>Ga0182024_10019776_pt1 | contig 12370 bp, 11 predicted proteins | sample P32metaG_FD_120480 | JGI IMG/M metagenome (GOLD analysis project Ga0182024, IMG submission 120480) | Permafrost microbial communities from Stordalen Mire, Sweden - P3-2 metaG (Illumina Assembly) | ecosystem: Environmental > Terrestrial > Soil > Wetlands > Permafrost | place: Sweden: Stordalen...
AGGCCACGTAGGTTCTCGCCCGCCCGTTCAGGCGGAAAGATCGATGGGACCTGGGCCGCAAGCCGTCGACGGCGACCCGGGCCGCGAGCTGAAGTGGACGAAAGACGTCTGCGCTTTCGCACCTGTATCACGTTGACAACAAGCACGCCCAGGCAGCCAATCAACAATATGGCTCCCGTCGCCACCGGCGCGGCTGGTACCAGCGCGGCAAAAATTCCCGCCACAACGACGACGGCCACGATCGCGATCGCAAGCGCGCCGTCCTCGACGAACAGTCCGACCAGTTCCTCGACAATGCCCATCAACGTCTTCATGACAGCACCGCCGCGCCGCGACGGTTGAGCCACGCCACCACGCCAAGTCCGGTCGCCGCGAACAGGGCTATGAAGGCGACGATCGCCAGATCGGCGCCCGGCCAGGCCACGCCGAAGCCCTCCCCGGTCCAGAACAGACCGAACGCCGACAACATCACGCCGACGGCGAACTTGAGCACGTTCTCGGGAACCTGCGCCAGCGGCCGATGCACCAGAAAGCCGACCGCCGCGACCAGAAGACAGGCGGCAAGCGCCGCAAAGCTCACCGGCACCAGCACCCCGCGGCCGGCGCTCACCGCAATCACGATGAACACCACTTCGAGCCCCTCGAGCAGCACCGCCTTGAGGCTCGCCAGGCCGGCCAGCCAGTCGAGACGCTGGCCATGGCGGGCCTGCTCCTGCAGATCGGCCGTCTTGCTCGCGAACGCCGTCGTCTCATCATGCAACGGGATCAGCCCCGCGGCGCGCAGCATCGCCTTGCGCAGCCAGCGCATGCCGAACAGCAGGAGCAGAATGCCGATCGCGAGTTGCAGGAGATGCAACGGCACCAGATCGAGCAGCGGCCCGAACCCCGCGACGATAATGGCCAAGAGCCCAAGCCCGGCGACGGCGCCCAGGCCGGCGGGCCGCCAGCCGCGAACGGTGGCGACCGCGAGCACGATGGTCAGCGCTTCCACCGCCTCGACCAGAGAGGCCAGGAACGCCGCCGCCATGGCCGATCCAACATGCGTCAAGCTGCCAAACACTGTTAAGTCTCCGCAAGATTCCCGGCACTTTGGGCCAGGCAAGGAAGGGCTGAGCGTGCCGCGCCGTCGACCTTTGACCTAGGTATGCTGCGCCAACGCCTCAAGCGCATCGAACCTTAAATTCGATGTCAGAATTGAAGAGGTATTCATGACAGAAATCACGCCGGCCCGCGAGCTGCCGCTGCCCATGGCGATGCCGATGCTGCTCAGTTTCGTCGCCGGCTATGTCGACAGCTACACCTACCTGACGCTGTTCGGATTGTTCGTCGCCCAGGTGACCGGCAGTTTCGTCGTCGGCGGCGCCGAGCTGGTCAGCCATGACAGCGGCATTGCCGGCAAGCTCCTGGCGATCGTCGCCTTCCTGGTCGCGGCGGCGGCGACCGCGGCGCTGATCGCGCTGGCGCGCGAGGCTGGCCGCGCCGCGCTGCCCCTGATGCTCGGCCTCGAAGCTTTGCTGCTGGCGATCTTCGCCGCGATGATTCTGTTCGGGCCGCCGATTCACGGTGCCGCCGACTGGTACGGCATCGTCGCCGGGGTGTTTGCCGCCATGGCCATGGGAGCGCAGAGCGTGCTGGTGCGCCTTTTGATGAAAGGCATCCCGCAGACCAATGTCATGACCGGCAACATGACGCAGCTCGGCATCGAGACCACCGCGATCATTCTGGCCTGGCGCCGCCGCGCCCGCGAGCCGCACAATACGGACGCCGCCGTGGAATTCGCCGCGGTCCGCGAACGGCTCCGCATCGTGCTCGCGGTCGCGTCCGGCTTCCTGGGGGGCGCCGCGGCCGGCGCCGGCGCCTATGCGACGACCAATGCCCGCGGCGCCGTCCTCGCCGTTGCGATCGTGCTCGGGCTGGCGCTTTGGGCGCTTTATCGCGAGCGGCGGATGTGATGAATGTCTCCCGGGCGCAGTTGCAGGCTCGGGCCATCGATGCGCTGTGTCCCCAACGGCCCGGCGGTGCGCCCTTCGTGCCGCGCCGCATCCGGGCAAACGAGCTTTATTGCGATTGGAGCGAGCAATGCCAGAACATCCCGAAGCGATCCTGCAAGGCAAGCAGCGCCCGTTCACCGGCGCGGAATTCCTGGAATCGCTGCGCGACGGACGCGAAGTCTACATCTACGGCGAGCGGGTCAAGGACGTCACCACCCATCCGGCGTTCCGCAATTCGGCGGCCTCGGTGGCGCTGCTCTATGACGCGCTGCATGACGCCAAGACCAAGGACGTGCTCACCGCGCCGACCGACACCGGGTCCGGCGGCTACACCCACAAGTTCTTCAAGGTGGCGCATTCCCGCGACGACGTGGTGGCGCAGCGCGACGCCATCGCCGCCTGGGCCCGGCTGAGCTACGGCTGGATGGGACGCAGCCCCGACTACAAGGCGGCCTTCCTCAACACGCTCGGCGCCAATGCCGAGTTCTACGGCAAGTTCGCCGACAACGCCCGCGCCTGGCACAAGCGCGCCCAGGAGGCGGTGCTGTATCTCAACCATGCGCTGGTCAATCCGCCGATCGACCGCAACAAGCCGGTCGAAGAGGTCAAGGACGTCTACATCACCATCCAGAAGGAGACCGACGCCGGCATCTATGTGTCCGGCGCCAAGGTGGTCGCCACCAATTCCGTGCTGACGCACTATAATTTCCTCGGCCAGAACATGGGCCAGGAGATCAACGATCCCTCGATGGTGGTGATGTTCATCGCGCCGATGAACACGCCTGGCATCAAGCTGATCTGCCGGCAATCCTATGAGTTCGCCGCCGCCGCGTCAGGCTCGCCGTGGGATTATCCGCTGACCTCGCGGTTCGACGAGAACGACGCCATCTTCGTTTTCGATAACGCCTTCATCCCGTGGGAGAACGTCTTCATCCATCGCGACGTCGAGCGCCTGAAGAACTTTTATCCGAAATCCGGCTTCTTCAACGGCTTCACCATGCAGGGCTGCGTCCGGCTCGCCGTCAAGCTCGATTTCCTGATCGGGCTCCTCTACAAGGCGGCGCGCGCCACCGGCGTCGAAGCCTTCCGCGGCGTGCAGGCGCAGATCGGCGAAGTGGTCGGCTGGCGCAATCTGTTCTGGTCGCTGTCCGACGCCATGGCCTACAATCCGGACCCTTGGGTCAACGGCGCGGTGCTGCCGAACGGGCGCGCCTCGAGCACCTATCGGCTGTTCATGACCGAAGCCTATCCGGCGGTGCGCAACATCATCGAGAAGGTGGTCGCGTCGGGACTGATCTATCTGCCGTCCAACGCGCGCGACTTTAAGAACCCCGACATCGACAAATACCTGGCCAAATACGTGCGCGGCTCGAACGACATCGATTACAAGGACCGCATCAAGATCATGAAAATGCTGTGGGACGCCATCGGCACCGAATTCGGCGCGCGCCACGAGCTCTACGAGATGAACTATTCCGGCAGCCACGAGCTGGTTCGCATCTTCCCGCTGCAGCAAGCGCAGTTCACCGGGCAGCTCAAGCAGATGGAAGCGCTCGCCGACCGTGCCATGGCCGACTACGACGAAGACGGCTGGAAAAACCCGGCCTATCGGAACGGCGAGGATATATCCGTGCTGTGAGCGCCGGCCCGGACAATGCGATGAACGGCGTCAGCGGCGCAGCCCGACGAGGCAGATGTATTCCCAGGCCATCGTGGCTGCCGCCAGCGCCGTGATCTCGGCGACGTCGTAAGCCGGCGCCACCTCGACCACGTCCATGCCGACGAAGTGCAGGTCCTGCAGCCGCCGCAACATCGCCTGCACCTGCCAGCTGGCGAGACCGCCGATCTCCGGCGTGCCGGTGCCGGGCGCGAAGGCCGGATCGAGCACGTCGATATCGATGCTGAGATAGACCGGGGCATCGCCCACGGTCTGACGAATGCGCTCGACGACGGCGCCGGGACCGGCCTCGTGCACGGCTTGCGCCGTGATCGTCACCACGCCGCGCGCTGCCGTCCAATCGTGAACCTCCCGCGACATCGGCGAGCGGATGCCGATCTGGATCATGCGCTTGGGATCGACGATGCCTTCGTTGATCGCATGGTAGAACACCGAGCCGTGGCCGTAGGGCTGGCCGAAATTATCCGGCCAGGTATCGACGTGGGCGTCGAGATGAACGAGCGCTGGCGCGCCGCGCCGTTTTGCCAGCGCCCGCAACAGCGGCAGCGTGATGCTGTGATCGCCGCCCAGGGCGACCAGGTGCGCGATGTTTTGCGCCTGCTGCTCGATGCGCGCCAGGCTGGCGCCAAGCTCGCCGAGCGCGATCGCGAAGTCGCCGATGTCGGCCAAGGGCAGCTTGGGCGCGTCGACCCAGTGCGCCGGATGCGCGCCGTCCACCAGCATCCGGCTGGCGACGCGGATGGCGGCCGGCCCGAACCGGGCGCCGCTCCGGTTGGTGGTGCCGAGATCCAGCGGAATGCCGGCAACGCAGATCGGAGCCGCCATATCGCGGCGACTGACGCCGAGGAACGTCGGCGCGATCGCGTAGGTCGCCGCTTCGATCACGGCTGCGGCTGCGCGGCAATGGCCGCGGCGCTGGCGACCGGATTCTCGAACCGCAGCACCGCCGCCGCAACCGCGCAGGTCCAGTCGCCATTGGCGGCGCCTTCGGCTGTCGCCGTCACCGAGAGGCTGTCGACGATAAGATCGCTCATGGCATAAACGCGCTTGCGCTCGTCCCAGGCGGCGTCGGGATTGAACTCGATGCCGAGCGTGGAGGCCAGCATGGTCGCCGCCAGATCTTCGACGTAGTCCCGCATTTCCGCCTCGACCATGCCGAAGCCATGGTGCTCGGAGATGTAGCCATAATGCGCCGGATCCTTCGGGCGGGCCATGCCGATGCCGGCGGCGATGCGGCGGCCCGGCTCGTTGGTCTCGGCGCGCGCCATGACGCAGAACGTGATCTCGCCCGGGCTCAATGTGGCGATCCCGGCGGCGGCCGGAATGAGCGCGCAATGCGGCGGCAAGATCGAGGAGACGCTGACCAGGTTCTGCTGCTCGATATCGGCGGCGCGCAGCGCATATTCGAACGCGTTGAGGAGGTGCCGGTGAACGCCGATGCCGCGGGTCAAGAATACGCTCTTTGGAACCGGAAACATCAGCCGCCGCTCATCGCGCTCGCGGTCGCAATCGCCGTCGACACGGCGGCTGGTCGCGAGAAAAACTTTTCAAGGGCATCGCGGATTTTCATGACCATCCTGTGACGCGCTCATTCGCCGCTCGACCGGCCCGAGAAGGCGCTCTGTCAACGCGGTGCACCCGGCCTTGCCGGAGCCTTGCATGGCTGGATTAGCCGCGGACAACGCGGCGCCGCGCGAAAGGTTCACCTGATCGAGCGCCGCCAGTGCGGCGGCCGCGCCGTTCAACTGGCGATCCGTTCAATGCGCGATATCGAAGCCGACCGTCACCCGCACTTGCAAGGTGTCCTGGCCGACCGCGATCGGCACCGACGCCGGCGCCGCGGCGCGCATGGCGCCCATCGGCAGCGGCGGCTGGTAGGCGGGCTCTTCGGTAATCCATGTCACGCCGCCAAGGTTCACGCCGGCAGCATGGGCGTAGATTTCCGCCTTGCGGCGGGCATCGGCGATCGCGCCCTCGCGGGCCTGGTCCAGCACCTTCGAGGTATCGGCGTGCAGAAACGCGATGTTGCCGACGTCGGTCGCTCCCGCCGTGACCAAGCGGTCGAGCACCTCGCCGAGCTTGTCGAGCTGCCGGATATCGACGCTGATCTGGTTGGAGACGGAAAAGCCGGTCAATTTCGCTTCGGCATTGGTTTGCTGCACGTAGATCGGCTGCACCGAGAACTGCGAGGTCTGAATGTCTTTCTGCGCGACGCCGGCATCGAGCAGCGCCGCGGTGACCGCCGCCATCAGTTTCGAGTTGGCGTCCGTCGCCGCCCTGGCGGTATTGGCCCTGGTGGTCACGCCGCTTCTGATCTGGGCATAGTCCGGCGGCACCGTGACGCTGCCCTCTCCGGTGACGATCACGCGCGCCTCGGGCGCGCTTTGCGGCTGCTGCGCCTGCGCCTGCAGCGGCGCGCCAAGAATCGCCGCGGCAAGCAGCACGGCTCCGCATCGTCGCGGATTCGAGCGGAGCGCCGATCTCTCAGCGCGGCGCATGATGGCCATGGCGTCCTCCCTCAATCGTATGCGCGATGGTGCGCCGGCTGGTGCCGGCGCTTTGCCGGTTCGCAACATGACACGGCACGATGACCGCAATTCGGCGGCGCGCTACGCCGCGCACCCGACCGATGAAATGGCTGTCAGGGCCGCCCGATAAGCGCCCGTGATCTTTTTGGTTTCCGCCTCGGCGAGGACGCGAAATGCCGGCGACATATCATGCACCCGGTCCGGATGGTTCTGCTTGATCAGCGTCTTGTAGGCGTCCTTGACCTGTTCGAGGCTCGACTCGGGCGACAGGCCGAGGACCGCATGCCAGCCGGCGTCGGCGCCGCTCTCGCCGGCATCGCGGTGCGGCGGGGCCTCGGCGCCGGCCTGATCGGCTTGCGGCTGCTCGACGGCCTGTCCCGGATCGGAATCAGCCAGATCCCTGAACGCGCAGAATTCCAGCTCGTAATCGCGGCGCAGCCGCAGCCGCTGCAGCAGATAGAACAGCGCCATGGCGATGGCGGCAAAACCGGCCGCGGCCGCATTGGCATAGAACAGCCGCTCATCGAGCGGATACCAGACCGCGGCCTTGCTCGCGCCGGCCGTCAACTCGTCCGCCCACGCCGGCTGCCCCGGCATGCGGAACGCGGCGATCAGAAGCCCGAGAGCCGCGACATGGGCCGCCAGCGCCCGGCCGAGCGCGCAGCGCGCGCTGATGATATGGATCCAGGATCGCAGCCGGCGCAACGGCCGGCGCTTGAGCCGGACGATTGTCGCCTGCAAATGCTGCGCGTGCGCCTGCAGGTCGTCGAATTCCTCGGCGTCGGCCGGGCTCGGCGTCGGCCGGCGATCGAACAGGCCGCGCCAAAAACCGCCTGGGGGGTCGGCCCGGGATTCGACCTCCTTCAGCCGGCGCGAAACGTTCTCGTACAATGATACCGCCCGGTTCAATTCGAGCGTCTCGGATTTGCGCAGCGAGAATTCCGGCCGGACGCGGCGCGCCGCCAGCGCCTGACGGGCATAGCCGAGGATCAATCCAGGCAATACCGCCCACAACGCGAGCAATATCGCGTTGACGAACGCAACCGACAGCTCCCCGCCGACTCCCGGCACAGACATGGCACGCGACGCTACTGACTGAACACAACGCGGACCGCCGCGGGCGCGGCAATCCCCCCTCACGGTCCGAAGGCTAACGCGGCTTCCTGTCGGAATGCGGGCGGCAGATCGGCAAAATGCGGGCAGGCCGGACAGGCGTCACGCAACGCTCACGATGCGTTGATCGCGTTTATGCACCGAACCATGGAACGGCCTGCCGCGTTTACGCCGCGGACCATTGACCAGCCACATGGCGCTGAACAGGTTCGACGGCGGGCGGCAGAAAGATAAAGGAACGCAATGAACGCTCTGACCAACCCTCTAGCGCTTGCCGGCCGGATTCTCCTGGCCCTGATTTTTGTTCAAGGCGGCATCAACAAGCTTTACGCACCCGGCGCCACGGCCGCCGAAATGGCGAGCCACGGCATCCCGCTCGCGAGCATTCTGGTGTGGGGCGCGATTGCGCTCGAGCTCGGCGGCGGGCTGATGATGATGGCCGGCTTGCTGACGCGCTGGGTGGCGCTGGCGTTGTTCTTTTACACGCTGGCTCTGGCGCTGATCTTCCATGCCTATTGGGCGGCTCCGGCCGCCGCGGCCCGCGTCCAGCATGCCGCGTTCTTCGGCCATGTGTCGATGATGGGCGGCATGCTTTGCGTCGCGGCGTTCGGCGCCGGCGCCTGGAGCCTCGATGCGCTGCTGAGCCGACAGGTCAGAAGCCCGGTTTTCGCCTGATCGTCGGATCGGTCCCGGCTGCCGCAGCGGCGGCTGCGGTTGGATGCAGTGACGCAGAATGCGCAGAATGCATTGACGCTCGCCGCAATTGCGCCAACTCTGCGCCGGACGCGGGCAGCCGGGGCCGATTCCGCATGGCATTTCTTCATTCGTTCGAGATCAACGACTTCGTCGATTCGCTGGTCAGCCTGTTCGCCGCTTTCGTGCTCGGCACGGCGATCGGAGCGGAGCGGCAATACCGCCAGCGCGGCGGCGGCTTGCGCACCCACGTGCTGGTCGCCGTCGGCGCCGCGACGTTCGTCGATATCGGCATGCATCTCAACGGCAATGCCGGCGCCACCCAGATCATCGCCTACGTGGTATCGGGCGTCGGCTTCCTTGGCGCCGGCGTCATCATGAAGCAAGGCAGCAACGTCTGGGGTCTCAATACCGCGGCGACATTGTGGTGCTCGGCGGCGGTCGGCGCCTGCGCCGGCGCCGACCTCGCCTTCGAGGCGATCGCACTGACCGGCTTCGTGCTCGCCGGCAACACGCTGCTCCGCCCGCTGGTCAACGCCATCAATCGCGCGCCGCTCGATCAAGGCGCCACCGAAGCGATCTACGAAGTGCGATTGACGACCAGCGCCGACCTGCTCGACGACGGCCGTGAACTGCTCGAGGGGGAACTGGAGGCGGCGAATTACCGGCTGCAGGATGTCGAGGTCGTCGAGCGCGACCAGGGCGACGTCGAGCTGGTCGCGACGCTGGCCGGTACCAGCGCCGATCCGCAGCAGCTCGACGCCATCGTGGCCCGGCTGGAGGCCAATCCATTGGTGCAGAGCGCCGGCTGGAGTCTGCGGTCGACGGAGTAAGCCGACGCGCTCCAACCGCGATCATCGGGGTGCTTGATGACCGTCCAGGCCGACGCCGGCGAGATGGCCGAACAGCGCCGAAAGCTTCGCCTGGTCGGCCTCCGGCAACGGCGGCTTGAGCAGCGAGCCGACGTTGCTCCGCAAATGCGCCGCATCGCCGGTACCGAACAACACGACGTCGACGCCCGGCTCGTGGCGCGCGAACCGGTAGGCGGCCTCGATCAGGTTGGCGGCGCCGGCCTCGTGCACGAGGAAGCCGAGCGGGTCGTCGGTCTCGCCCAGCCATTTCTCCACCAGGCCCTTGGCGGCCAGCGCCTTGAGCTCCCGCGCCACCCGCGGCGGGTCGGCGAAGATGCTCCGCACCGCGAACATGATGAGCGTGCCGATGCCGTTCTGGCGCGTGCGCGCAAACAGGTTCGCCCGCGCGCCCTGGTGCATCATGTGGAAGCCCACCATGAACACTTCCCAGACCGGATCGTGCAGCGCGCGCTTGAGCGCCGCGTTGGTGAAATCGACGATCGGGTTCTCGGTCAGCCCGATGTGCCGGATCTTACCCTTGCGCTTCTGCTCGATGAGCGCCGGCGCGATCGTGTCCAGCGCATAGTCGTATTCATGCGCTTCCACCCCATGGAGGTTGAAGACGTCGACATGATCAGTACCCAACAGCCGGAGCGAATTGTCGAGGCTCGCGACCACCCGCTCGGGCGACGACCATTCGTTATTGCGGTGAATGAAGGCCTTGGTCGCGACCACGACCGAATCGCGCGGGATCGATTTGAGCGCCCGGCCGACCACGCCCTCGGTGCCGTACGGCGGCGCGGTGTCGATGAAGTTGACGCCGAGCTCCACCGCGTCGAGCACGAGCCGCGCGGCTTCGTCCTCGGTCTTGCCGGACTTCAGGCCCATCCGCGAAAAGCCCCCGGTGCCGAGGCCGGCAACGCTGACGCGGAGGTTGGTGCTGCCGAGGGTGGTGTAGTGCATGGGGGCTCCTTGATGGACGGCTAACTCCCGGCACGGTGCTCGATACTCCCGATCGACCGCCGCGAACCGGCCTGGCGCGGGCTTCCAAAGCCCATGTTCAGGCCATATCTAGCGCGTACCATTCCGGTGTCGATACTCGATCGTGGTTGTGTGGCGGTGCGGCCATGAAACAGGATTTCTACACGGATATCGCGGCCATCGCCCAAATCGAGGCCGTTCCGACGATCCTCAACGTGGTGTGCCGCGTCACCGGCATGGGCTTCGCCGCCGTGGCGCGGGTGACCGGCAGCCGCTGGGTCTGCCTCGCGGTCAACGACGAGATCAATTTCGGGCTCAAGCCCGGCGGCGAGCTCAAAGTCGAAACCACGATCTGCCGCGAGATCCATCAGGGCCGCTCCGCCGTCATCATCGACCACGTCGCCGAGGATGACGCCTATCGCGGCCATCCGGCGTCGGCCATGTACGGCTTCCAGAGCTACATCTCGATGCCGATCTTCCTCAGGGACGGCAGCCTGTTCGGCACGCTGTGCGCGATCGATCCGCAGCCGGCAAAATTGAATAAGCCGGGCGTGGTCGGAATGTTCGAACTGTTCGCCCAGTTGATCGCCGTTCATCTCGATACCGGCCGGCGGCTCGCCGTGGCCGAAGCCAACCTGCTCGACGCGCGCACCGCGGCCGAATTGCGCGAGCAGTTCATCGCCGTGCTCGGCCATGACCTGCGCAATCCGCTGGCGTCGATCGGCGCAGGCACCGAGCTTCTGCAAAAAACGCCGCTCAATGAAAAAGCCCGCTCGATTGTCGGCATGATGGAGAAAAGCGTCGCCCGCATGTCCGCGCTCATCAACGACGTGCTCGATCTGGCCCGTGGCCGCCTCGGCGGCGGACTGGCGCTGACCCGTGCCAGCACGACGCTGGAGCCGGTCTTCCGACAGGTCATCGCCGAGCTGCAATCGACCCATCCGGAGCGGACCATCACGGCCGATTTTCAGCTCACAGAACCGGTGGTCGCCGACCGCAACCGCATCGGACAGTTGTTGTCCAACCTGCTCGGCAACGCTTTGACCTACGGCGCCGAAGGTGCACCGGTGCGCGTCACGGCGACGACGGACGGCCCATCCAAGACGGACGACCAATCCAAGACGGGCGGCCAGTTCAAGCTGATGGTGTGCAACGCGGGCGCGCCCATCCCCCCGGCCGCCATGGAGCGCCTGTTCCTGCCGTTCTCGCGCGGCGCGGTGCGGCCCAGCCAGCAGGGGCTGGGTCTCGGCCTCTATATCGCCTCCGAAATCGCCCGCGCCCATGGCGGCAAGATCGACGTCACCTCGACGGCCGAATCGACCTGTTTCACGTTTTCCATGCCGCTCGACGGCATCGCCGCCGAGCGCATTGCGCATTCCTAGTCTAGCGCGCGATGCCGCGCCGTCGCGGTTGACCCAACCCGCCCTTTCGTGTCACGTCGCCGGCTTCGACAAACCGCCGGAAACCACTGCGAATCCAATGGCAAGCGAACGCTACAACGCCGCGGAAGCCGAGGCCCGCTGGCAGCAAGTCTGGGACCAGCGCGGCATCTTCGCCACGCCCAATCCGACGCGCGGCGGCGCTCCGGCGGGCAAGCCGAAATACTACGTGCTGGAGATGTTCCCGTACCCGTCGGGGCGCATCCACATGGGCCACGTCCGCAACTACACCATGGGCGACGTGGTGGCGCGGGTGAAGCGGGCGATGGGTTACGCCGTGCTGCATCCGATGGGCTGGGACGCCTTCGGCATGCCGGCCGAGAACGCCGCCATGGAGCGCAAGGTCCATCCGAAAGAGTGGACCTACGAAAACATCGCGGCCATGAAGACGCAGCTCAAGTCGATGGGGCTGTCGCTCGACTGGAGCCGCGAGATCGCGACCTGCGACCCGGCCTATTACAAGCACCAGCAGAAAATGTTCCTCGACTTTCTGCGCGCCGGCCTGGTCGAGCGCAAGCAGTCGAAGGTGAACTGGGACCCGGTCGACAACACCGTGCTGGCCAACGAGCAGGTGATCGACGGCCGCGGCTGGCGCTCCGGCGCGCTGGTCGAGCAGCGCGAGCTGACGCAATGGTTCTTCGCCATCACCAAATTTGCCGCACCGCTGCTCGACGCGCTCGACACGCTGGACCGCTGGCCGGAAAAAGTGCGGCTGATGCAGAAGAACTGGATCGGCCGCTCGGAAGGACTGCTGATCCGCTTCGCGCTTGACCGCAACACCACGCCGGGCGGCGAGAGCGAGCTGGACGTCTTCACCACGCGGCCGGACACGCTGTTCGGCGCCAAGTTCATGGCGCTGGCGCCGGACCATCCACTGGCGGCGGCCGCGGCGGCGAAGAACCCGGAGCTCGCGGCCTTCATCGAGGAATGCCGGCACCGCGGCACCGCCCAGGCCGAGATCGACACCGCCGAGAAGCTCGGCTTCGACACCGGCATGCGGGCCGTTCATCCGTCCGATCCGAACTGGCCGCTGCCGGTCTATGTGGCGAATTTCATCCTGATGGACTACGGCACCGGCGCGATTTTCGGCTGCCCG
>Ga0182024_10019777_pt1 | contig 12370 bp, 11 predicted proteins | sample P32metaG_FD_120480 | JGI IMG/M metagenome (GOLD analysis project Ga0182024, IMG submission 120480) | Permafrost microbial communities from Stordalen Mire, Sweden - P3-2 metaG (Illumina Assembly) | ecosystem: Environmental > Terrestrial > Soil > Wetlands > Permafrost | place: Sweden: Stordalen...
CCGGACCGTTCCACTGGCCTTCGCCGACCGGACCGTTCCACTGGCCTTCGCCGAGCAGGTGATCCGCCACCCGCGAGAGGTGCCGCCGCATGGCATTGACTGCTCCGGCCGAGTCGCGGGCGCGGAGCGCGGCGACAAGCGCCCGGTGATCTTCCTGGTATTCCAGGCGGCGCTCCCGTGAAGCGCTGCGGCGCTTGAGGTCACCCCAGACCTGGCCGTGGCGCGCGGCCTCAATAGCGGCATAGAGCGTGCCGAGCAGCTGGCTATGGCTCGCCGCCACGATGCAGCGGTGCAGGGCAAGGTCCCACGTCTCGAATTCCTCGTAGCTGACGGCCCGGTCGCCGCCGGCCAGGCAGCGGTCCATTTCCTCGAAGTCGGCCGCCGTCGCCCACGCCACGACCAGCGGCATGGCCTGGGGCTCCAGCAGGCGCCTGATCGCCATCACGTCGGCCGGCGCGAAGCCCTGGCCGCCGGCCGCGCCGGGCTGGGCTGCCTCGCCGTGAGTCAGCGGCCGGGCACCGGCGCCGGTACCGTCAGCCTCGTCCAGCGGATCCGGTGCCGTGCGAAGGAACGTGCCACGGCCAACCTCGCGCGAGATGCGCCCCTCCGCCTGCAGTATCGCCAGCGCGTGCCGGACGGAGGATCGGGTCACGCCGAGCTCGGCGGCCAGCCGCCGCTCGGTGGGCAGCCGTGATCCTGCCCGCAGCCCGGCTCGCGCCGACTCGGCCAGCACCCGCCCGGCCAGTCCTCGCCCGCGGCTGGCCAGCTCAGCATCGGCAGCCTGCGCGCTGTGCATGGCCGGCGTGCTGTCCCTGAAAGCGCGCATCGCTCCCCGCCCTTGGCGGCCCGTCAGGCCCGTTGCAACCAATTCTACCAATTGTTGCCGAGCATTGCCATCTCTTGACTCAACCCGCTCAGTAACCGCTATTGACCATATTTGCCCGCTAGACCTATGCTCAACCAATCAACCGATTCCAACCAATCTGCGTATCGGCTGGTCAGTGGCTGGCGGCCGGGGCGTACCCCGGGCCAGCCCGGACGCAGCCTGGTTGAACAGGAGGCCCTGCTCGTGAGGCTCGCAACCATGATGACCGCACGCGGACTGCGCCTGCACGTTCGCGGGCGGGCCGGCTACGTCGACGTCGCTGATGCGGCCGGCGACCCGCGGCTGGCGTCGCTCGACTTCGCGCTCCAGGCAGGACCGCCGGCGATGGATGCCATCCGGGCGCTGCAGGGCGGCGAGGGAGCGGACTTCGAGCCCGCTGACTTCGGGCCCGCCGTGCCGGATGCGTCGCGGATCCTCTGCCTCGGCGTGAACTACCGCGACCACGCCATCGAGGGCGGCCGGGATGTGCCCACCTGGCCGGAGGCTTTCGTGCGCGGCCGGGGCAGCGTGCTCGGGCCGTACGCGGACCTGGTCAGGCCGGCCCTGACGGAGCGGTTCGACTACGAGGGCGAGCTCGGGGTCGTCATCGGCATCGGCGGCCGTTACATCCCGGCAGCCAAGGCGCTGGACGCCATCGCCGGATACGTCGTGCTGAATGACGCGACGGCACGCGACTGGCAGCGCGCCGCCACCCAGTGGACTGCAGGCAAGAACTTCGAGGGCAGCATGCCAGTCGGGCCCGAGGTCGTTACTACCGACGAGGTCGATATCTCCGACCTGGCCCTGACCACGGTGCTCAATGGCGAGGTCATGCAGTCGGCGAGGACCTCGCAGATGATCGTCGACGTGTCGAGCGCCATTGAGTTCTTCTCCTCCTTCACCCGGCTGCGACCCGGCGACGTGATCGCCACCGGGACGCCTGGCGGGGTGGGCTTCGCGCGGCAGCCGCCGGTCTGGCTGCAGCCGGGCGATGTCATCGAAGTCACCGTCGAGGGCGTGGGCACCATCAGCAACCGCGTCGTCGCTGAGGACGACGACCATGCCGACTGGCGGTGGCAGCCGCCGCAAAAGCAAGGAAGCGGGCTCTGAGCCCGCGGCCCTGAGCCCCGAACACACCTATGGAGGGGACAGCGATGTTCACATCCCACCGGCCCGCGGCACCGAACGCTGGCTGGCCAGGAAGCACCGGGCGCGGCCGTCGGCACCACATGCCGAGACGCGCATGCGCGGTTGTCGCCGCTGCGGCCCTTGCCAGCGCGGTCGCCGCATGCGGCAGCAGCAGCGGCTCCGGCGGCGGTTCTCACGCGGCCCTGGTGGTCGCCGACGTCGCTCCCTTCAGCGGGGTGGACGCCGCGCTCGGCCCGACCTACCTGGTCTCCTGCGACGGCGCCACGCAGGCCATCAATAAGGCGGGCGGCGTGCTCGGCCACAAGCTGAACTGCACGTCGGTCGACACCAGAGGCGACCCCGCGGACGCCGTTCCCGCGGTCAATAAACTGTTCGCTACCACGTCCAACGTCGTCCTGGCCATCGGCGCGACCTCGGACGAGGCGGCTGCCGTGGTTCCGATCATCAACAACCACAAGACGGTCGTGTTCGGCATGACCGGCCAAGACGAGTTCGACAAGGTGAAGTACCCGTACTTCTACCGGCTGGTGCCGCCCGACCTCGAAGAGTCCTATGCGATGGTCGCGATCGCGCAGAAGCTGGGGTACAAGCGGCTCGCGCTGGCATTCGGCAACGACATCGGGTCGCAGACATTCGTGCAGCCAGCGATCGGCGCGATCAGCAAGGCTGGCATCACGCTGACCGCCAACGAGACGCTGGACCTGACCGCCACCACATTCCGCACCGAGGCACAGAAGATCGTTTCGTCACATCCGGACGCGATACTCACCGAAGCGCTCGGGTCAGCCGACCCCACCTTGTTCGCCGAGATCAAGCAGCTGAACGGCGGCAAGATGATCCCGATCATCGGCACGTCGGCGGCCATCTCGCCGGCGTTCTACCAGGCGGCGGCACGGGCCGTCGGCGCGTCCGCGTTCGCGGCAAACTTCCACGCCGACAACCTCGTGACTGCGACCAGCGGTCCCGCCTACCAGGCGTTCTCCAAGGCCCTGCTCGCGGTCAAGGGCAAGGTCGCTAACGCCCAGACCGGCAACTTCAGCACCTACTTCACCGCGCCGGGGGCGGTGCACCTGTATGACGGAATCAACCTCGCGGCGCTGGCGATGACCCAGGCAAAGAGCACCGACACTGCGAAATGGAGGCCGCTCATCACGACCATCGGCGATGGCGTGCCAGGGGCCACCGTGGTCAACTCCTTCGCTCAGGGGGTGGCCGCGCTCAAGGCGGGCAAGAAGATCAGATACATCGGGCCAGGCGGGCCGACCAACTTCGACGCCTTCCACGACTCCGCCGGGATCGTCCAGATCGACACGTACACGGCCACCGGCGCAGTGCGCGTCGTGGGCAACATCTCGGTCGCCCAGCTGCGGGCACTGTCCGGATGATCAGCTGCCAACGCGGCCCTGAGGATGCCGGCGGCTCCCCGCTACGGGGAGCCGCCGGCCGCCAGGAGTGATCCTGCGGTGAGCCTCTTCCTCGCCTCGATCGGATTCGGCCTGATCACCTCGGCAGTGCTGGCGATCGCGGCGATCGGCTTTACCCTGCAGTTCGGGGTCACCGACGTGCTCAACCTGGCGTTCGCGTCGGTGATGACCGCCGGGGCCTTCGTCGCCTACTGGGTGAATCAGGCCGGCCTGTCCGTCTGGCTCGGCCTGCTGGTCGCCATGGCGGCCTGCTCGCTGCTCTCGGTGCTGCTGAACCTCGTCGTCTACACGCCGTTCCAGCGGCGCGGCTCGACGCCGATCACGCTGGTGATCGTGTCGCTCGGGATGGCGCTGATCATCGAGTTCGGCATCGCGGCGCAGGTGGGCGGCGTGGATGTCTCCTACACCATGGGGCAGGGCCGGACGTTCCATATCGGCGGCCTGATCCTGACGACCGTGCAGCTGGTGATCATCGGGATCAGTCTCGTGGTCATGGCCGGGGTGCACGTCCTGCTCCGCTACAGCAGGCTCGGCAAAGCCATGCGGGCCACCGCGGCCAACCGCACGCTGGCCCGCAACTGCGGGATCAGGACCAGCCGGGTGATCGCCGTGACCTGGGCGGTGACCGGCGCGCTCTGCGGCCTGGCTGGCACCGTATTCGCCATCGACATCGGCAGCTTTGGGCCGACAAGTCCCGATCTGTTCCTGGTGCTGATCCTCGCCGCGGTATTCCTGGGCGGTCCCGGTCATGCGTACGGCGCGATGCTCGGCGCCGCCGTCATCGGCATCGCCACGGAGGTCAGCGCCGCCTTCATCACGCCCGACTACAAGTACGTGGTGGCCTTCGTCGCGCTGCTCGCGATGCTCGCCGTGCGCCCGGCCGGCCTGCTGGGCGCCAGGGCATGACCGCAGGAAGGGGGCAGCCGGATGTACTACATCATTAACCTGCTGGTCTACGGTGCCGTGGATGCGATGGCCTGTCTCGGCCTGAGCCAGCAGTTCGGCATCGCCGGCGTGACCAATTTCGGCTTCATCATCTTCCAGGCGGCCGGAGCCTACGCGGCGGCCATCCTGTCCCTGCCGCCGGACACGGCGAACGGCGGGTTCCAGAGCTACCTGGGCGGGTGGCACCTGCCGTTCCCGCTGCCGTGGATCGGCGCGGCCGTCGCCGGAGGGCTGCTCGCGCTGCCGTTCACGTTCCTGGTCGGGCGCAGGCTGCGGGGTGACTTCGCCGCGGTGGGCCTGCTGGTCACCGCCGTCCTGGTCAACTTGCTCGTGACGGACTACCGCCCGTTCCTCAACGGTGACGCGGGGCTGGCCATCGTGCCTTCGCCGCTGCAGGGCGTCATCAGTCCGCTCACGACTCGCTACCAGTGGGCCTATGTGGTACTGGTGATCGCCCTGGCCGGCGGCGTCTACTGGTTCCTCCGGCGGATCACCGAGTCGCCATATGGCCGCACGCTGCGGGCGATGCGCGACAACGACAGGGTCGCCGACTCGATCGGCAAGAACCTGCTGTCGCTGCGGACCGGGATGCTCGTGCTGGGCGGCGCCATCGCCGGGCTCAGCGGCGGCATGCTCGTCGGCTTCATCAACACCTGGTCGCCGGCGGCGTGGACCTATGCGGAGACCATCGTGCTCTTCGCGGCGGTGATCATCGGCGGGGCCGGCAACCACCGCGGTGCCGTGCTCGGCGCCGTCCTGGTGCCGCTTGCCTTCGAGGAGGGATCGAGGTTCATCCCGAACAGCCAGAACCTTCCGCCGAACCTGATCCCGTCGCTGCAGTGGGTGGCGATCGGGCTGCTTATCGTGGCGTTCCTGTGGTTCCGTCCGCAGGGGCTGCTGCCCGAGCGCAAGCGGGTGATCACCCTGCCGGGGCAGGCCGGGGTGCGGCCACGCGGGCCGGCGAACGTGCCTGACGGAGCAGCGAGCGTGGCTGACGGCGCAGCGAGTGTGCCTGACGGCGCAGCGAGTATGCCTGACGGCGCGGTGCCCGCTGCGGATCTGCGGGCCGGGGCGGCCGCGGATCAGAGGGCGGCGCCGGCCGCGGATCGGGTGGCGCAGCCTGCTGTCCCGCAGCGCGCGGCTGTCCCGCAGCGCGGGGCGGGGGCGGGCCTGCCCGCCAGGCTGCCCGCGGGCCAGGATGACGTCCTGCAGGCCGTGGACGTAAGCCGTGACTTCGGCGGTGTGCACGCTGTGTCCGGTGTCAGCATGTCCGTCCGGCGGGGCACCCTCACCGGGCTGATAGGGCCCAACGGCGCCGGGAAATCCACGCTGCTCGCGCTGCTGGCCGGGACCGACCGGCCATCCGCGGGCAAGATCCTCTACCAGGGACAGGACATCTCGGGCCTGCCCGCGTTCCGCCGCGCCAGGATCGGCCTGATCCGGACATTCCAGCTGGCCAGCGAGTTCAAGCGGCTCACCGTCCTGGAGAACCTGCTGACCGCGGCACCGGGCAACCGCGGCGACTCGTTCCGCGGGGCGGTGGCCGGCCGGCGTTACTGGCGCGGCGACGAGGCGGCGGCGATCAGCCGGGCCGAGGCCGTCCTCGGCAGATTCGGCCTCACTGACCTCGCTAACAGCTACGCGGGCGACCTGAGCGGCGGTCAGCGAAGGCTGGTGGAGATCATGCGGGCGCTGATGGCCGAGCCCGCGGTCCTGCTGCTCGACGAGCCGATGGCCGGCGTGCACCCGGAACTGGCCAGGCGGATCGGCACCGCGCTGAGCGGGCTGTGCGCCGAGGGCATGACCATCCTGATGGTCGAGCATGAGCTTGCCATCATGGACGAGTTCTGCGATCCGGTGGTGGTGATGGCCGAGGGCTCCGTGCTGGCCCAGGGCACGATGGCGGAACTCAGGGAGCGGACCGAGGTCGTGGAGGCCTATCTTGTCGGCTGAGCTTGCGCTGCAGGGCGCATCGATGCGAGCTGACGGGGTGACGGCCGGCTACGGCGGCGACCCGGTGATCCACGCGATCTCGGTGCGGGTCGAGCCGCGGGAGGTCGTGTCCATCGTCGGGCCGAACGGGTCGGGCAAGAGCACGCTGCTGAAGAGCCTGGTCGGCGTGCTGCGGGTGTCGGCGGGCACGGTCATGGTCGGCGACCGGGACGTCACTAACCTGCCGCCGGAGGAGGTGGCCCGGGCAGGCGTGGGCTACGTGCCCCAGGTGGACGACGTCTTCGCGCCCCTGACGGTCAGGGAAAACCTGGAGATGGGCGGTTACCTGCTGCCGAGGAAAGCGGTCAGCGCGCACGTCGAGCAGGTGCTGGCAGTCTTTCCCCGGCTCGGCTCGATGCTCGGCCGGCCCGCGGGCAAGCTGAGCGGCGGCGAGCGCAAGATGCTGGCCATGGGCCGGGTGCTGATGCTCGAGCCCGCCGTGTTCCTGCTGGATGAGCCGACCGCGAACCTGGCTCCCGCCATTGCGCGATCGCTGCTGGACGAGCATGTCCGCCGGCTCGCCGAGGGCGGCGCGACCGTGCTCATCGTGGAGCAGCGGGCCAAGGCGGTGCTGGCTATCTCGGACCGGACCTACGTGCTCGGCGGAGGCCGGCTGCAACTGGAGGGCACTCCGGCGGAATTGTCCGCGAGCCCGGACTTCGTGCGGTCATTCCTCGGCGGCGGCGGCCGCGCGATCCCCTCCGGCGGCACCTGACGGCTGGCGCGCTGCCGGGCCGGATCGCCGCCCGTGACAGCCTCGCGGCAGACTGGCCGCATGCAGGCGGATGTGGTGGTTGTCGGCGCAGGCGCACTCGGCCTGAGCACGGCGCTGCACTGCGCCCTGAACGGCCAGTCGGTGGTGGTGGTCGAGCGCCACGCGGCGGGTTCGCAGGCGTCCGGCCGGGCAGCCGGCTTGTTCAAATCGGTCCAGGCCGACGAGCTGCGTACGTTCCTTGCCCGGCGCAGCATCGCCATGGCGATCAGCTTCGGCGACTGGGCGGGCGTACCGCTGGAGGTGGCCCGCTGCGGGAGCTTCCTGATCGCGCGCACGCAGCGGCACGAGGGATTCATCCGGGCGGAGGCGGACCAGTCCCGCAGCTGGGGCGTGCACTTGCGCGAGGCGACGGCCGGCGACCTGGCCGGCCGGGTTTCCTACTACCGCGGATCGGGCGATGAGCTGGCCGTCTGGTGCCCGGAGGACATCTATATCGAGGAGCCGATGAGCCTCGTGCAGGCGTACCTTGCGGCCTGCCGCCTGCACGGCGCCGAGGTACTTGAAGACGAGGCGGTAGCCGGAGTGCTGGTATCCGGCGGGCGAGTCACCGGCATCGAGACGACCGCCCGGCGCATCGCCGCGCCGGCCGTGGTCGACGCCGCGGGCGCGTGGGTGCAGCAGGTCGCGGAGCTGGCGGGAGCGCAGATCCCGATCGCCCCGGTGCGGCACCAGCTGCTGATCACCGCGCCCCTGCCGGAGATCGACCCGGCGGAGCCAATTACGAGAGTGGCCGACGCGGCCGTGTACCTGCGGCCTGCCCGCGGCGGGCTGATGCTCGGCGGCTTTGAGCCGGCGCCACTGCCGGTCGATCCGCGGGCCGAGCACGCGTCCTTCAGCACCGCCGACGTCCCGCTCGATCTCGGCGTGCTGCGCGGCATGGCCGGCCAGGTCGCCGCCGAGGCACCGCTGGCGGCGTCCGCGCCGGTGGCCGAGCACCGCGGAGGGCTCTTCACGATGAGCCCGGACGGCCGGTTCGTCGTCGGGCCGGTCCCCGGCGTGGCCGGGCTGTGGGTGGCCAGCGGCTGCAACGGATCCGGATTTTCCTCTTCGCCGGCCATCGGCGAGGCGCTGGCATCGTGGATCGCTACCGGATCACCGCCGGACGGGATGGCCGCACTGGCCCCCGGCCGGTTCGGGGCGCTGACCGACGAGGCGCTGGTCGAGCACGGGATCTGGCAGTACGCGCACTACTACGATCCGGTGACCGCTGACTAAGCGCCGGGCTCCTGCTCCGGCTGGCGGCCCCGGCGGGCCAGCTAGAGGCCCGGCTGACCAGGCAGAGGCCCCGCGGGCCAGCTAGAGACCCGGCTGGCCAGGCAGCAGCCCCGGCTGGCCAGCTGGCGGCCCCGGCAAGCCAGCTGACAGCCCGGCCGATCAGGCAGCGGTCGCCTGGCTGTCGGCAGCCTCGAGGTCCTTGAAGAAGCGGCGGTGCACCCGGAGCTTCTCCTCGCCGGCCGGGATCACGTGCCAGAGGCCAGCTCCCGGGCCGAGCCGAGTTGACCGCGGCAGTTCGGCCACGACGCCACGGGCCTTCTTCATGCTCACCTTGCCCGCGTCGAGCACGAGCACGCGCGCCGGGGTGACCACGAAGATCCGGTAGCGGTTGAGGCCGAGGAACACGAAGATGCCGGTCAGCGCCGCCAGCCACTGGCTCGCGGTCTGCGCGCCGAAGACGGCTTGGACAGTCTCGCCTGGCTGCAGGTACGGAGCAGCAGAGTCACGCATTGCATCACGGAGCGCCAACGGATCCTCCAGGAGTGGCCCGAGAAGAGAGGCGGTAAACCTATCGACTGGGGGTAGAGATGGTCAAGTAAAGGTCAAAAAGAACTGACAGTGCGGGTTTGAGCAACGTGCGCCGGGTGGCCAGGGCCTGTGCCCGGTAGCAGTCTGCCAGTCAGCCCGGCCCTGCGGAGCGTGCTTGCCTTTACGGCGCAGGCCGGGAGTGTCGCCCTGGTCGGGTGATCACGGCGGTCAGGTACTGCACGACGCCGGCGGGCGTCGCCCGGCATTTGCGCAGCGCGGAGGTCAGGCCTTGCGGCCGACGCCGCCGTGCGCCGAGGTGGCATCGGCGGGAACGTCGTCGCCCGGGTCCGGCCGCCAGCTGTGCACATAGACGATGCCGGGCGGCACCAGGCTCAATCCGTCGAAGAAACGGCAGACCTGCGCGTGAGTCCGCAGCGTCTGCGGGGTCGAAACGCGCTCGTTATACCGCCGTTGTGCCTCCGCTTGCGCGGCATGGATATCGATGGCCGGATGCGAGATGGTGAGGTAGCTGCCGGGCGCCGCGGCGTCGACCAGCCGCGCCACGATGGCGTAAGGGTCCTCGGAGTCCTGGATGAGATGCAGGACGCCGACCAGCATGATCGCTACCGGCTGGCTGAAGTCCAGCGTCTGCGCGGCGGCATCCAGGATCGCCTGGGTATCGCGCAGGTCCGCGTCTAAATAGGCGGTGGCGCCTTCGTCCGTGCTGGCCAGCAGGGAGCCGGGCGTGGGCGAGCACGATGGGGTCGTTGTCCGCGTAGACGACGCGTGCCTCCGGCGCGACTGCCCTTATCGCCGTCAGCGCCCCGCCAGTGCCCCGGCGGCGTGATCACGGACCGGAATGCCCGCGGCCGGCGATGACCCGCAGCGCGCGGGGCAGCGCGCGGATCCGCAGCGGCGTCCCCGCGGGCAGCGGCGACGCGCCCGGCAGCGCCTCGCCGTCGGCGGCGGCCGGCATGGCCCGGTCCACGGTGACCGTCACCTCGGCTGCCCGGTCCAGGCTGATCTGCGGCAGCGTGACGTGCGTTCCGTCCTTGATCTTCAGGAGCACGCGGATGAACGCGAGCCGGGAGCTGTGCCGCATCGTGATGATGTCGAGGATGCCGTCGTCCATCTGGGCCGGCGGGGCGACCTTCATCCCGCCGCCGAAGTAGGCGCAGTTCGCGATGACGACGGCATACGCGGCGAAATCCCCGCCGGGTATCGGGCCCCGGCCGCCGGGGTCGACCCGGAAGGCCGCGGGCTTCCAGCGCGCCAGGGCGCGCAGCGCCGCCACGGGGTACACCATCGGCCCGCGCAGCAGCCGGCTGCGGTTGGCGATCTCCCCGGCGATGGACGGCAGGCCCAGGTAGACACTGAGCGCGACGATCGACTCGGGCTGGCCGGGAACGCCGACGCCGATGAGATCCATGGTCGTGACCTGGCCGCCGGCCAGTACCCGGGCCGCGTCGGCCGCCGCGCGCGGCAGGCCGAGTGCCCGCGCGAAGTCGTTGCCGCGCCCGGCCGGGACTATCCCGTACATCCCGCCGGCGCCCGCTACCGCCCCGGCCAGCGCTCCTGCCATGCCGTCGCCGCCGACGGCCACCACGACATCACCGCGCCGCGCCGCGCTGTCCACGAGCTCCCTAGCGTGATCCAGGCTCGCCGACTGGCTTACCTGGTAGGCCGCGCCAGCCTGGTCAAGGGCAGCGGTGGCAGCCGGGAGGACCCGCAAAGCCCGGCCGCCGCCTGCCGAGGGATTGACCACCAGGCAGAACGGGCCGTTCATCGCCGGCCTCGCTCCCTGGCCGGCCCCGCCGCCCGCCTGTGCCCCGCGCCCATATCACCGCGTCACGTGCATGGGCGGACGCCCGGGCGGGCCGGGCGTACGATCGTGTGCCATGGCGAGTCAGGGTAGCGCGGTGGCCGGCGCCGAGGTGCGGTACCTGCAGGTGCAGACCACCACGGATTCGCGGGCCGAGGCGATGGATCTCGCCCGTGCCGCGGTGGAGGCGCGCCTTGCCGCGTGCGCACAGGTCGCCGGCCCGGTGGCGAGCACGTACTGGTGGGATGACGGGGTGGAGCGGGCCGAGGAGTGGATGCTGATACTCAAGCTGCCCGCCGACCGCTACCAGGAACTGGCCGAGTTCCTCACCCAGCGGCACAGTTACGATGAGCCTGAGATAATCGCGACGCCCATCGTGGCCGGCTCGCCGGCGTACCTGGGCTGGCTCGAGGAGGAAACGCGCCCGAGGTGACCGCCAGGACAGGACCGCCGTGCGCAAGCTGACCGGCGATACTGGCGATGGCCCGGTGACCTGGCCAGGGCGCGCGGGATTGTTCGGCCCCGGTTCGGTGACCCGGCGGATCATGTACGAGCCGGTCATCTGGGTGGCCGGGCTGCGTTCCCTCTATCTGCAGGCGCTGAATCCCCGTGTCATGCGCGCGACCTGGCAGAACACCGGGTTCGCCGACCGCCGGGCGGCGTGGGGCAGGTTCGTGCGCACGGCCGAGTTCATCCGGGTGCGGACGTACGGGAGCGGGGCCGAGGCCGAGCGCGCGGGCCGCCGGGTCCGCAAGATCCATGCCACGCTCACCGGCACCGACGCCGACGGGAGCACTATCCGCCTCGACGAACCCGAGCTGCTGCTCTGGGTGCACTGCGGCGAGGTCTCCTCGTACGTGGAGATAGTGCGGCGCTGCGGCATGCCGCTCACCGCCGCGGAACTCGACCAGTTCGTGGATGAGCAGCGGCGCAGCGCCGCGCTGGTGGGCCTCGACCCGGCGGTCGTGCCGGCCAGCGTCGCCGAGCTGGACAGCTACTTCCAGCGGGTCGCGCCCGGGCTGTACGCATGCGATGAGGCCAGGGAGGCGCTGCGCGGTTCCTTCAACCCGCCGGTGCCCGCCGAGTACGCGGCGCTGCGGCTGATCGTGCCGCCGCTGGGCACGCTGGCCTTCGCGACCCTGCCGCGGTGGGCGCGCAAGATGTACGGCACGCCGGGCAGCCCGCTGACCGACGCCGCGGCCACCGCGACCCTGCGGGCTCTGTACCACTCGACCACGCATGTTCCGCGCCGGGTGCTCTACTGGCCGGCCTTCGCGGCGATGCGGCTGCGGGCCCGCTGGCGCCCTGGCGCGGCGTCGGCCGCCCCGGCCGACGCCGCCTAGCCGGGCGATGCCGCTACCCGAAGCGCGCGACGAGACGCTGCCGTCGGACCGCGATGCGCGCGGCGAGATGCTGCCGTCCGGCGGTAACGCGCGCGGCGAGCTGCCGCTGCGTGAGGGCGATGTGCGCGGCGAGATGCTGCCGCCGGACGGGCACGTGCACAGCGAGTGGTCCTGGGATGCGCCCGGCGACTCGATGGAGCGCACCTGCGCGCGGGCGGCGGAAATCGGCCTCGCCTGCATCGCGTTCACCGAGCACGCGGACTTCACGCCCTGGACGCTGCTGGCCGGCCGGCTGCCGCCGGGCTTTCGCGC
>Ga0182024_10019778_pt1 | contig 12369 bp, 6 predicted proteins | sample P32metaG_FD_120480 | JGI IMG/M metagenome (GOLD analysis project Ga0182024, IMG submission 120480) | Permafrost microbial communities from Stordalen Mire, Sweden - P3-2 metaG (Illumina Assembly) | ecosystem: Environmental > Terrestrial > Soil > Wetlands > Permafrost | place: Sweden: Stordalen...
GGCGGGCGGTACTGCGCCGTCGATCGAGAACACCGGGACGTTTGAGAAGACCTCGGGCACCGGAACAAGCACAGTTGGGTTCGGGTTCGACAACCGGGGCACGGTCAAGGGCGAAACCGGACATCTGATATTCATAGGTGGCGGCGTGTCCGAAGAGGTAGCAACAGGATCCTGGCATCCGGCGAGTGAAACGACAGCGCTTCTTGAAGGAGGCATGTCCATACGTCTTGAAGGAGGGACGTATCTCGTTGAGAAGGGCGTTGACCTCGACGTGGAAGACAGGGAAGCCACAATAATCTGGGTTTCGGCGAATCTGAGGGGCAACCTGGAGTCGCAGCCGTACGCATCTGGCACCGTGACGGTTGCCGGAACTGGGGAAAGGGGAGTTGGCGGTCCGTTCTCAGGTGCGACCATCGAAGTTACGCCGGCGGGCACGAACGAATGGGGCACGCTCTGCGGAGGACTGACGCCAGAATTGGCGGGCGAATACAGCTGTTCGTGGGACACGGCAACCGGGAGCTACCCGGACGGCAACTACGAACTCCGGGCCAAACTAGCCGGCGGGTCTCTCGCCATCGAAGAAGCAGCTTTGACGCCCGCCATGACAGTGCTCGTGGACAACACGGCACCGACAGGATCCGTTACAGAACCCTCCCACGATGTCGATGGCCGGCCGATGTTCATAGGCACCGCGAGCGACAGTGGCTCAGGCGTCCAATCATGGCAGCTGCAGATCGCGGCGGAAGGCAGCTCAGAATGGACGAGCGCCTGTCCGGCGCAGGGCGCTCCGCTTAGCGCCGGCAGCTACGGCTGCACCGTTGATACGACGTCGTACACCGACGGGGCCTACGAGCTACGCGCACTCATCACCGATTGGGCAGGGAACACCTACACGACGTCAACAGTAGCCATGCACATAGACAACGCGTCACTCAACGGGACGCTCGCAACGCTCGAACCATACGTCGGCAAAACAGTCGATCTCGCTGGGACAGCGAGCGCAACCGGATCCACAGTCGCGAGTTGGGCGGTACAGATCGCGTCGGCCGGCACGAACTCGTGGAGCAGTGCATGCCCAATCCAGGAAACTCCGGTAAGCGGTTCGGAATATCGCTGCGAAATGGACAGCACCGCGCTCGCCGACGGGGAATACGAACTGCGGGCTGTGGTTACCGACGACGAAGGCAATACCTACACGACCGCCCCGGTTACGACCACGATCGACAACTCGCCACCAGCCGGTTCGCTTTACGGGCTGCCGGCAAAAGTGACTGGCAACATAGAAGTCCAGGGGCAGGCGTCTGACGCTGGGTCGGGCGTCGCGAGCTGGACGCTGCAGATCGCGCCAGCCGGCAGCGAAACATTCGAACAGGCATGTCTGACCCAGACCCTCCCGACGTCCGGGCTCGTCTACGGGTGCAGCGTCGACACGAGCCTGCTGACAGCCGGTACCTACCAGTTCCGGGCGGTGATCGTCGACAACCTCGGCAATACCTACACCACCCCGACGGTCTCGACCACGGTCGAAAGCGCGACGCTCTCCTCGACGGCGGCGCCAACGATCTCGGGGGAAGCGATCTCTGGGCGGGCGCTGAGCGCCAGCTCGGGCAGTTGGAGCGGTACAGGCACGATCTCTTATGCCTACCAGTGGGAGAGCTGTAACGCATCGGGCGAAGAATGCTCTGATATCGAAGACGCAACGGCCAGGGACTATCTCCTGAGCACCGGAGATGTGGGCAACACGCTGCGCGTTGTGGTCATGGCTTCAAATGGGACCGAAGAACTCTCTGAGACCTCCTCGCAAAGCTCGGTAGTGCAAGCAAACGCGCTTGCCAACAGCTCTGCACCCGTGATCAACGGCAGCGCACAGGTGGGCGCCGCACTAGGAGCGGATCCAGGTAGCTGGCAAGGCGCCTCGCCAATCTCCTATGCCTATCAGTGGCAGAAGTGCAATGGGTCTGGCGCGGAATGCACGAACATCAGCGGCGCTACCAGCCAGAGTTACATCCTCATCGAAGAAGATCTCTCGAAGACTCTGAAGGTCGTGGTGACAGCAACGAACGAAGAAGGGTCGGCAAGCGCGACCTCGAATGCCTCGGCGGTGATCGCCGCTGGGTCGGGCTCGTCGGGGATCCGCTACTTGTATGACGAAGCCGGGCGTCTACACATCGTCGATGACCCAACCCAAGGCGCTGCGGTCTATCAATGGGACGCCGACGGGAACCTGACGAAGATCGAACGCTACAGCCACAGCACGCTGGCCGTGCTCGCTGTCACGCCCCCGCACGCTCCGCCCGGGAAACAGGTCGACATCACCGGTACCGGCTTCAGTACCGAAGCCTCTGAAGACGAAGTCAGCTTCGACGGAACCAGCGCAACGGTGAGCAAGGCCACGGCCACCGACCTGATCGTGACCGTCCCCGAAGGCGCGGGCACGGGCACGATCACAGTCACTGTGGGTACTGACTCCGCGGACAGTCCGGGAACCTTCACGCCTTTTGCATTGGGCCACTCGCGAGCGCCGACGGGCATACATCTCTCCTCTGGCGTGTCCGCGCCAGCGCTCGCGAGCACCCCCAACACGCCGGCCGCCAACGCGCCGGCCGCCCAGGTACAAGGCCAAGAAACAGTCAAACCAACCGTAAAGAAGCCGACTGTCAAATACTCCCGCTCGGCCGAGCGGGCCTCTAGACGTGCTCGTCGCAAATCTCATGCCCACCACGAGCGCAAGCGTGCCAAGGTAGCCAGGAAGACCAAACACAAAAAGATCAAGAAGTCCGCGGCGAAGAAGGCGCTCAAGCATGGGCCAGCTGTGCAGGCATCTGCTGCACCGGCGCCATCCTTTTCCCAGGGCACGTCAGTCCCTGCGGCCGTGAGCGACTACCGCTCGCCGTATCCGGCTGCGTGGGACCCGACCCCGAGGAATCGGCTGGGGGGAGACTGGCTCACAGGTCGGGGCCCATCCCCCTGGGCTAGCCTGCCGGCCCTCCGAGGTGCACACGCCAGCACCGGTCTGAGTGGCCAGGCGCTCGTCATCGACGGCACCCCGTTGGCTGATGTCACCTTGACGATCCAAGGCACCAGCAGGCAGACCAGGACCGACAGCAGCGGGCGATTCGTGCTCGAGGGGCTACCAGCTGGCCACCAGATCCTAGACATAGATGGAGGTAGCGCTGACGGTCACGGCCAACAGTACGGCCAGTTCTCGGTCGGGGTCGAACTGGCCAAGGCTAAGACGACCGCGCTGGGCTACACGATCTGGATGACACCCCTCGATCCGGCAGGCAATCAGAGGATCGCATCTCCGACGACACATGAAACGACCGTGACCAACCCGAAGATCCCCGGTCTCGAAGCCCGCCTGCCGGCCGGCACGGTCGTGCGCAACGCTAGCGGCAAGGTCGTCCACAACCTGAATATGACGGCAATCCCCGTGGACAGGCCGCCGTTCCCGCTGCCGCTGTTCGCGACCGGCGTCCCTACATACTTCACCGTGCAGCCTGGTCGAGCCTACCTGAACAAGGGCGCTCAGATCATCTATCCCAACTGGGGACACCTGCCGCCCGGACAGCGCGTGGACTTCTGGAACTATGACCCTGCGGACAAGGGTTGGTACGTCTATGGGGAAGGCAGTATCAGCAGCAATGGTAAGCAGGTGGTTCCCGATCCCGACGTACGGGTCTGGGAATTCACCGGCGCAATGATCTCCAGCTCTGGTGGGCCTCCCTCCAGCGGTCCTAGTCCCGGCGGCCCAGGCGGGAGTGGTAGCCCAGGCGGCGGCGACCCAGTTGATCTCGCCACGGGGCTGTTCGTCTACACCCACAACGATCTGCAACTGCCGGACTCGTCGATGCCAGTTGCTCTCACTCGCACCTACCGCCCGGGTGACGATAACTCCTACGCTTTCGGTGTCGGAACGACGGACCCGTTCGAACTTCGCCTCTGGTCAAACGAAAACTACCAAACAGCTTACCTCGTGGAACCGGACGGCGGCAAGGTCAAGCTACAGCGAACATCGCCCGGAACTGGTTTCGCAGAAGCAGTCTACGCGGCCGTGAAAACGCCGGGGCCGTGGGAGGGGGCGGTTATGGAATACAACATACCGCACCTGGATTGGGTGCTCAGGAGACGCGATGGCATGAAGTTCATATTTGGGGACATCGCACCACTCGAGGCTATAGAAGATCGCAATGGCAACCGCATCACCTTGGTGCGCAAAGACGGACCTGACGGGCCGGTGGTCCAGATCCAGGCGCCTCATGGACGCTCGATCGACCTGGCCTACGACGAATACAACCGCATCATCCAAGCCAGCGACAATGCAGGGCAAACCGTCAAATATCGCTACGACAGCTCCGGGCGGCTCGCTGAGGTCACCGATCCGGAAGGCCATAGCACACACTATGCGTACAACTCTGAAAATGACATGACCACGGTGACCGATGCGCGCGGCAAGGTGCTCATCTCAAATACTTACGAAGGAGAAAAAGTCAAGGCACAGACCCTGGGAGGCCTGGGCACCTACCACTTCTCCTATTGGTCTCCCGAAGCTCCCGCTGAAGTCGCCCACACCAAGGTTGTTGATCCAGACGGTCACGAACGCGTGCTCTACTGGAACACCACTACTCACCTGCCGCTGAGCGAACGAATCGGCAGCGAACAGATCAGCTACCACCGAGACGCGGAAGGCAACATAACCCGTGTGACAGCGTCCTCTGGGGGCACCTCGTACTCCTACGATGCAGTCGGCGATATAACTTCAATCAAGCAGGAAGCTTCTGGCCTAACACCGCTTACCACGAGCTTCACTTACAACGAATTCTCTGAGCCCACAAGCGTAACTGATCCGCTTGGCAGGACCACAAGCTACGCATATGACGCCAACGGAAACCTAACGAGCACTACCGATCCGGCTGGCGGTCAGACCACGATGGGCTACGACAGCCAAGGGCAGCTGATGTCGGTCACGAACCCCCAGGGCGACACAACCACCTACTCCTACGAAAATGGCAATCAAGTCGCCGTTACCAACCCCCTTGGGCACAAGACGGAAGTCACCTATAACGCCGTCGGACTACCGACCGCCATCACCGATGCCGAAGGAACGGTCACCCACTTCGCCTATGACGGCGATAACGAGCTGGTGAGCGAAACCAATCCCGCTAGCGATACGACCAGCTACTCCTATGATGCCGACGCCAACCTCACGAGCGTGACAGACCCTGAAGGCCACACCCAGACGGGAACGTACAACTCGCTCGATGAGCTGACATCGTGGACTAACGCGCTGGGCAAGACCACGAGCTATGAATATGACGGGCTCGGCGACCTCACGAGCGTCAGCGATCCCAAGGGTCAGAAGACCACCTACGCCTACGACGGTATGAACCGGCTCTCGGAAGTCGCGTTTGGGTCCGTGGAAGGGGGATCGCCATCGAGCACGATCGCCTACGGATATGACACGGCGGGAGATCTCACCTCGGTGGCCGATTCGCGCGGGGGCACCTATACCCTTGGATACGATGCCTATCATCGTTTGACCAGCGAAACGGGACCGAACGGGTCGGTCGGGTACTCCTATGGCGCTGATGGCGAGCGCACCGGCATGACTGTGGGTGGCGAAGAAGCTGCCAGCTACTCGTATAACCCCGATGAGCAGCTCACAGGTATAGACACGCCCAACGGGAATGTCTCGTTTGAATATGACGCGGCCAGCCACCGAACCAAGGTTCAGTTGCCCAACGGTGACACCGAGAATTACGCCTACAACAGTGCGGGAGAGCTCGAGGGTATCGCCTACAAGAACCCTGCAGGGGAAGAGCTCGGCAACCTCGAGTACGCGCGCGATGCGCTGGGTCGCGTCAGTACCGTCTCGGGGAGCTACGCAAGAACGAACCTCCCAGAATCGCTCAGCGAAGCATCCTACAACGCCGGCAACGAGCTCACGTCCCTGGAAGGCCACACATACTCCTACGACGCGGACGGCAACCTCACGAGCAACGGCACATCGAGCTTCGAATGGAACGACCGCAACCAGCTCACCAGCGTCACCCAGGGCTCGAACACTTGGAGCTACGCCTACGATCCATTTGGTCGCAGGACGAGCAAGACGGCGGACGGCGCAACGACGAGCTATCTCTACGATGGTGGCAACGTTCTCGCCGAAGCGCTCGAAGGCAAAACCAGCACGCTTCTCAACGGTCTCGGGCTGGACGAACGCTATGCTCGCACGACTAGCGCCGGTACCGACTCGTATCTGACTGACCAGCTTGGAAGCACGATCGCCCTGGCGAACGGCAGCGGCGAACCGACCACCGAATACACGTACGACCCGTTTGGTACGACTACGAGCACTGGGGCGAGTAGCAGTAATCCGTACCAGTTTACAGGCCGTGAAAACGATGAGGATGGTCTGCAAGACAACCGCGCCCGCTATTACAATTCGAGTACTGGAACGTTCATTAGCCAAGACCCACTTGGAATTGCAGGGAGTGGCATCAACTTGTATCAGTACGCCGGAAGCGATCCGATCAACGCGAGCGACCCGTGGGGAACTACCAAAGAACCAACCCAGACGCTAGGGGCGGGAGGCGAAGGATGTGAGGCCGCGGTAATCGAAGCGGAAGAACGAGGCGTGCCGGTGTCGGGACAGTGTGGTCCACATGGGGAAGGTCCCGTTGACATCGGCGGAACTCCCTGGCAGCCCACGCCGACCAACCTTGAAGCGCCCAACGGCTCAGGCGGTTGGAAACATGTGGCCTGTGAAGCTGCAACGCCTGTCGGTGGAAAGGCCGGTGATGTCGTCTCAGGCGTTTGCGGCATCGACACCCCAGTTGGTCACATCCCGGGTGTGCCCGAAGTGATAAAGAAAATTAAAGGAGGCGGTGGCCATGGCAAATCGGTCTCCGGGTCGTCTCCAGGGGGCGTTCATAGCATTGGTGGATCTCAACGGAGCGGCGAATGAACTCAGTCAAGATGCGTCATATAGCGTGTGTTCGCCTGCTGATGAGCTTCGACGTGCGGGTGTCGGTAGTGGGTCAGTCTGAGTGTTCGGCACGCCACGTGGCGATAGACAAACCGATCATGACGACAATACACACAACTCCTGCGGCTATCTGACTGCTCGGCCCGAATATGATAAGGATGATAAACCCTGCGAAAGCGCCAACGGCAACTGGACCCTTCCATCGCCAGAGTGTCTTCATGGCTCGTTTATCGAGCGTTCCGAAGATTTCCTTGAGGGTTCAGACTGCTAGATCGGTGCACGCTGTCGATGTATCGGCCCTAATGACCAGGCAGTGGCTGCGACACATCATTCTGTTTGGAGCCCTCTTCATAGCGGGCAGCTTGCTTGCCGGATGTGGAGGTGGCGTGGTTTCTGCGGCCGCTGTGTCGACGACTACACCGATAACCAAGACGGAAGCTACCGCGTACGCTCACATCATCAATCTACGAGCTGCCGACGTTCCCGAAATGCGCATCAGCGCGCCGGCAGGCGAAGCCCCCGAACCAACGCGCTCTACCGTTGTATTCGACCGCTGTTATGGTGGCGTGAGTCAGCGCCGCATCGCAAAGATTCACTCGCAGGAATTTTCGGTTGGTCGGGGAGCGCAAGCCCAACTCGAGGAATCTGAAGTCGAAGTAATGCCAACGCCAAGTCTTGAGACTCGCAACAACGCCGCAGATCGCTCCTCGCGCTATCGCGCCTGCTTTAAACGCTTCCAAGAAGTCGACAACAAAAATCGCAACAAACAGCGCGTTGGACAGCTTCTATACGGCCCGCTGACGATTTCTCCTGTGCGCAGCCCGCTGCCGGCCCTCGATGGGGGCTACGGGTTGCGGATCGATCAAACCCTCCTTCGCGGCGGCCAGATCCGCATTCGTATCTACCATGACGTTTTTGGATTCAGTTCCGGTCCAGCTGAAATTATCCTCACGGCAACCGGCTTCTCGCGTCCAGTGCCTTCGAGCACCGAGCGGCGGCTGCTGTCGCTGCTATACAGTCGCGCCAAGGCAAACGAACTCTAGGCTTGCTGTGACTGGCTGACCGGTGACTACGGCTGACGATTGTGCTCCTGATCGGCCGGTGGGTACCGCTCTGACGCGCCGTAGAGTGCTGTCTGGGGCCGTGATGCTGGGTGTCGGCGCGGGCTTGGATCACGTCGTTGCCAAGGAGCCCAGGAAGGCAGCTTCGGGGCTTACGACGCCGGGGCCATCAAGGCAAGTCGTGCCGTTCTACGGCTCTCACCAGGCTGGGATCGCCACACCAGCGCAGGATTACCTGAGCTTTGCCGCGTTTGACCTCACGAGCGACGCTACCGAAGATCTACAGAGGATCCTCGAGCAGTGGACCGCCGCGGCCGTCTCTCTGACGGCTGGGCGATCCTACGAGCCGGCGACTCAGGAAGCCAGTCAGCCGCCCGTCGATCCGGGCGAGGCGCTCGGACTTCCTCCCGCACAGCTGACGATCACGATCGGCTTCGGCCCAAGTCTGTTTGCCTCCCGTGCCAGTGGAGGCCTCGGTCTGGCGGCTGAAAAGCCACCCGCGCTGGCCGCGCTTCCGCCGTTTCAGGGCGAGAGCCTCAACCCGAGCATCTCCGGGGGAGACCTCTGTATCCAGGCGTGCGCAAACGACCCCCAGGTCGTCTTCCACGCCGTGCATCTGTTGGAGAGGATCGCCAGCAGCGCGGCGACGCTGCGCTGGTCACAGCTCGGCTTCGGGCGCACCTCGAGCACCACACGAACGCAGACGACGCCCAGGAATCTCATGGGCTTCAAGGACGGCACCGACAACATCCGCGCCGAGGACACACAAGCCATGAATGACTTCGTGTGGGTCCAGGGCGGAGACGGGCCGGGGTGGATGACCGGCGGTAGCTACCTGATCCTCAGGCGCATCCGGATTCTCTTCGATGTGTGGGACACCACCAGCCTCGAAGGGCAGCAGCGCACGATCGGTCGAGACAAGCTCAGTGGCGCCCCGCTTGGCGAGAAGGGCGAGTACGAACCAGTCGACCTCAAAGCCACCGATGCTGACGGCGAACTGTCGATTCCATCAAACGCGCACATACGCCTCGCAAACCCTCAAAACAACGATGGCCAACGTATCCTCCGGCGCGGCTACTCCTACTCCGAAGGTGTCGAAGCTGGGACCGGTGAGATCGACGCAGGCCTCTTCTTCATAGCCTTTCAGCGCGACCCACAGCGTCAGTTCATACCCCTCCAACGACGCCTGGCCGCAAACGACGCACTCAACCGCCACACGCTGCACACCTCCAGCGCCATCTTCGCCTGCCCACCCGGCGCGCAGCCCGGAGGCTTCGTCGGTGATGTGCTGTTCTCCTGACCACGTAATGCTTGTCACGCCACGCGTGTCGCAAAACATGTCGTCGAGCGGCCCGTCGAGAGCCCATAGCTCCATGCCGAGCTGTTCGACGAGAACGATGCAGGCGGCGTCGTCGCAGACCTGCGTGTCTGGTGCGAGTTGGCTGGCTGAGGCGCTCAGCTCGTGGGAGATCGAGGTTCTCATCGTGGATCTCGACGATGCGGTTCGAGATGGCCTTCGAGATGCACAGGCACGTCAGGTCATGATGAACCCGCCGCTCGGCGTGTGAGCTAGATAAAGGAACGTCGCCACACATAAGTCTCGTCACTGCGCCGCTGCTAGACCACGGCTCTGACGAGCCGGTCGATGATGTCTTGACGTCGTGGTGGGGCGGCGTGGATGAGCTAAAGGCAGCCGGGGATGGTGTCGTGGAAGTTGACGCGTTCCGCGTCAGCTTCCACGACAGGTTGGGTTCTGGTCTCACACCGTGTTTTGGCTTTCCGGAGCGGTTTTTCAGCGGTTCTGGTGGTGTCGTCGGCTGGTGGGGGGCCGTCTGACCCCGGCCCTCCTCGCTTACGCTCGGAGTCCCGGGGTCAGACGGCCCGTGAGCGGCTTGCGGCTATGCCAGTGGATCGGGGGGTAGTGGACGGTGTGCGACCAGGACAAGAGCGAAAAACAACAAAACGACAACAGCAAAACAGCAGAACGACAGAACAGCACAACAGCAAAGCGGGGACGTGGCGTCTTTCGGCTCGGGGTCGTGTCTGGGTCATCCCGGGGGCACTGGGGAGTTCTAGCTGGGGCTAGATCTCCCCAGCGTCGTTCGGTTGGTGGCCATGCCTGGGCGCACCTGAACGCCAGGGGAGCTGGCTGGGGCCAGCTCCCCTGGCTACGTGACTGTCATGGTTGACAGTCACGTCACAGTCATGTAGTGTGCTTTGCGTGATGTCGTGTTGTTTGAGCTTGGAGGTTGGTTGTGGCTGATCGTTCGCGTGGTGTGTTGGGCCGGGCTTCGCGGGGTCTCGTTGCTGAGATTGACGAGCAGCTCTCGGAGCTGAACGCCAAGCTCGCGCCTCATGAGCCGGTGCTGGCTGAGCGTGAGCGGCTGCGGGCCGCGCGGGCTCTCTTGATGGGTGAGGGTCCTGTGCCTGCGGCGCCACAGATCTCTCAGGACGACGTCGCCGCGTATCTGCAAGAGCACGGTCGCTCTCGCGCGGGTGTGGTCGCGAAGTTCTTCGGTGTGCCGCTCGCGACGATCTCCACGCACTTCTATCGCGGGAAGCTCGTGGGGCGGTTCGTCAAGTACGACGACGGCTGGGATCTAAGCGAGCAGGCCAAGGCCGGGAAGTAGGCGAAGCCGTGAGCTTTCCTCTTCACCCCGGGTCGCTCAGAACGTGGCGTGGTGTGGCGCCCCGCCCGGAGCGTCGTAGCGGGCATGAGATGTTGCGCCGTCGTGACATCGAGGTGCTGGGTTGGCTTGCCGAGCAGTACGGCGCCCGTGTCGACCAGTTGGAGGTTTTGATGGGTGCTGGCCCGCGGACGGTGCAGCGCACTGTCGCGCGGCTTCGCGACGCGGGGCTCGTGCGGAGCGAGAGGGTGCTCGTGGGGGAGGCGGCGTGGGTGCTCCCGACGGGGGCGGGGATGGCGGCGTGCAACTCCGGGTTCGGTGTGTGGCGTCCTCGGATTGGGTCGCTCGCGCACGTCGCGGCTATGAACGATGTGCGTCTTCATGTGCAGGGTCGTGCGCCGTCAACGGAGTGGATCCCAGAGCGCGTCCTTGCCCGCGATCGTCTGGCCGGTGAGCATCTCCCTGACGGTGTCGCGATCACCGAGGGCCGGAAGGTCGCGATCGAGGTGGAGCTGACGGTGAAGAGCCGGCGTCGTGTCACCGCGATCCTCGACGAGCTCACGGGCCGCTTCGACGCGGTGCTGTATTTCTGTGCCGCGGGCCCGCACCGTCAGCTCGCGGATCTGGCCGGGAGTGGGCGCTGGCCCACCTTGGGGGTGCGCGAGCTACCCACCCGGCAGGGTCACGAGCAGGGCCAGCTGCCGTGAGCGCGACCGTCACACCCGCGCGGAGAATCTTCCGGCGTCGCCGTGGTCCGTCACCGCATCCAGGTCTGCCGGTGAACGCGCCTGTGCCGCTTGTGGGTGAGGCTGAGGGGGAGCGGGGGTTTGTGATCGCGCAGCGTATCTCCGGGGAGCGCGCGCTACCCGTCGCCGGACGGATGGTGCTGCTCTCTCAAGAGCGGCTGTGTCGCCACGTGTTGGTGTGTGGCGCGACGGGTGCCGGGAAGACCGAGACGCTGCTCAGGCTGGCGTGGACGGTGGCGAAGGAGAGCGACGCCCCGGTGTTCTATCTCGATGGCAAGGGCGACCGTGAGACCGCGGAGCGCTTTGCGGGGCTGATGGCCGATGCCGGCCGCGACACGCGGGTGTTCCCGAATGAGCCATTTGATGGGTGGAGGGGGGAGGCCCATGAGATCCACAGCCGTTTGATGGCGGTAATCGACTACGCCCACGACGGCGGCGCCTCTTGGTACCGGGACGTCGCGAAGACCGTGCTGCGGCTGGTATGCGATCACCCCCACGGGCCACCACGGTCCTCCCGGGAACTGCTCTCACGAATGCAGCTTCCACTTCTCATGAGCGCTCACCCCGGCTCGAGCGCTGCTGGTGCTCTTACCGATATGCAGGTCAGCCAGGTGCGGTTGCGCTACGAGGCATTCTTCGGCCAGGTCCGTGGCCAGCTCGACGGCACATGGGCCTGGGAGAACACAAACGCGGGATACATCCTGCTGGACTCCCTCACCCTCTCAGAAGAGGTTGGCGGGCTCGCCCGGTTCCTCTTCGAGGACTTCGCGCACTACTTCAGCACCCGCAAGCCAAAGCACCAGTTCTGTCTATTGATCGTGGACGAGTTCAGCTCGTTGGCCGAGTCTGCCTCGATGGCTGCACGGGTGGAGAAGGCCAGAGGCTTCAACACCAGCCTCGTGTTGGCGCCACAGGTCGTGGAGGGCATGGGTGGAGACACGGAGACAGCC
>Ga0182024_10019779_pt1 | contig 12368 bp, 10 predicted proteins | sample P32metaG_FD_120480 | JGI IMG/M metagenome (GOLD analysis project Ga0182024, IMG submission 120480) | Permafrost microbial communities from Stordalen Mire, Sweden - P3-2 metaG (Illumina Assembly) | ecosystem: Environmental > Terrestrial > Soil > Wetlands > Permafrost | place: Sweden: Stordalen...
AAGTATTTTGGAGCCCCCCTGAATCTACAGCTCGTGAAAGCGAGATTGTAGGCGCTATTGCTGGTTTCGAAAAGGCAATTTGAGGAGGGAAGCAGAAACCATAAGTTATGCTATTTCAATTCGTTCGAGTTTTTTGACCATACGGCCAGGCCATCAAATTTCTCGACACGAAAATCAACTCGAATCGTAAGCAAAATGCTGCTTTATTTAATTTTTAACGAAGGACGACTCAGCCCCTGGCTTTCCAATGAATATAGATCGCCCATGGAGGGCATCTATTTCCACGCGGCTCGGACGGGTTCGCCGATTAAGAGATCCGGGTTCGCATCTTTTCTCGGACGGAACTTTTGCACGCGGCCTGCTTCAACTTCGGAAACATATAAATTGCCCTCCTGATCGACGGTCATCCCGTGCACGCCCCATAGTGTGCCCGGCCAATCACCATTCGTGCCCCACGAATATAGGAAGTGGCCTTCCAGATCGTATTCCAAAATCTTCGATGTGGTCGCGTCCGCAGCCCATAGTCGATGATTCGCAGCCATATAAAGGAAATAGACCGACGAGGGAAAACCGTAGGACCACTGGTCAATGAACTTCCCATTCTCATCGAACACCTGTGTGCGGTGATTTTCCCGGTCCGTCACGTAAACGCGGCGGGTTACGGGATCTACGGCAATTCCATGAACCGTATTGAAGTATCCTGGCCGCGTATCGTTCGGTGGATCGCCCCTCTGGCCCCACGACATTAGGTAGTTCCCGTCCTTATCGAATTTCACCACGCGAGTATTCTTGTATCCATCCGCTAGGAACATAGTGCTATCGGGCAGCCAAGCGAGAAACGTCGGACCGCCCAGATGTTTGTCATCATTACCCTGCACGTTCGGAGTGCCAATCGTCTGCAGTAGTTTCTTGCCATCGTTTGAAAACTTGAAGATGGCCTGCCGATAGTCGTCAACCACCCATACGTTCTTTTGGGGATCGTAGGGATTAATGAAGACTGCATGAGGATGTTTGAAGAGCTTGTCCCACTGGGTCCAGCTCTCGACAATATCTCCTTCGGAATTCACTACCACCAGGCAATGCTCCCAGCGCCCGTCGACTCCATATCTGCCTTTCCAATCGTTGGGTTCATCAGGAGGGCCAAGCGGGCTCGATGCAGGGCCCTGGCCGGCATTTCGAAACGGTTCGCCGCTTACAGGGAAGGAAAGACTGGGCCCGAACTGGGGTAGAGCAGTGTTGGGCGGCCTTGTCACTATCGGCAATTCGCCTCGTTGAAAGATAAACACTCGGTTCGGGCTTTCGGCAAAAACTCCGTCAATGGTTCCCCACGTCCACTTTTCGTGTCCCGGCAATTGGGACAATGGCTTCGGCCAATTCGGGACAACTTCATAGGGGCCGTCAAGATCTTGACCGCCTTTCTCACCCGGTATCGCCGCCGCGCTGGTTTCCGTTTTCGCCTTTCCGTGTAGGGCCAGTATTCCGGTGCCAAACAGAGAAATTCCCAGAGCCACCGCAGAGGTGAGAGTTATCTTATACTTGCGCATAATTCTCCCGTCTATCTGATTTTCAGCCTGACTTTACTAGCACTTTCCTTTGGCCTAGTTAACGTCCGGTTGCGTGTGAATTTGAAGGGGGAGACGTAACGGCCGCCAATTTCCGGATCATCCCGTCCGACTTGGACAGCACGTAGATTTCACCATCATTATCCATTGCCAAGCGGATGTCCGCGCGGCCGCCGCCATATTGCACGCCTTCAATGTCTTTCTTACCAGGATCAAAATTCTTTCCTTTCCAACCGCCAGTGGTGCTGGCCCAACCAGGTAGCACACCTTCGGGTGAATTGGGACTGGCCTTGCCTTCTTTGTGCGCATACGCATCTGCGACGATGTCATACATTCGACGCTTCACTGGGGCTGACTCAGAAGTATCGTAGGGGCTCTTGTACGTGACCTGGATCTCATGCACGGTTGCCTGCTTATTGCGCAATTTGCATTTGGCAGATCAGGAACCAGAAATCGCCCTTTGTCGTCGGTTACCACAATTTTCCGAAACGGCGTTGGCAAACCGGTCGCTTCCGCAATGACCCACACGCCCGCCTCCGGACCATTCGGTCGAATGGTTTGTTGTAAGAACCGAGAACTCGGAAATCGCATCGACGCCCATGTTGCCACCGAGCACGCTGCCCGGCCCGCCATTGGTAGGATCGTTGATGCTGATTCCGTTCAAGCGGTAATTGTTCTGTTGAGGGCGAGCACCCGAGATGGTGATCTGGTCTCCAAAACCACGCGTAAATCTATCGGTGGTGATGATTGGAGCTTGCGCACGCAGTGAATAGACGCCGGGCTGGAGGGTTGCAAGATCGGTCCACGACCGGCCGTTGAGAGGCAGTTCGCGGACGGTTGTTTCGTCATTTAGTCCGCCTAGAGTAGGGTCTGTCAAATTGACGGTCGGAGCCTCAGCGGTCACCTCAACACTCTGACTGACGCCGCCAACCTGTAAGCTCAGATTTAGGACTTGTTCGGCGCCAACCGGCAGCGTGACGTTCGTCGTCTCTGGCGCAAATCCCGAAGCTGAGGTTGTCATAACGTAGTTCCCCCGCAGTAGGCTCGGTGCCTTGTAAAGTCGTTCGCGTCCGTCAAGACCGTTCGAACAATGTCGGTCCCGGAATTCCCGATCGAGACTTGTACCTTGGGAATCACGGACCCCGATGCGTCCGTGATTGTGCCTGAGAGAGTTGCGCCCACCACCTGGGCACTAAGGCGCGCGGCGGTGCCAATTAGCAATGCGGCCCAGACACCAAGGCAGATCACCACTCTTTTGAGACCCAAGAGATTCTCGTTCATCTGAGTAACCGCCGATCAAAATTTACCCGTGTACGAGCACGCTTTCGCAAGATGTCCCGAGCGTCACCACGCTCCGTGGGGCGGTTTGCCGACCAGATAGTCCGGGTTCGCGCCCTTCCGGGGTCGGAACTTCTCCGCTCGTCCGTTAGATACTTCAGCAACGTAGAGATTGCCTTCCTGGTCGACACTGATTTGATGCACGCCCCAAATTGCGCCAGGCCAATCGCCCATACTCCCCCACGAATAGAGAAAGTGACCTTCGAGATCGTACTTGAGCATCTTGCCGGTAACGGCGTCTCCCGCCCAGAAATAGTGGTCCGCACCCATATATGTGGAATAAACGGACGATATGGGGCCGAAGGACCACTCGTTGAGAAACTTTCCGTTTTCATCGAAGACTTGCGTGCGCCGATTGGCGCGATCGTTCACGTAGACCCTCCGCGTCACCGGGTCGACGACGATGCCATGAACTGAATTGAAGTAGCCGGGACGGGTTTCGTTTGGGGGATTGCCCTTCTGACCCCACGCCATTAGATATTTGCCATTCTTATCGAACTTCACGACGCGAGTGTTGTCGTAGCCGTCCGACAGGAACATCGTTCCGTCCGGCAGCCAGGCCAGATAGGTGGGCCTGCCAAAATGCTTGTCATCTTCACCGGCCACATCAGGTGTGCCAATCGTCTGTAATAATTCTTTTCCGTCATGCGTGAACTTGAAGATGGCCTGTTTGCCGTCGTCGACCACCCAGACATTCTTTTCAGGATCGTAAGGATTGATGTAGACCGCGTGAGGATGCTTGAAAAGCGAGTCCCATCGCGTCCACGATTCAACGATATCTCCGCTCGAGTTCACTATTACGAGGCAATGCTCCCACCGGCGGTCGACTCCAAGTTCGTCGCGGACATGCTCACCGCCGATCCTGCGGAATGGAAGCCCCGGAACGGGAAATTCCAGGCTTGGACCGTAAACCTTAGTTTCCGGTCTCTTCATTGCCGGAACTTCGCCTTGCTCGAGGATGAACACGCGCTCGGGACTCTCCGCGAAAACGCCGGAAACGGTTCCCCACGTCCACTTTTCGTGGCCCGGGAGCTTCTCGAGCGGCTTGGGCCAGTTCGCTACGACTTCGTAAGGTCCATAGACGTCCTGGCCGCCCTTTTCGCCGGGAACGGCTGCAACATCGGTTTCAGATTTGCCTTTTCCCTCAACTCGCCGCAGTTTGATGCCCAACAGCAACAGGGCAATTAGGCCGATCGCAGCAATCGGTTTCACGGACTTTCTGTTCATAGGGTTGCCCTCCCATCGCATTTGCGAACGCTGCACGATTCCGCACAATACAGAATGCCCGCTTGCCAATCGGAATGCGGCGTGCGAGCTGGATCAGTAGTAGGCTCCCATTGTCTTGATCTTCGCCATGTCGGGATACAACACGCCCACCGCCTTAATGTCAGCCGAACGTGCTGAATACCAGATAGCGCCGTCCTTTGTGACCTCCAGTTTTGGCATGTCGGTGCTTTGTATGCTCGGATAGTAGGTGAATTTCTTTGTTGTGCGATCGAATTTCAAGATCGCTCCTCCTTGTCCGGAATCGCTGATCCAGAGGTTGTCCTCGCGGTCTGGCTGGACGTCGTAACCGCTCGAATACGCAGCAGGAATGTCGTATTCGACGACCTTGCTGGTCTTCGGATCGATGCTGCCTAGCTTCCCACCATCCTTGACATACCAAGCCATTCCTTTAGAGTCCACTGACATGCGCTTCACGGTACAAGGCGGATTCGGCAGAGGATATTCCGTGAACTTTTCCGTCTCCGGATCAAATTTCGCAAGTTTGCAGCGGAACCACTCTGCCACCCACACATTGTCCTTCTTGTCTACGTAAGCGCCATAAGGGAAAGAATGCGGAGTGGGAACCGCAAATTTGGAGATCTCCTGGGTCTTGCGGTCCCACTTCGCCAGCTGGTCGGTATAACTAAGGGTCATCCAGATGTTTTGTTTTGAGTCCACGACGGGCGTGTGCCCGTGGCTCTCGTGCTTCGTATCCTTGCCAACACCGATACCGGGAAGAGGAATGTAACTGTCCTTGTCATCGAAGTAGTAGAGTTTCATCTCTCCCGTCTTGGTGTCCACCCGCCCAAACGCAGTCTCTCCCGCAAACCATAAATCACCCGCTGCGTCGAGCGTCATTCCATGAGGCAGCGCCTTCGGATCCGGAATGGGATAGAACGTCCAAGTTCCCGTGCGCGGATCCAATTTGTCAATGCTCGGCCGCCCCCCCGCACGGTCAACGACCCAAACGTTGCCGTCACGATCAAAATGTTCATCGTGAATAGGACTGCCATATTCCTTGGGAACGTCATATTCCACATACATCGCGCTTGCAAGCGCCTTCTCATCGATCGGCATTTCTGGGACTTCCAAGCGCCGCTGATCGCTTTCCGGCCCGTAATATTCGACCAGGTAATTCACGAGGTCTTCGCGATCCTTACCACTGAAAGTGCCCGGCAGAATCCTGCTCTTTATCAAGCCGTTTGAGTCACTCATCAAATCAATCGCCGCATTCCACTGCGACGCATCCCACTGGTGGCTCGGGATGAAGTCTGGTCCATGGCACACCATGCAGGTCTTCTCAATCAGCGGCCTTCCTGGCCCGGGAGGATACAATTGCTCGTAAGAGGCTGATTGCCTGTCCGGGTGACCATTGAATCCAGGGTGCACTCCCACACGGGGCAGAACAGGCACTTCCTGCAAAGTAAAATCCACTGTCGCCACTGCACCTGACGCGATCACGATTTTTTTCACGCCTCCCGCAAGGCCATTTTTCTTGACGGTCACTTCGTAGTTGCCTGGAAGCAGATCCACAGCTTTGTACCTACCGCCCGCCGTGTACACCATGTAGACGATGTTCTTGTCTACGTTCTTCACGTAGACCTGCGCTCCCTTGAATTCCTTCGGAGCCTCCACTCTTCCTGAAATCGCCCCGGTACCAGTCATCGAGCTCGCTACCGCTTCGGGGCCTACGTCTCTGCTGCCGGCGCTGAGTTGGATGACAAACAAAACGAGTCCGACACTCAGTCCTCCTGTAATAATTGAAAGCGAGCGTTCCCTTTTCATAAAGTGTCCCTCGACTGCAGCTGCAAAGTGCCCCTGCGTATTCGCGCAGTGAGCAAAAACTCCGCAAACGGCAATTCTTCTAAGTCTCCAGCAGTTTGCCTGGCCGGTTCTCCGTGACATCTAACCACTGACTCCAAGTTGAACGTCAGCCAAAACAGTCGCAACGCCGACGAGCCCAGAATACTTAAGTTTTTGGCTTCCACAGCTATTGTGGCCGACTGCGATTTCATGGGTTTATTCCCCAGATCTCGATATGCCTGATTTCCTCCTGGACGCGTAGAGTTACCAGATAATCTTCAAAGCAAATTGGATCTGCCTCGATGTCGTGGCTGTCGAGTCAATCGCGCCCGCGCCGGAAACGCTGTCGGTTGCTATGTTAGTGGGAACAATTCCAAATCCCGCGATGGACGGATCCAAGATGACGCTGTTATCCACAGGCGGAAGGAAGTTTGACCGGTTCAGAATGTTGAACAGCTCCGCCCTAAACTGCACATTGAAGGTCTCCGAGATTCGAGGGACGTGCGTGTTCTTGATTACTGAAAAGTCCAAGTTCACTAATCCCGGCCCGGAGAGTATATTGCGCCCGGCGTTGCCGTAACGAACGTAAGGGACACCATTGAAAACGACGGCCGGGGCAACAGTGAAACATTGAAGCTTGATATAATTTGTGACGTTCCCTGGATTGATTAGCGACCCGCAGCCAGGCCCACTCAGACGGTCTGGGTAATCCGACGGATCTTGGCTATTCAGGCCTACCGGGTCTCCGGCCAGCAGAGGGGTAAACGGTACGCCGTCGGACGCCGAGAAAATACCTCCGAGCTCCCATCCGCCCAGCGCCCCTCCAACAAATCCGCTTAGGGACTTCGGTGTGGGAATATCCCAGACATAATTCAGAGTAAGCACGCGAGGTTGGTTAAAATCTGACACAGCGTGCGTAAACTTGGGATTGACAAAGAAAAGTCCACTTGTAAGCCCATTAGTCACCGAGTCGCCGACTAACGTGCCGGAAGCCATGTCAATACCTTTAGACCACACGAACGAACCTTGGGCTTGGAACCCGTGGCTCATCCTTTTGGTGACTTGTACTTGCAGGGCATCATAGAGGGAGGAATTGGCAAAAACCACATTGCGAAGATCACCCAAATTGGGGTTCAATCTCTGCCCACTGCCAATGCCGTTACAGCCAGGACTCAATCCAGGAGGGGGAGTGGTCCCGGCGGGCACGAAGGGTAACCCAGGCGCGACACATGGCCAGAGGTACCCCAACGGCGAAGAAATCGGTGGCACGATATCAGAATCATCATCGACGGCCATGCCGTGTACTCCGTGATTACCCACGTAACCGATCAGGGCTGTGAGGTTGGGCATGATCTCGCGCTCAACGCTAAGGTTCCACTGCATCACGTAGGACCGACGTGGATTAGTATCGACGTGTTCAACGTGTGTCCCTGTTGGACTTGGACTGGCACTCAGAGCAAGAGCAACTGGTTCAGCATCCGGGAATGACCCGGGCGGAAGGAAAGAGTCACTGCCTGAGAGCGCGAGTGGGTAAAGGGTACTGAAGGCTTGTGGGAAGAAACCAATCAGGGGGATCTGATCGTAAAACCCGGCACCTCCACGGACTGAAGTTTTACCCGTACGGAAGGGATCCCAGGCGAACCCAACCCGCGGTTCAAAATTGCGCTTTGTGTTGTTGTGGAACAGAGGATTCCCCAGAGTCGGAGTTGCGTCCGTCACATTGACTATGTTTGCTACAAAGCCGTTAATTTCCCAAGGTATGGTAGCCATCTCCCAGCGCAGCCCCAGGTTAACGGTGAAATTGCGGCGCAAGCGCACATCATCCTGAACATAAAGTGCGAAGATGCTTTGCCGCATTTGCGAATATGAAGGGGGAGCCGGCACCGTGAACAGAAAGTTTGTAGGCTTGTTGGTCAAAAAATCAGATAACGTGTTGAAACTATAGCCGTTGGTACAACGGCAGCGATATATGTTTTGCTCGTCGCGCTCAATGCCGCCACCGAATTTGATGGAGTTAATTCCTCTCGAAACCTGGACGTCGTCATAGACTTGGTACGTGTCCCACTCGTGCTGTTGCACCTGCACTCCACTGACACCGCCAGAGAACTCGGTCAGCCCCCGGATGGTTATCGATCCTGCGGAGGTCCCAGGAAGGAAGCCCAAAGAAGTATCCGTCACGGCTGGATTGATGGCCGTGACACTCGCTGGGGCGCCGTCAAGGTATCGGTTGGCACCAACTCGGAAATTGTTAACGATGGTTGAGCTGAACAAGTGGTTCTCTTCTAGCGCTACGTATTGCCGGTGGACCAGAGTTATAAGGCTCTTATTCCCGAACTCATCGTCCTCTCCTACGTTCGAGTTATCATAATAGTACACCCCGTCCAGGTTATCCTTGTCTGAAAGCTTGTGGTCCACTCGAATTGTGAAATAGTTGTCGCTAAGAATTTGAGGGTTTGCGAAAGAGAAGAATCCAGTGTTCCCAAAGATTTGGCTGTTAGGCAAAGGGTAGAACGCATTTAGATACCTAGTTGCTTGTGGGTCGACCGCCACTTGCCCCGACGTAAGGTTTCCAGCGCGTGCCGCAGCAGAGGGTACGGTATCAGTCTGGCTGAGACTTAAGAACTGGCGCAGCCCCTCGTAATCGCCAAAGATGAATGTCTTGTCTTTCCGAATTGGGCCTCCTGCCGAAGCCCCGAACTGATTGCGCCGGAAAGGTGGGATCTGTGCCAGGTCAAAGTAATTTCGTGCATCCAGTGCGTCGTTGCGAAGGAACTCGTAGGCATCACCGTGGAAAACGTTAGTTCCTGATTTCGTGATGGCATTAATGACGCCGCCCGAGGCTCGGCCGTACTCGGTCGAATAGTTTGTTGTAAGAACCGAGAACTCGGAAATCGCATCGACTCCCATATTGCCACCGAGCACACTGCCCGGCCCGCCGTTGGTAGGATCATTGATGCTGATTCCGTTCAGGCGATAATTGTTCTGTTGAGGGCGAGCGCCGGAGATGGTGATCTGGTCTCCAAAGCCACGAGTAAACCTGTCGGTAGAGATAATCGGAGCTTGCGCGCGGAGCGCGTAGACGCCAGGTTGGAGGGTAGCGAGATCAGTCCACGACCGGCCGTTGAGAGGCAGTTCGCGCACGGTTGTTTCATCATTGAGGCCGCCTAATGAAGGGTCGGTTAAATTCACGGTTGGAGCTTCACCGGTCACCTCAACACTCTGGCTGACGCTGCCGACTTGCAAGCTCAGATTTAAGACTTGCTCAGCTCCGACCGATAGCGTGACGTTCGTCGTTACCTGGGAAAATCCCGCAGCAGAAATGGCTACCGCGTAGTTCCCCGGTAGCAAGTTCGGCGCGGTGTAAAGTCCGTTTGCATCGGTCAAAACCGAGCGAACAATCCCCGTTGCAGAATTCTTGATGGAGATTTGTGCCCTGGGAACCACAGCGCCAGACGCGTCCCTGATTGTACCCGAGAGGGTTGCGCCGACTGCCTGGGCGCGAAGGCCTGCGGCGGTGCCAATGACAAGCAGCAACGTGGCCGATGCCGCAAGGTAAATCCTCACTCTCGTCATGCCGCAAAAGCATTTGTTCATCTGAGTTAACCTCCTATCAAAGCTCACTCGGATCCGTCAGAGAACCCATTCCGGCTATCGGGCTCACACTTCCCACTATCGTTGACATACCAAGCCATACCGATGGCGTCCACCGACATACGCTTCACCGCTCAGCGGATTAGGCAGGACATACTCAGTGAACTTGACCCTCAGCTCATAGTTGCCGGGTAGTAGATACACAATGTTCTAGGTAGCTGCGAAGTTGTGTACGATAGATCACGACAAAACGCCATTTGGAATTACTAAACCCGGGGTTTGTTCTTTATTAACCTGACCGGCAGCGCGTTTCGTCGGTTTGCGGAACAGCGGGCAGTATAGTAATTGGTTGGAGCTTTCGGCGACGGTTCAGCCCGGAGCCTGGGCTTATGGAGTGGTCCGTATCGTCGCTCGGTGAAAGGAAACTGAAGACCTTACGGTGTCGGGCGATCCATTGCTGCGTGCGGCCACTTTCTGAGCAGTACAGCTGTCTGCGACTAACAACTTAACAAGTTCCTCAGCAAAGACGGGGAGCGATCGTCGCGATCGCATGCAGATCTGAAGGTTGAGGACTGCCCAATCGTCGCTCAAGGGAACAACGCTGATTGACATGAACTTGGCATACCGGAGAGCCGTCGATTCAGGTAGCAGGCCGATACCGACGTTGGATTCGACCATACGACAAAGGGTCTCGAAGTTACCCACTTGAATGCGGATTTTCAGCGGTTTTCCCAAATTCTTAGCGTGTTGATTGAGGAAGACGTAGTTAGCAGTACTTTCGACGAGTCCAATGTAATCAAATGCTAGGGTCTCACCGAAACTGACGTTCTTAGCTCGTGCAAGCACGTGATTCGGCGCGGTAGCTATAGCCGCATGATCTCGCCGGTACGGCAGGACTTCTAGGTCGCCCGTGCATACACCTGCAACGATTCCAATGTCAACAGAGTTGTGGCTAACAGCCCGCACAATATCATCACTCGGGCGTTCGCGGAGATCAACATTGACGCCCGGGTGGGCTGCCAGATACCAGCGCAGAACAGGGGGAAGAAATTCGGTGATTGCAGTGCTGTTGGCGGAGATGCGTAGCTTGCCTTTCACGCCCTGCGCGTATTGCTTCAGATCGCTCTGCAAGTCCTCCAACTGCTGCAGCATCAGCAACCCGTGGTGTAGAAAGGCCTGCCCAGCCGGTGTGAGCATTGTCCCATGACTAGTCCGATCGAGAAGCCTCGCGCCTAACTTATCCTCCAAACTCTTGATCCGTAAACTCGCGGCTGGGAGAGACAGATATGAACGCTCCGCACCGTGAGTCAGACTTTTAGTCTCGGCGATGTTTGCAAAAAGTCTGATATCGATGAAGTTAAAATCCATACTCTAGTTTGACGGATCCGAGTTTACCATGGTTTCCAAAGGAGCCCGATCTTACGGCGAGAACACATGGTTCGAGTTCCGGATTCGAGATAAAAACCACGTCCGCCGAAATTGGGTGTGATAAAAGGTGATAGTTTCTACCCTTCAAATCCGTTCGCAGCAAATACAAACGGTTCAACATCGGATCGTTGTCTCGGTCGTGTGGAATCGCTCGAAGTTTGAAAAGGTCCCCGGTACGAATACGCGACGCCGAAAACTGCGCCCTGAATCCGATTGGAAACGAATAAACCATCCGGAACTGGCTATCGTTTCAGTTGAGTTGTGGGACGATGTGCAGAAAAGGCCGAGCGCTTTTGATGGGTCACATCGCGTCGGCGCACGTCCAGGCCTTTTGCCGCGATCGCTTACAAGCCCCTATCTTTTCAGTGGGATATTGAAGTGTGGCGAATTTATTTCGACGTCCCACGCCGAGCGGCAGAAGTAGAATCACATTGCGCTGACCGCCGTTGAGGTTGGGACTTTGGGATCTAGAAGAAGATTGAGCTGTTGCAGATCCGCTCGCTGTCCTGCCTCAGCTGGAAATGGAGTAAGCGTTCATCCGTTAAGACACTAACGGAGCGAACCCATGAAAAAGCAACGGAAGCACTACACGCCGGAAGAGAAGGTCTCTATTCTAAGGCGGCATTTGGTGGAAGGAGTGCCGATCTCGGATCTATGTGACGAGTCGGGGCTCCAGCCGACGGTGTTCTACCGCTGGCAGAAGGAGTTCTTCGAGAACGGAGCCGCCGCTTTCCAGCAGAGAGGTAGAACCAACCATCAGCCCGAACAGGAACGAATCGCGTATCTGGAGAAGAAGATCCAGACGAAGGATGAGGTCTTGGCCGAACTGATGGCGGAGCATGTTGCCCTAAAAAAAAGAGTTGGGGAACTCTGACCGGGGTCTGGGTTCCGCACGATACGCGGGACCAGGTCGTGGACTTTGTCCGGCGCTGGTCTGAGAAGACTGAGATCGGCGCCGGACGGTTCATCGGGTGGCTCGGCATCCCAGCCAGCAAGTTCTACGGCTGGCGCGAGCGGTATGGCAGGGTGAATGAGCATAACGGTTGGGTTCCCCGGGATTTTTGGCTGGAGGATTGGGAGAAGCAGGCGATCATTGCATTCCATCTGAAGAATCCGCTGGAAGGCTATCGACGGCTGACATTCATGATGCTGGACGCCGACATCGTGGCGGTGAGTCCCGCCAGCGTGTGGCGTGTACTGAGTCGGGCGGGACTGCTGCGGAAGTGGAACGGGAAGCCCTCGAAGAAAGGAACTGGCTTTGAACAACCGCCGCAGCCGCACCAGCATTGGCATATCGATGTTTCCTACCTGAACGTTTGCGCGACGTTCTACTACCTGTGCAGCATCCTGGACGGCTACAGCCGTTTCCTGGTTCATTGG
>Ga0182024_10019780_pt1 | contig 12368 bp, 11 predicted proteins | sample P32metaG_FD_120480 | JGI IMG/M metagenome (GOLD analysis project Ga0182024, IMG submission 120480) | Permafrost microbial communities from Stordalen Mire, Sweden - P3-2 metaG (Illumina Assembly) | ecosystem: Environmental > Terrestrial > Soil > Wetlands > Permafrost | place: Sweden: Stordalen...
CAGGATCGATGATTCCGGAAGGCGCCTGCTTAAATCCTGCTTGACGCGTGCCAGGGCGTGATAGATGCTCGCCATCCGTGGCCTCCTGTGAGTTGGTGAGTTCAGCACCACCATTCTGACGGGAGGCCGCGTCTTGCGCGAACAGTAAATTGCTTGGAAGCCAATACTTACGGACGACCGTTAACTGAATGCCATTCGCACCTGTCCCGTTTTCCGGCCGGAGAAATATCCCTGGCGCAACCTACTTAATGCCATTACGGTATGACCCCTTTTCTTCCATCGGCTAGAGCGATCGCGTCATACATCCGTCGAATGGTTATAATCCGGAAATGAAGATCAGCGAGAAAGCGGCGGCGCTTTGCATCGGGGGAAGCTGCACAATTTTGTTCGTAACTCTATTGGTAGCCAACAAGATCGGGCCCGGCGTCTTCGCAACCCTTATTGGCTTTACGATGCTGGTCAGCATTGCGATCGCAGTGATATCTCGCCTCCAAGAGTTCAACTTGCGTGAGATGAAGCTGATTCTTGAAAAGATCGAGAAAACGAAAGCTGAAGTTGAACAGATGTATGGCGGAATCGAACATCTAAAATTCGATCGCGTTAAACCGGACGAAGCGTACTACAACAATCTAGGGCTTTTCGCCTCGGGCGGGTTCATTCATTGCGGATCAGTTGTTAATTTCGTCATGGGCTGTATGAAACGTGAGCGCGAGCGCATAGCAAAAATCTTTATCAACGATAAATCTCCTGAACAGGTCGCAGCAGCGATCGTCGATGGCAGCCTCGATAAAAAAGTCTTCAAGTGGGTCGGCCCTGGGGCATCTCTCGACGATCCGCCCCCGCCGGCCGCCGAATAACGACAAGGAAGGTATCGTGATCGCTTTTCGTCAAGGCTGGTCTGAGGCTGACGTGGTGCAGCTCGGTAACGATGAGCACGATTACGTTGAATTCAAGGGCGGCCAAATCTTCGAGGATCGGGGTAGCCTGCTCGGATCTCTCGCTAAGCAAGTCTCGGCATTTGCCAACAGCGGCGGCGGCGTCATCGTGCTGGGCGTTGACAATGATCGCAACGTTGACGGTGTGCCGGCGCTGCAGGGACGCACGTCCACACGCGAATGGCTAGAACAGACGATCCCGACGCTGGTTGTGTACACTTTGCGAGAATACCGCGTGCACCAAGTGGCGCGCGATGCCGCGGCTAGTCGGATCCCCGCGAACCGACACTTGATCGTCGTCGAAATCGGCGACAGCCCGCTTGCGCCCCATCAATGCGACAAGGACGGAGGACAGGCTCGTAGAGGGATGTATTATTACCGGCAGGGTTCCAACTCAGTCCCCGCCCCTCATTTTCACCTGGAGTTGCTCAGGCAGAGACGTACCGCGCCGGTTTTGTCAGTCGATCTTGTTTCGATCAGACCAAATTCCTGCGGTCGGTTCGACGACCGTTCTGGCGCATTTCTGTTGATGAGCTTTGAGTTTCGAGTGGAGAACACCGGACGCAATACAGCGCGACTCTGGGATGTCGCAGTTGAAAGTCGCGCCAGTTTCAATGTGTTCTCCGTTTCTGCGATGGACTTCCGCCAGTTAAAGACCATGGCGAACGTAGGCTTCGATTGGATAAGCTCTCTGGAACCGCTACTTCCGGGTCAGAAAAGAACGGTAATCCGACCGATGTCGATCTGCGTAGAGAAAGAGAGCGTGAGTGCTGTCGAGTTCAGAATGGCGATCCTGCATGGCGCTTCCACGATCGATCTTCATTATTCAGTTGCGGTCGATGACGTTCCCCTCGCGACATATCCCATCACGCTTATGAGGTCCTGGCATCTCACGGAAGTGAATCAGTTTCTTGCGTCATTTCTCTGAACCCAGCCAAAGAAAACGGGTCGACAAAGAAAATGGGTCGGAGGTCGTTCAGGGGATTTCGTAGTTCAAATCTGGCGAATGACTAAGTTCCTGATCTGTATACTTGTAGGGGCTGTGCCCTCGATTTGATCATCAAAATAGACGTAGAGGTCATTCGCATTCGGTAAGTTGTCAGCGGTTAGCGTAAAGTCGATCCAATTAGGATTTTCAACATCCGCGGTCTTGTACGCCTTGCTGCTGCCTTTATGAGGCTCCCCTTCCGGCAACTTGACTTGCAAGCTTATTTTATGCGGACCGTCTGGGGCTTTAGCCTGGAATTTGACTTGGAGAGTTCGCCTAACGAACAACGGGTCACCGGGTAACGCCTCCACCCACTCCCCATTGTACCTGTATCGAATCAGTTTCAGACGCACGCGCCCCACAACGTTTGTCCTTTCGATGTTGATCGTGTTTTGCGGGTAGTTTACCTGGCCGGTTCCCACCTCCCCGTAGAGACCGCTCCCCTTCCTCCATCGCTTAGCCTCAATAAACTCGAAGAATTCTTTATTCGCGCCGTTGGCACTGTCGTAGATCGGCTCAAGTTCTTTGGAGACCTTGGCGTACCGCTTCACAACCCTCGCTTTCGCCCAGCGCACGAATTCGGGGAACTGGTTGGGGGTTCCGAGCTTCTCGGCCTCCTCTTCGACTTCTTCTCGTGTCACGTCGGGGTCACCCTCGATGAGTCGATCTGCGAGTCCCGCCAAATTCTCGAACTCTCGGCTTTTCTTCGCATCTTCCGTCCAGTGGTGGTAGCCGAAAATTACCGCTTCAAACACCAGTACTACGAGAACGCAGACCGTAAAAATCTTATCGGGAGTTTTACTATCGGCGTAGGCGCTTAGCGCAGCGGCGAGCGCAAACGCCATGCCCAATAGGGCAATAATCGCTCTCCAATAGCTCGAAATGATGCATGTCTCGGCGTTGATTTCAGCGGCAGATTTTAGTTGAGTGGCTTTGCTCTTTATGCTCATGTCGGGTCTCCCTACGGCGATGGCTGTCACGCCGAATTACCTCAAGGTTTGAGATGATTCGCGCGAAGATTGTATCGAGTCTCGTCGACGATCGGATATTTCGCGTGCCCGGCGTCTTATGCGTAATCAATGGCGGCGTAGCGGCCGTGTGATCCGCCGATGGCCGGTAAAAAGTTCCGAGCGGAAGCGTCCAGCGGTTTGACGAGCAGGTCGAATCCCCAGCGGGCGATGAAGCCCGCTTCAGCGGCAATCTGAATCAGAAAGCGGGACAGGTGCGATTGGGAAAACGGAGCAAGTGCGGTTTTATGGCCTCGCCGCCGCCCTCCCCATCAATTCGCCCGTCGTCATTGTGTACCTGCCGGGAGATCAGGATGAATCGAATGTTCGTCAGCGTCATTGTCGCCGCGATTCATGTGGTGGCGGGAGTTTCCCTTGCCGCCGAGCGGGAGGTCTTCGATTATGACGGGCAGAAAAGCGCCCCGGCGGGAACGAAACGCATCGCCTTCATTGCCAGCCACGAATCGTATGGCGGCATTGGCAGCCATGAGTTTTTCGCCGGTAGTCTGTATCTCGCCCGGCGGATCAATGCCGTTTATCCCAACGCCTGGGCGGTTGTTTATACGGATGACCAGTGGCCGAAAATGGCCCCTGATGTCAATGGCATCGTCGTCATGATCAACGGCGGCGGCGGAAGGGCCGCGGACGATCCGCTCATCAAGGCCGCCTGCGACAAGGGGGCGGGATACATGGCCGTTCACTGGGCAACCGAAGTGGATAAAGGCCGGCAGGGCGCAAGCTACGATGCATGGATCGGCGGGCACTGCGAAAGCTACTGGTCGGTCAATCCGTTCTGGAAGCCACAGATGACCATCGGCAGGCATCCGGTCGCCAACGGCGTTAAGCCGTTCGCTATTGTCGATGAATGGCTTTACCACCTGCGTTTTGTGGACGGGATGGCCGGCATTACGCCGGTCCTCTCGGCTGTCGCGCCGCTGGAAACCGTGCATTACCAGGAAGGTGGCCAGCCGAGCGACCTCGGCGGCAACGCCGATGTGCTAAGGTCCGTTCAGAACAAGGAGCCGCAGGTGATCGCCTGGGCCTACGACCGCAAAGACGGCGGCCGTGGGTTCGGCTTCACCGGTTTCCACATTTACAATAACCTGGCGAACGATAATTTCCGCACGATCCTGCTGAACGGCGTGGCGTGGATCTCCAAGCTGCAAATCCCCGAAACCGGCGTCCCCTCAACCACGCCGACAAAGGAAGAACTGGCCGAGCTTCTGCAGGAGGCGCATCCGCACCAGCCGGCCGGCAGATAAGCCTGAACGTTGAAAATGGGACAGGCGCGAAGATGCTCCAAATAACATCAAGTCCGCAGCCGAGGCGTTCCTGAAAGCAGGAGGCCCGATGCCCATGAGCAGTTATGCGGGGACAGTGATACGGGGACGCAGTTAGTATTAAGCTAACGGCGTCTCCCTATCAGCTCCTCTTCTGAAAGCGCGCCGAGAATCCGCAGCGGCGTGAATACACTCTGCAGCGGCGTGTGGACCGCGCGGTGTCGAGGCGAGATCGAAATAAGCGACTGGCTTCTGCGGGCGTTGGAAGGGGACGTTTCTCAGACGAATGGCGCGGCCGGAGCGAAAACACCCCACGCCGCTGCCGAGCGTAATCGCGCCGCCGCGGATTCTCCGGGCGCTCTTTCGTCCCTGCACCCTGCGAACGGCAAACAGCGACGGGTCGCGGATAAGCGGTCGGGTGGTTACCCGAGAGGGTCACACGGCATGTTTCCTGGCGAAGTTCACGCTGCACATCGTGCTCAGGGCGGCGACGCCGGCGAAGCATGCCGCGAACGCCAGGTCGCCCCCGCTCGCCAGCCGCCCGGCCCGAGGTGGATGTAGCCGATGAGCAAATTCAGCAGCGACCAGAGCAAACGCGCCGGGCAGACTGCGTCGCAATCACCGCCGCCGGATCCCGAAGCGTACTGAACTTTGAATCACGCCGCGCCTGAAGCAGCGAGGGTCGGAACCGAGATGGAACGCCGGGAACCCTCCCGCGACTTTTGCCGCGGGCTGCTATGCCCCGAAGTGAGCTGTCGCGTCGGATGCAACCGTCGTGTTGTCGGCGAAGACCGCAACGACATAGTAATCGCCTGCGGCGATCGACGCTGGCGCGGGAAAGTTGACCGCAATGGCTTTACTCTGGTTTCCCGCGAGACGGAGTGTGACGGCATGACTCACCAGCGCGACCGCGGTCATCGCATTGTAGTCCGGCGTGGGCGACGCATAGAGCGAGACGGGCAATGTCCCCTTGAACATTTGAAGGCCGGGATTATGGAAATGAATCGTAGTCCGATTCTTCTTTGATCCTGGCGTGATCGCCCGGGCCGGCGCCGTGGGCTTGGGTGAAAGCTCGGCGGGGGTGGGTGGGGGAGCAACGACATCCAGAATCAGTGTCTTGCGAATTGTATGCCCACTTCCGTCGCTTGCGACAACCGTGACTTTATACTTCCCGCCGGCGCCACCGGCCGGCTGGCCAAATAAGGACGCGGTCCCGTCGTGATTGTCCTGAAAACTCAAACCGCCCGGCAAGGTTCCCACAAGCGACAAGATCGGCGTTGGAGAGCCTGTCGCCGTGATTGTGAACGCGTCCGCCTGGCCGGTATGGAATGTGAAGGAGTTAATCTTGCTGGTGAATTTAGGCCGCTGTGAACCAGCGCCGTGCGCGCCGTCCAACGTGAGCGTGAAAAACTGGTTGGCGTTGGGCGAGGCGCCGTTTGATGCCGTAAATATCAGGTTGTAATGACCGGTGGCATCAAGCGTTTTGGGAGTGCCGGAGAGAGTGGCAGTGCCATCGCCGTTGTCGACAAAACTAATTCCATCCGGCAGGAACGCCGTCTCTTTAATACTTGGCGTCGGATCGCCGGCAGTCGTGACAGTAAACGCCGATGGCTGTCCGAGCTTGAACGTCACCGCCCTGGGACTTGTGATCTGCGGCGGTGTTTGCGCGCCGACGAGCGTGAGCGTCAGGTCTACCGACCCGGCGGAATTCCCTTGTACACTGGCCCCCTCGGCGTCAACCTCGATTAGATGATTGCCGGCGCCCAGCTTAAAGGCTTGATTTATGGCGGAGGTATTGGCGGAGCTGGCAATGAAATCCGAAATATCAAGGTGGACGGACGACATTCCCCCGCCGGTGCCGGCCAGTGTTCCGTTAATTTGAACGGTGGCCGCCGCCGTCAGATTAAAGCTGAGAACGACCTCCGCCTGGGTTCCACTGTTATCCGGCCAGCCGAGGAAATTCCCGCCGGTGCCCTGGGTGGCGTCGCTGTGGACAGTCAATTCCTGCGCAGCGGCCTGATAGCTGGCGTTGGCTGCCGCCGATAGGGAATAGGCGGGCTCGAATTGGCTCCCGGCATAGCTAAAGGAATCCGCCGCGTGTGCGGGATTGGTCTGCACCTGCTGCGGCGTTCCGCCGGCGGCGGCTGACGCGGTGAGGGACGTGCCGGCCGGATCAACGACAAATGAGAACAGCGTTCTCTGTTCCATCGCTTCGATGAGGGGCATGGAATGATTAGGACGGCGGCCGACCGCAACTTTCCAGAAAGCCAGTCTCATAGCTGAGCCATCGTCGCACGGGTGCATCGACTTGAAGCCAAATGTGCATTCCGTGCTCATGGAAGTGGCTTCCACGTTCCCCAATACGTTCGGTCGCTGGTGAAACGAGACCTGCTTAGCGACAAGACGTTCGCCGAGATCCTTCGCCCGATCCGCGACGATGTTCGCAAAAGCGGGCTGACAGAGCGCGAGCTTGATGCGATCAATGATCGTGCTCGGCGAGCGACACGTCCTGCCCCTCCAAAAAAGCGCAAGGCCGGTGATGAGCGCCAAGCCGAGTCGGTCTACTCGACTCGCGCAGTGTTTGATTGCAACACGCTGATTCGGGCGATTGCATATCCCTGGACCGCATTGTTTTTATCCTTGGCCTTGAACTGCGACAGAGGCTGAACGCGGATTACATGGATTTCAGCAAAAACTTGCCGAAATGTAATGCAATATGGCACAATCTGCATATCTGAAATTGGGCAAACTCGGGCAAATTCGCTTACGCGATGTATGGGAGACCACATGTTGAAGAAGAGACACGTTGCGTCGGGGTCAGCTTGCATCGAAACACTTGAATCTCGCCGGCTTTTGTCGGCTTCGGTGATGTCGCACGCGATGCCGGCGGTGGTGGAGACGCACGCCGTGAAGGCCAAGAAGAAAGTTCCGGCGATTGGGGGGAATATCTACGTGGCGACCATTAAAGAGCCAGGTCTCACCGTTTACGTGGGTTTCAGTTTCAGCACCGAAAGCGCAAAGGGCGTCCTAAGTGGTTATGTCTCAGAGTCATTCGTGGGAGAAGGGGCAACCTTTGGGTGCGCAGGCACGGTGACGCTCGCCCGTGTCGTCACGTTCCACACCGCACCGAAGGCGCCGCCGCTGCATCTAACGGCTAAACTGAGCGCGGATCTGAGCAAGCTGACCGGTCGTGTTTTTTTGCATGGACCGCACGCGGCTGCGACGCCGTTCACAGCGACGCTCTATACGGCGCCGTCGTAGCTCGGTGGAATCGAGATGATTGAGTGCGGGTTACGACCATTCGCGAGTGGCTTTGGCCCTTCGCGCGTTTTTCGTCGATAGCCCGGATCGCGCGGTCGAACATCGCACGGCTGCCTTTGTTTGCGTTGCTCGTTTGATATAGTTGAATCTCAATGAGTGTGACCGCAAATCCATTCCGGCCGCCGCGTCACTTCGACAACGCCGCCGATTGGCTGCACGACCTTGGCGACATACCGCTACACCGCATTGTTTTTGATCCCTGGCCGGGAACCGCGACAGAGGCGGATCTTCTGCTTTTGGTCGAGAGAGATAAGCGTCTATGCGAGTTGATCGATGGCACCCTCGTCCAGAAGCCGGTGGGCATTTTCGAGTCGCTGATCGCGGTCAACTTGATTCTAAAGCTCGGCACTTATGTGGAACAGAATGGCCTTGGCGCGGTATTCGGTCCTGACGGGACATTTCGCCTGCCGTCGTCGGGTCGAATTCGGCTGTCGGATGTCTCATTTGTCTCAACCGATCGTCTTGCGCAGATCCGCACCGCGGTTCCGGTGCTCGCGCCGGACCTGGCTATTGAGGTTCTCAGCGAGGGCAATACGACGGTCGAAATCGATCAGAAGTTCACGGAGCTGTTTCAGTCAGGAACTCGACTCGCGTGGGTGATTGATCCGCAACCGAGGACGGTCGCCGTCTATCATGGGGTCGGCCTGCCCGCTTCGATTTTGACTGAGGCCGACTTCCTCGACGGCGGCACGGTGGTTTCAGGATTCAGAATGCATGTAGCGGCTCTGTTCAATAATGTTCCGTCCGGCCGTTGAAAAAAGTCGTCGCCAGTTCTCGCTGGACTACCGCCCCACGCATATAATCCGAACATGCACCGAATTAACGACGCCGTCGTTCGGGGGGGGCAGCTCGTACTTTCCGGTCTGCCATTTGCCGAAGGTCAGCACGTTCAGGTTGTCGTCGCTGCGTTGCAGGATGGGCCGGCTAATCCGGCGCCTATCAGCCAGGTGCGATCGGCTTTGCGGGGCGGTGTCGAACGCTACGACGATCCATTTGAGCCTGCGATTCCGCTGGAAAATTGGGAGATGCTCAAGTGATCGCGATCGACACCCACGTCTGGATTTGGTGGGTTGATGATGATCCGAAGTTGAAACGTGCTGTTCGGGACAGGATCGACGCCGAAAGCGACGTCCGCGTTTCTGCCATATCCCTTCTCGAGATCGCGACGGCAGTATCTTTGAACCGCCTGGTTTTGAGACCGTCGGCAATCCATTGGCTCAGAATCGCCCAGACGGCGGAACAAATTCGCGTCCACCCCCTGAGTGACGAAATCTGTCTTGAATCGGTAAATCTGCCCGGCGAGTTCCATCGGGATCCCGCCGACCGTTTGATTGTCGCATTGGCTCGTGTTCTGGGCGCCGAGTTGGTCACCGCCGATGCAAAGATCCTCGGGTATGGCGGCGTGCGAACTGTCGCTGCAAGCTAATGACGACCGGTGCAATATCTGCCTAAACCCGAACAATTCCCCTGAATCGTTCCACACTCGCATCAAATCGTGGAAACACGCTGGCGAGCTGATTTGTTTGCAAACCCATATGTAGCGTGCAGACTTCGGCGAAGACATCGCGAAAATCCGTTGTCACCGCAAGGTCGCGTTCTTCGAACAACTTGTGCGGCGCAAGGCCCGGCCAACTGCCGTGGACCTTGCCGCCGTTCACGCGGCCGCCCAGTGCGAAGAAGCACGAGGCGTGGCCGTGGTCGGTGCCGCGGTCTCCGTTTTGTCGAGCGGCTCGGCCGAATTCGGTCATCGTCAGCACCATCACCTCGTCCATGTGGTCGCCGAGATCTTGACGAAACGCGGCCAGGCCGCGGGAGAGATCGAACAATCGGCCGGCGAGCGTTCCGTTTGCGCCGCCCTGGTTGACGTGGGTGTCCCACCCATCGACTTCCACGCAGGCGATCTCCAAGCCGACGTCGGCTTTGATCAGCTGCGCGACTTGCATCAGCGACCTGCCGAATGCGCCATCGGGGTATTTCACCGACTTGGCCGGCACGTATTTCGTCGGGTCGGCTTTCTTCAGCAGGGCGATGGCATCGAACGATTCCTTGCCCGTCCCATGCAGCACATCGCCGGCGGCGTTGGCGTAAAGCCCTTCGAAACCCGACGCCATCGCGCTGGAACTTCCGCCGGCGGATTGGATGCCGAACGTTGAAAGATCGCGAATCGCGATCGCCGGCTCATCGCCCTGAAGGCTGCGCGGAACCGTTGACGTCATCGACACCGCACGAAACGGGCTTGTGTTGCCGTCGCCGCGGCGCTGGCGCAGCGTGCGATTCAGCCAGCCGTCCTGCACGCTCTTGTTGTCCGGAGCGGCGGCCTCCATGAAATCCTGCATGTCAAAGTGCGATCGCGACGAACTTGGCGAGCCGCACGCGTGAATCATCGCCAGCTCGCCCGATTTGTAGAGCGGCGTCAGCGCTTTCATCGCCGGGTGCAGGCCGAAGAATCCGTCGAGATCGATCGCGCCGCCGGAAGCGGTTTTCGACGGCCGGCCGATCGCGATCTCATTGCGGTGCTGGTAGTAAAACGGATCGCCATGCGGGACGACCATCGAAAGCCCGTCGGCGGCGCCGCGCTGAAAGAGGCAGACGAACACGCGCTTGTCGCCGGCGGGGCGATCGACTGCTGCGAGCGCCGCCCGCGCCAGGAATCCAGGGCCAACGAGCGCGCCAGCACCGATTGTCGCGAGGGAAACGCCGCCGCGGGTGAGGAAGAAGCGTCGCGAGATGTTCATGGTGTTCTCCTCTTCGTGTAGCCAGCGAGCTTGCTCGCTACTTTGAGCGGTGAGCAAGCTCACCGGCTACACGAAAACTTCTCAATCTATCGTCGCTGAAATTCCGGTGATCCCAGAATCATTGCGGTAACCTTCGCTGCATCGACAGTCTTATCGCTTCCCACCGCGTTCTGCTCGATCACGTTCATCGTCGCGGGCGACACCGGTTCATGCAGGATCGCATCGGCCAGTTGATTGACCACCGCATCCGCGTCGCCGGCTGGTTTTGGGGTCTGCGTCTTCACGCCGATCACGTTTTGCTGGGTCAGCGCCAGCGCGAAGTTGAGCCGATCGATCAGGGCGGCGGGGCTGACCCATTTTTTCGACACTTCTGAGTAACCGCTTGGCGGCGAGCATCCAAACAGCGGCTCGCCCATGTCGCGGATGGAGCGGTTGACGCTTTTTCGCGTCGCGTTGGCATCATCGTCGTAACTGAGAGCGACGGAGCCTTCCTTCATCGATGCGAGCTTGCCGAATACGGGTGAGATGGGTTGGATAAATTGGCCGTCGGTCGCGCGCAGCGACGAGACCGCGAATTCCAATGGCGATTTGATCTTCGATCGATACGACGCGAGCGAGAAGAATTCCGGGCTGGCGACAATCGCTTCGACGACCTTTCGCAAGTCTCCGTCGGTTTCGGTGAAAACGTGCGCGACGTGATCGACCAGTTCAGCAGGAGGGTCATCCGCGACAAACCGCTGGCAAAGCTCGTAGGAGATATGGTGAGCGGTCGCCGGATGCGAAGCGAGGATGTCGAGGACCTGCTCGCCGTCTTTCTCGCCGCCGCCGGCGGCAATCGTGTGACCGAGAACGACCTTCACACCCTCGTCGTGCCGGTTCGCTTCGAAATGAAAATTGCCGTTGAACGGGCTGTAGTTCCAGCCGGTGAAGCAGCGGGCGACTTCCTGCACATCTTTCTGCGTGTAGCCGCCGTCGACGCCCAGCGTGTGCAACTCGAGCAGTTCGCGGCCATAGTTTTCGTTCGGGCCTTCGCGTTCGGATATTAAGCCAGCGGATTTCATGCCGAGCTTGTAGCTCACGTAGAGGTTGGCGAGCGTCTTCTCGATTCGCGATCGATCGCGGGCAACGGAATTCTCGTTGTTGTCGAGGTAGAACAGCATCGCCGGACTGTGCGCGCTGGCGCCAAGCAGATCCCTGAACTTGCCCAGCACGTGCGGCCGGATCACATCGCGGTCGTCGGCGATCTTCAGGGCATGAGCCGGCGCTTTTTTGACATCGATATTGAAATGGTTTGACCAGAAATCGACGAGCACTTCATTGAGCTGCCGCTCTGACATTGTGGCGCGAATCAGCTTGGCCTGCTGAAGCTCGCCGATGGCACGGATCGCGTCATGGCCGGTTGCTTCGATGAGCTTGTCTCGGGTCGTCTTGGGCTTCTCGACTTTGGGGACCGACATCGAATCTTTGTCGGCGTTTATGCCGTATCGCAGCTTCATCTCGTCGGCGTTGCCCGCCATCATCTGCGCGTGAAGGTAGCTTTTGACGTCGGCGAAGAACGAGTCGAGCAAATGGCTTGAACTCATCGACAGCGCATCGAACTGCGACAGCGCCTCTGTTGTGGCGGAGTCGTCAATCGTTTCAGGATGAAGCTGCTGGCGGATGTAGGCGTCGACGCCCATCTTCTCGACGCGCTCGACGTCGCCGGGCTTCGGGCCAAACGCCAGGCGATTCAGCACATGCACCGCTTTCTGGTGTTCGGTGAGCGAAGCCGGCGCGTCATCCGCGCGAGAACTTCGGCTCGCCAGCAACAGCCCCAATGCCATCAGCCCGCAGGCTTTGATCACGCGCATGACGCTCTCCAGAAAAGGAAGTGCGGCCGGATTGTACCCCTTTTTCCCTCCCTCGGTACTCCGGGGGAGGGTTGGGAGGGGGTTCAGCTTCAAAATCAGATACTACTTGCGTTCGCAAAAAAGCCCCCACCCTGGCCCCACTCCTTCCGCGCTCTTTCATTTCTTGGATACTACCACGCGAGCACGGCCTTCCAACACCCGTTGGACGGAACTGTAGCCGCCATGCAGGCGTTGTTTCGGTTTGGGTTTGGG
>Ga0182024_10019781_pt1 | contig 12368 bp, 12 predicted proteins | sample P32metaG_FD_120480 | JGI IMG/M metagenome (GOLD analysis project Ga0182024, IMG submission 120480) | Permafrost microbial communities from Stordalen Mire, Sweden - P3-2 metaG (Illumina Assembly) | ecosystem: Environmental > Terrestrial > Soil > Wetlands > Permafrost | place: Sweden: Stordalen...
CGTTGTCTCCGGAAAGCGATAGCCCCGCAGACGGGCTTTCACCGGAGCAAATGAACGATTTTGAATATGTGAACGGGGACGGGTCAGGGGACCCCAGAGGCGTTAGGTGCCCGGTCGGTGCACACATGCGCCGTATCAATCCGAGAGGCCAACCGGTCGTCGGCCAGGGGCAACCCGGTGGCAGCAATAATACCCATCGGCTCATCCGCCGCGGCCTGCCATACGGGCCAGTCTATGATCCGACCCAACCCTACGACGGAATCGAGCGCGGGTTACTCGGCTATTTCATCAATACGAGCATCGAGAACCAGTATGAGTTCGTGCTCGGGCATTGGGTCAACGACAGCGAATTCGCCGGGAGCGTGAGGCTTCATCCCAAATCAAGGGATCCAATGATCGGGACGCAGGATCGCGCGGAAAGCATTTTCGTCATACCGCAGGCGAATGGCGCTGCCCCGGTCAGGATCAACGGCTTTTCAGGCTTCGTTGCGACGCGAGCGGCGGCGTACTGTTTTTTGCCAAGCGTCACCGCGATCAAATTCATCGCCAGCCTGCGATGAAACTAACGATGCGGCTCGCCCTAGGATACGTCCCATGGTTTTATTGACGCGATGGTTCGGAGTTACAGAGAACGACGGAGAGCGGTGTCCTGCCCGTGAAAAGGCGGACATCGAAGCGATCGCTGAAAAATCGCTCCTGATGCAGAAAAATGCTGCGAGTAAGCAGCATCGATCGCTCTGTCGCGGAACCCATGCGAGCGGTGTATGTGTTCGTGCCCGATTTGAGGTATTCGACGTCACCGCCAAGCGGGAACCCGCGCTGGGGGCGCGACTTGCGAAAGGGATGTTCGCAAAGCCCGACGTGTATCCCGCTACTGTGCGGTTCGCGAACGCTGACCCGAATGTAAACTCTGACTTCAAACCGGACGTGCGATCGCTGTCCTTCGCGGTCGATCTCACTCAGGAGGGGACGGTCAATCCTGTCGGCGGTACCTCTCGACAAGATTTTTCAATGCAGAATGCGACGACGTTACCAATTAACGACTCGCCTGCATTTCTGGCGACCATGAAGCTTTTGACGGCGTCAAATCCGATCGCCGGCCTTTGGTCATTGCCTTTCGCAGATAAGCTGAAAGTAGTTAGAACGTTGGCTCTGGCGGAATTGCAGGCCCGTCAGAACATCAAGCCTTACCAGCAACTCCGCTATTGGAGCACCGTTCCATTTCGCCATGGGAGCGTCGATGTGGTAAAATTCTCTGCCACACCATCTCCTTTCAATTCTGCACATCCTCCGGAAAGAAGTAACCCGAGGGGCCTGCAGGACGAGCTGGTACGGCACCTCAAGGAGGATGATCAGGCGAGCCGGTTTGACTTTGGAGTTCAGTTTCTCGACACCGCCCGGATGACCTATTGAGGCAGGACTCGAGACGCCAACTTCTGGATCGAAAACGCCAGTGTCGAGTGGAACGAGTCCCAAGCGGAGTTCAACACAGTTGCGAGGCTTTCGCTGCTCAAGGACTCACAGCTTTCGGAGAAAGAGAGCGAAGCGGCATATTTCGACGTAACCGGAAATTCGACATTTGATAGCAAGCCCGTTGGCAGCATCAACCGTGCGCGGTGGCTTGCTGAAGTTGCCTGTAGAAAGGCACGGATCGCTGGCGGATAGTCGAAGCATCCGAGCGGGTCACCTTGACCGGGTTTGCGGCCTTGATGACGCCCGCGGTCTGAAAGCAGTCATGCCGGGATCAACATCTGAAGCAGACACCTCCAAAATATCGGAGGCCCTCCGAAATTTCGGGGAATCGAAATCGATGGGGTGCACGACGGCTGCGGCGAACTTGGTCATACCGCTGATCCCACTGACGTTTTCTCTCCATCCCATCTCGCTTCGGGCGGTGGCCCGGTTCTTGCGCTTGGGGATGCAGGAAGTCGCGTTTTCGATTACGAGAAACGCCGTTGGCTTCGATACATGGGTGCCATCGGCTCTGGCTGTCGCCACCAGCATCGGCTCGTCGCCGACGCCCGACGCGGCCGACACCGACAAGCTGGGAGGCGTTCGTTGTCAAAGGACCCCAATCGCGGCGCGGTGGCTGTGAAATCGTCGTCCGTGGTGTTGTTTCCTCAGCAACCTGCCCTGCAGCTAATCTACGACACGGCGCCGATCGGCCTCGCTTGCCTCTCTCCCGACTGCCGCTATCTGCAGATCAACCAGCGTCTTACAGAGATATGCGGCATCTCTGTCGAGGATCATTTGGGACGCTCGGTCAGGGACTGCGTACCGGCTTTGGCCGCCGCGGTCGAAGACATTGTCCGCTCGATCATGGAGACGGGCGAGCCGGTGACCGGTATCGAGGTTGCCGGCCAGCGCGCTGACCAGGCCGGTGAACGGTTTTGGATCACCTATTGGCATCCGCTACGCAGCCCGAGTGGCGAAATTGTCGGTGTCAACGTCGCTGCGGAAGAGATCACCGACCGCAAGCGCGCGGAGGCAGCGCTGCAGGCCAGCGAGCGCCAGTTCCGTACGTTGGCCGATTCCATTCCGCAACTGGTGTGGATGGCCGAAGCGAGCGGCAAGATCTTCTGGTTCAACAATCATTGGCACGAATACACGGGCACAACACTCGGGGAAACCAACTCTCACGACTGGCAGGCAATCCTTGCGCCGGCCTCGCTGGACGAAGCCCGCCATCGCTGGGCGCAAACCCTGGAATCCGGAACAGCACTGGAAATGGAGTTATCTTTGCGCGGGAGAAACGGGCAGTATCGTCCATTCCTGACGCAGGCCGTTCCGCTTCGCAGTTCCGATGCCGCCATCTATGGCTGGATCGGCACCCACATTGACATCAGCGAGCGCAAGCGCGGCGAACAAGAGTTACGTCGTGCGAGAGACGCAGCCGAGGCAGCGTTACGGAACCTGCGTGAGACCCAGGACTTCCTGATCGAAGCGGAGAAACTGGCAGCGCTTGGGCGGCTGGTAGCGGGCGTTGCGCACGAGATCAATAATCCCGTTGGCACCAGCCTGACGGTGGCGTCGTCTCTGGAGCGCAAGATCGCGGCGTTCGCGGCGGAAGCGGCGCAGGGAAACCTCAAGCGATCGAGTCTGCAGGAATTTATCGAGGTTAGTCGTGAGGCGTCGTCGCAATTGGTGGCCAATCTCAATCGCGCGGCCGAACTGATTCAATCGTTCAAGCAGGTGGCAACCGACCGAAACTACTCCAATCAGCGGATCTTTGATCTCGGCCATCTGACCGAACAGATCGTCATGAGCCTGCGGCCGGGGCTGGGAAAGCAAAGTCTGACCATCAACGTCGCGTGCCAACCCGATCTGACTATGAACAGCTATCCCGGACCCTACGGACAGGTGCTGACCAATCTCTTTCTCAACGCGGTCGCGTACGCGTTTCCGGACGGCAAGGCAGGTGCCGTTGACATCAAGGTGCAAGCGTCCGGGAAGGACGATGTCCAGATTTTCTTTTCCGACGATGGCTGCGGTATGAGTCACGGTGTCAGGCGCAAAGCGTTCGATCCCTTCTTTACGACACGTCGCGACAAAGCCGGCACCGGCCTCGGTCTACACATTGTCCACAGCATCGTCACGAATTGTCTGGGCGGTCGGCTCACGCTCGACAGCGAGCCCGGTCAGGGAACCAAGGTGCGGATCATTCTGCCGCGCGTAGCGCCGTCGGCGCTTGCCGATCGGTAGCGCGTTGGTCCTGTCGGACTTGAATTTGCACCAAGACTTAAATGCGGGTTGATTGGCCCGCTTCCGGTTGGGATAAAAGCTGAAAAGAATGCCTTTCGCTGCATTCCTTTAGCATGAACACGGCGACGGAATCACCGGGGAAACTTTCTAAAATGTCACGATGGGCGCGCTCTGCTGCAGGACAATCTCCGGCCTCGATCAGTTGCGATGCACGCCAGGTCATCTCGCTCAGCTGTTGATCCCGATCGCGAACACCAAGCTCCGGATCGTCGCTGGCGCGCAAAGCGAGCAATTCATAGATCATGAACTCCGTCTTGCGACCCTTTACCTGAACTCGCTTCAACGGTCGTGCAGTGCCGCCAGAACCAGGCAAACCGCCATGATTAGGCGTCTCAAAAACGCCGGCCCCGGAGCAGGCGCACGCTCCGTGTTCGCTCGGTATCGAAAAACATGCTGGGGTATAGCCGGATTGCTCCAACCCTGTGCGAGTTCTGAGGGCGCTTTGGGATCTTGATCCCGTTCATTCGTCCGTCTGGCAGGCGTTAGCAGGTACGTCGACACTGACAATCCATGTCGATATTTCGGCGGTCGAAACGACCCGTTTTGGCAAATGGGGATTGATCGTACCGGCGGTGAGACGCAGTCGGTCGACAGCAATCTCTCTGACAAACAGCTTCGCGTGTTCTTCGGTATCGAATGTTTCGGTCTTGCGCGCATGTCGCCGTGACCCATGATCCGATTTAATGGTGTAGGAGACATACCAGCGGTTCGGTTCGGGCATCCCCTGTTCCTCGTAGGCCGCCGTGCGTGGCGGCTTGTTAAACTCAGATCTGGATTCGGCGATGCCTGAATGAATTGCCATCGAGAAAAAGCGCCGCCCCTTCGGTATCTGCACAGGAAAGCAGGCCGACCGCAAAGCTCCTGGTTGCGCGTCGCAAGAAGCGGGCCAAGACAGGGGTGCGGCGTGACCCAAAGAAATGATTTGCAGATCAGCAGGGTAGCAAGTGTGACGCGGCCGTTGGCGCGTCGGGCAAACCAGCGGTCTCCGAAGTTTCGCGCGCCCTCCGAAATTTCGGAGTCGTTGCTTTGGCGCAACTAAATCTCGCCAAATTGCCAGGGGCGGCCAATTGTCGTTTCGTTCCAACGTCAACGCGCATAAGTTCATCGCGGGCGTCGAAACGAATTTGTGCTGACATCGGGGATCGTCACATGAAGCGCGTCAATTCGAACGTTTTGGGAAGGATGTGTGGGCGAAGGAAAGCGGCGCTACAATCCTTTGCGGCCGCGATGCTTCTAAGTGTCGGCGTCCTTTCGACAACGGCGTCTGTTTCGCTTGCCGATGAAAGCGGCACCAGCTTTTGGCTTCCGGGCACTTTTGGCAGTCTTGCGGCGGTGCCGGGGACTCCCGGATGGGCGGTTGCGTCAGTTTACTACCACACATCGGTCAGTGCGGGTGCGGATGTGGCCGCAGCCCGTGAAATCCAGATCGGCAGGCTGAACCCAACCCTGAACGTCAACCTCAATGCGAATTTGCACGCGACTGCTGATCTGGCGATCATCGTTCCCAGTTATACGTTTGCGACGCCGGTTTTCGGTGGCCAGTTGGCTGTGCAAATGGGAACGATCGCCGGGACCACGAGCGCAAACGTCAATGGAACGCTGACGGCCTCGTTGCCTCCGTTCGGTTTGGTGCGGACCGACAGCATCGGCGATTCCGTGACCGGATTCGGCGACCTCTATCCCCAGGCGTCGCTGAAGTGGAATTTCGGGGTCAACAATTTCATGACCTACATCACTGGAGACATCCCGGTCGGCAATTACAGCTCGACGAGCCTGGCCAATCTCGGCATGGGGCATGGCGCCATCGACGGCGGCGGCGGATATACCTACTTCAATCCGGCAACGGGGCGCGAGTTCTCTGCGGTCGCTGGCTTTACCTACAATTTCATAAACCCGACCACGCAATATCAGAGCGGTGTCGATTTCCATCTGGATTGGGGTGCGTCGCAGTTTCTGTCGAAGCAGTTCTTTGTCGGCCTCGTCGGGTATGCTTACGACCAGGTCAGTGCGGACAGCGGCTCCGGCGACAAGGTCGGTGCGTTTGAGTCGCGGGTCTTCGCGGTCGGTCCCCAATTGGGATACATTTTTCCGATTGCGGGAAAGCAGGGCTTCCTGGGTTTGAAGTCTTATTTTGAGTTCGATGCCAAGAGCCGGCCTGAAGGTTGGAATACGTGGCTTACGTTCGCCTTGTCGGAGGCAGCGCCTACTGCGAGTGCTGCGCCGCCGCCGCTCGTGCACAAATAGCGCCTGAAATCACTGCGGCATTGAGTCCGGGCTCGCCTTGGGAACGCGACCCTGACGCATCGGCGATCGCGTTATTGCCTCACAGTGAGTCCTGTTTCAATAGTGAAATCAACTATATACGTCTTTCCTAAATCGTGCCGTTGGTTTGGCCGAGGTTCTCTCCGGTTGAACTTGGCTGCTCCTCCAGTGTTGGGGTACGATCCGCGAAGCAGAGCCGATCAACGCTAGGTAGCGTCGGAGCAGCGGGGTGGCGCCAATCCTTATCCCTTCGAGAAGCATCGCAATCGGCGTCGTTGCGCTGATCCTGAATGGCTGGTCAATCCATGCACAAGGACCGCCGCGGCGTGTTCTTCTGCTGTACCCCTACGACAAGGAAGTGCCCGCCACGGCCATTGCCGGTGCCGCGATCAGCAAGCGGTTAACCGAAAAATCCGCTTCGCCGGTTGATATCGGTGCCGAATTTCTCGATCTCGCCCGATTTCCCAGGGAATCGGATGAGCTTCGTTCAGCGCGTTACCTGGCTGAAAAGTACGCCGCCCGCCCGCCCGAGATCATTATGCCCATGAATGCGGAGGGGCTGCGTTTTGCGATTAAATACCGCGACATCATCGCGCCAAATGTCCCGATCGTGTTCTGTGGCGTGACACCCCAGATTGCCACTGCCGCGGATCGACCGAAAGATGTCACAGGCGTCTATACCCAGTTTGACATTGGCAAGACCATCGCGCTCGCGCAGCAACTTCAACCTGGGTCGCATGATCTCGTCATCGTCTCCGGATCATCGGGCATCGATCAACGTTATCTAGCGGCGATGCAGAGCGAAATCGAACCGTACAAAAAGAGTCTGAACACGGAATATTGGATCGGCATTCCATACGCCTCCCTGCTCGAGCGCGCGTCGCATTTGCCGCGCGAAACGATCGTTGTTTTCATTACGGTCTACGATGATAGCTCAGGCAAGGGACTGTTCCCCGCCCAGGTCCTAGAGGCTCTTGCCAAGGCAGCCACCGCTCCGGTCTATGGACCTCCGACAGTTATCTCGGCCTCGGAGTGGTTGGCGGCTACATGGACTCTTTCGAATTGATGGGGGTCCGGGCGGCCGATCTGGCTCTGGAAGTACTTGCTGGCAGGAACCCGGCCACGATCGATCCGCAGCCCAGCCAAGATCGCAAGTTTCGAGTTGATGCCCGCCAGTTGCTGCGGTGGCAGCTATCTGAACGAAACCTTCCCGCTGATACCATCGTGTCCTTCAGGCAGCCGACGATATGGGAGGAGCACCGCGGCCTGGTGCTTGCCAGCATTTTTGTCATTCTGCTTCAGGCGATGATGATCACGGCACTTCTGGTTCAAATGTTTGCACGCCGGCGTGCCGAGGCTTCATTGAAGGAGAGCGAACAACGCTGGCGATCCGTATTTCAAATGTCGACGGTAGGGATTGCCCTGGCGGACTATAATTTTAGATTCCAGACCACCAACGCAGCATTTCAGGCCATGTTCGGCCGCACGGACGAGGAACTTCGAGGGCTTACGCCGCTCGATATCTGCGCAGAAGAGGATCGTGCAACGTTAAAGTTGCTTTATGCACAGGTTCGACAAGGTAATCAGCAAAGTTACGAAACGGTGCAGCAATACAGGCATAAGAGCGGCGCGACTGTATGGGTCCAAGCCTATGTATCCCGGATGCAGGGCGGTGAATCCGAGCCGCCCCTTTTCCTTGCGACTACGATCGACATTACCGATAGGAAGCGCGCGGAAGCCGCGTCACGAGACGCGTTGTCGGATCTCGCGAGGGTCGCACGGCTGACGACGATGGGGGAGATGACCGCGTCGATCGCCCATGAAATCAACCAGCCGCTGGGCGCTATTGTCACCGACGGTTCGGCCGGGCTTCGCTGGCTCGCGAACGCGGCCCCCGATCTAGATGAAGTTCGTGCCTGCCTGAAGCGAATAGTGAATGATGGTCATCGGGCGAGTCAGGTGATCAGCAGTATCCGAACGATGCTGAGAAAAGGCGGCGATACCAAGGAGGTCATCGATATCAATGACCTCGCCCGCGAGGTTCTGATGTTTGCTCGTGGCGAAATCGAGAACCAAAGGATCGTGGTTCAAACTGAGCTAAAGGAGCATCTGTCCGAGGTCCTTGTCGACCGAATCCAGTTGCAGCAAGTCGTGCTGAATCTGGTGATGAACGGCATCGATGCCATGGCGGCCCTGCGTGGCCGCGCGCGGGTGCTGAAGCTGCGATCCCAGCAAGACGGACCGAGCGTAACGCTGACGGTAGAGGATTCGGGAACTGGCATCGATAGAAGCATTATCAATCGCATATTCGAGGCGTTCTTCACGACAAAAACGCACGGAATGGGCATGGGACTTTCGATCTGCCGGTCGATCGTGGTGGCGCACGGCGGCCAGCTCTCTGTCTTACCGGCTTATCCGGACGGATCGGCCTTTCAGCTCGAACTTCCCGTCTATCAGCAGGTCGCCGAATGAGGCTTTTGGAGCGACGGAGGCCTACGCTGTCTGTGGCGAACACCAGGAGGCGAGGTTGAAAGAGACTGTGGAGCAGCAGAGGGTCGTCTACGTCATCGACGACGACGCCTCGATGCGAGAGTCACTCAAAAGTCTTTTCGGCTCGGTCGGTTTGCGTGTTGAAACCTTCGGATCCGCGCCGGAATTTCTCGGAAAAAAACTTCCCGACGCCCCGGTTTGTCTGGTGGTCGATGTGAGGTTGCCGGGCTTGAGCGGACTTGATTTTCAGGCCGAGTTATCCAAGGCCAAGACCGACGTTCCCATCATATTTATCACCGGCCACGGCGACATTGCCATGACCGTGAAGGCCATGAAGGCCGGAGCTGTCGAATTCCTGGCCAAGCCGTTCCGCGACCAGGACCTGCTGGATGCCGTGAAACTCGCGCTCGAAAAGGACGAGGCCAAGCGCAACAGCCGGAAGTCAAGTGCGGTCGTCCGTTCGCTTTTCGAATCCCTGACGCCGCGTGAGCAAGAGGTCTTTGGGTGGGTGACGGCGGGACTGATGAACAAGAGAGCCGCAGCCGAAATGGGTGTCAGCGAAATTACCGTGAAGGTCCACCGCGGGAATGTCATGCGCAAGATGAAGGCGAACTCGCTCGCCGATCTGGTCAGGATGGCCGATATGTTGGGTATCCGACGTACGACGGTATAGTCCGACGTCCCACAGCATAATCGGCACCGGAGGTCTATACCGACGTATAATACCCTGAGCCTTATTTGTTGGGATTACTACCAACGTATGAAGGCGTGACGGCTCCCCCTTGGTTAGATGAAGAATCGAGAATTTGAATGCGGAGCGCAGCTTTGATCTCCATTGTCGACGATGACGAGTCCATACGGGAGTCCACCAAGGGATTCGTGCGGTCACTAGGTTATCAGGCAGCGACGTTTGCATCGGCTGAAGAGTTCATCCAATCGGATCGCGTAGGCAGCACTTCCTGTTTGATCGCGGATGTTCAGATGCCTGGCTTGAGCGGTATCGACCTTCAGCGCTGGCTGATCGCTCAAGGTATCCAAGTGCCCACCATTTTTATTACGGCCTTTCCAGAGGAAGGGACGCGGGTTCGCGCGTTGGCAGCGGGCGCTATCGGCTATCTTGGGAAGCCCTTCAGCGACGAGAGCCTGGTCAAATGTCTGGATAGTGCCTTGGGAAGCGCCGACGAGAGATCTCCGCAACGGTAATTTGGCGAGCCTGCGCCTTGGCCGGCATCGGGCGCTAATTTTGCGCGAGAAAAGCGCCTTATCCGGCAGTCACCATAATTGCGAAGTCCTTGTTGGCTGCGGTCGTGAGATGACGCGGGCCCGATCTATACCAAGGTATCGGTCGCCGATTCCTTCCCGGCCCCGAACTTTCCGCAAGTACTATGGAGCACCTCGATAACAAAGAGGAGTGATCGCATGCATCCGGCGGAGAGTAATATGGTGTTCGGTCGGTTTGGATCCGCGGTGGTCCATAACGCGGTGCCGGAAGATGCATCGGTCGAAGAGCTTCTGGCGTTCGAGCGCATGCTCGCGGATCTCTCGGCACGATTTGCCAACGTTCCCGCCGAACAGGTCGAATTCGAAATTCAATCAGCACAGACGATACTCCGGCAGTTTCTCGGTTTCGATCGCAGCACATTCGGCGAGTTTCAGAAGGACGGTTCGCTTGTGGTTCTGTCTTCCACCGCCGTAGAAGGCTTTAGCCCCACCCGCTTGGGTCAACTTCCCGAGCAGCTTACCTGGTTTACTGGCCGACTTCGCGCCGGAGAAATCGTCGCAACCCCGAACACTGCTGTTGATCTTCCATCTGAAGCCGCTGCCGAAGCAGACTACTGCCGGCGAACCGGTCTGGTTTCGCACTTAGCGATCCCGCTTCGGATCAGCGGCCGGATCATTGGGGCGATTGCGTTCTCGGCCTCGCGCGAAAACCGCTCCTGGCCTGACGATTTGACCAAGCGGCTCAAGCTGGTAGGCGAGGTGTTTGCGCAGGCGCTCGCGCGCAAGCGGGAGCAAGAGAAGCTTTTGACCGCTCTGGCGGAGATTAAGGTTCTGAGGGACCGTCTCGAGCGGGAGAATTCTTATCTTCAGCAGGCGGCGCAGGTCAGGACGTCACAAGGTCTCACGAGCCACTCGGCGCGCTTTCTGTCCGTCATCAAGGAAATCGCGCAGGTTGCGCAGACCAGTTCCACGGTTCTGCTGCTCGGCGAGACCGGAAGCGGCAAGGAGGTCCTGGCGCAGGCAATTCACGATGCCAGCTCTCGTAAAGATCGCCCGATGATCAAGGTCAACTGCGCGGCGCTCCCGGCGAGCCTGATCGAGTCCGAGCTGTTCGGCCGGGAAAAGGGTGCTTTTACCGGAGCGCTGGCGCGGCAGCCTGGCCGCTTCGAAATCGCCGACGGCTCGACCATCTTTCTTGACGAGGTTGGTGAGCTACCGCTCGAATTGCAGCCGAAACTGCTGCGCGTGCTCCAGGAAGGGGAGTTTGAGCGCCTGGGAGGCTCAAAGACCATCAGGGTCGACGCGCGGGTCATTGCAGCCACCAACCGGCCGCTCGCACAGGCCGTAAAGGAAGGCAAATTCCGCGAAGACCTGTTTTATCGGCTCGACGTCTTTCCAATTGAAGTGCCGCCACTGCGCGAGCGCCGCGAAGATATCCCGATGCTGTCGTGGACGTTTGTGAAGGAATTCGCCAATGCCATGGGCAAGCCGATCGAGGAGATTGCGGACGAATCATTATCCGCGCTTCAGGCGTACCACTGGCCTGGCAACATCCGGGAGCTTCGGAATGTGATTGAGCGCGCGATGATTCTCAATCATGGCCCGAGGCTGTGCGTCAAGCTCGGTCACGCCACGCTGCGACCGATCGCCGTGAAAGCGACGGCAGGCTCGCTCGATGAAGCCGAGCGGGCAATTATTCTGCAGGCGGTCGAACAGTGCAACTGGCGCATTCGAGGATCGAACGGAGCCGCCGCACTTCTCGACGTCAAGCCAACGACACTTGAATCCCGCATCAAGAAGCTCGGGCTTTCGCCCAGGCGGTGACCTCCGAATTTTCGGAGGCTCTCCAAATTTTCGGAGAGTTGGATCGTGCCGGCCGCTTTTATCCGCGGCCGGTTTTTCATTACCCCACTGATCTACCGCATGTTTCCCGGTCATCGGCCGGGCTCGATGCGTTGGCCCGCTTCTTGCGACGAGAAGCAGCAAGCCTGTTTCGCCGTTTTCGGATGATGACCGAAAGAACCCAATCGTGATCGTCTTCTCGATGCAGATCGTGGCACCCGATGAAAAGCGAACTGCGTTGTTGCGCACGCTGGGCTCGATGCTCGGTCCAACACGGGTTGCGCCTGGCTGCCTTGACGCTCGGCTCTATTCGGATCTCGACAGGCGCAAGACCCTATTGCTGGTCGAGGATTGGCAGTCGCGCGAACAGTTCGAACGTAATCTGGATATGGCCAAGCTCAACGCGATCGTCGCCGCCATCGAGCTCTCCAGCGAGGCGCCTGTGGTTCGCGTTGACGCGGTCGAGCGAGAGGAGGGCGTCGACGCCCTGGCGCTTCACCGAAGTATTATCTCGAGCAACCGATAAAGACGTACATGGCAGCATCCTGATTTCGAATGGTACGAGGCTTGAGGGTGGCTAGGAGGCGTTTGGCGATGACGCGGGACGCGGGATCAACCGGGAACAGATACATGGACAGGAGAAATAACATGCGGAAGATTGTGTTGGCGGCCATGCTGGGTGGCGCGATGGCGTTGCCGGGTTCAGGCGCGAGGGCTCAGGTCAATCTGAGTGAGTATGCCGACCCCGAAGGATTTCTCGATATCCAGGCGCTGACGTGTGCCCAACTGGC
>Ga0182024_10019782_pt1 | contig 12367 bp, 9 predicted proteins | sample P32metaG_FD_120480 | JGI IMG/M metagenome (GOLD analysis project Ga0182024, IMG submission 120480) | Permafrost microbial communities from Stordalen Mire, Sweden - P3-2 metaG (Illumina Assembly) | ecosystem: Environmental > Terrestrial > Soil > Wetlands > Permafrost | place: Sweden: Stordalen...
ATCTTCGGACAGCGCCATGGCATGGTGGGCGAGGAACCAGAAATCGTCGCCGTAATGCGGAGCGAGGCTGTCCATCATCTCCGCGATCTGGTGCTTCTGCCCGATGCGGCCGGAAGCGCCGATCAGGCCGTTTGGGTTCGCGGCAGTGGCGAGCACCAGGGCGTCGCGCGGCCATTCGGTCAGATGCGCGTATAAGGCGTCGATCGCGGCGTCGGTCCGGCCCGCGAACGCGAGGTCGAAGTAAGTGATATGACTGGCCTCGCGCGCCGACAGACGCGAGGCCACGTCCTTGGACGCCGCGAGGGCCGCACGCGCCGCTGCGACGTTGCCCTCGCGCATCAGCACCTGGGCCTTGCCGGCACGGGCCAGAGCGAAACCAGGGTCGCCGGCGATGGCGCGGTCAAAGGCCTCGACCGCGCCCGGGTAGAGGGTCAGCGCCAGATCGCAGCCCTCGACATAGGCGTCGCGCGCGGCGGAGGAGGTGATGGACAAGGCGAGGTCGTATCGATCCGCCAACATGATGGTGCCCCCTCAACTGTGTCGATAGACACCATACGGTGCTGTCAACCCCGCGCGAAAGGGGTTCGCCCGCGCAAACGATGCGCCTGGTTTCACCGTCCCCTTCAGGTCGAAGCGGGGCGGCGTCCCTGTGTTAGACCCATTTTGCTTGAGCGGAGTGTCCAGTTTCGCAACGGCCGTCCGACCGGCTCGCGCAGGTCGAACGTCCGGAATCCCACACCCACCTGAGACGTCTTGGCGCGCTGCCAATGGCGGCTCAGGGTCGATTTCGGCGGTCCAGCCATGGCCCTGCGAACGACCAGAAGCGGCGCATTCTGCTCCGTTGCGAGCCGCCACGGTGAAGGTCGGCAGACCGAACCATTAGCGGGCGCTCGGGATGGTCGGTGGGAACTGGTCAAAATGTCCCAAAGCCGACCCTGTGCAGCCAGGTTTGGGGCAGCGGTATGACGGCGCGGGCAAGCCCTACGCGCTCGGCTCCGCTGCACGGCCGGGCTTTTTCCATCGCGGGCGCCGGTATCGTTGCAGGAACATCCGGACCGTCTCCTCGACGACGTCCTTGCCAGACACCGGTATCGTTTCGCGGCCGGTCATCCAGGGCCACAGTGAAAATTCGTTCAGAAGCCCCATGAACTGGTGCGCCGCCAGCAGCGGATTGCGGCAGTCAAGCACGCCTATGTCGGTCAGATGGGCGAGATAACGCGTCAGCCGCTCCGTTTGGGGCTCCATGACCGCCGCGAATTCCTCGGCGATCCAAGGAAACTGGCGGGCGTCCGCGACGACCATACGCAGGAAGCCGAGATAAACCGGGTTCTCGTGCAGCTTGAGGATCATCTGCGCGATCAGGCGAAGCACATGCTCGCCATCGCCTTCGGTCTCCAGGCCGGGCGGAAAGGCCCGCTCAAGCTGACCTGACACCCTGAGCAGCATCGCTCGGAAGATTTCCTCCTTGCTGGCGAACTGATTGTAAAGCGTGCGCCGGGCGACGCCGGCGGCCTCCGCCAGTCCGTCCATGCTCACCGAACCGAAGCCGCGCTGAAGGAACAGGCGCTCGGCGGCGTCGATGATCGCCGCTCGCGAGTCGCCGCGCCGAGCCTGGGGTCCTGCGGCATTTTGACCGTTTGGGAAATCCATGTGAATCTCGAGTTGCACTAATAAGTGCATATTTATATGTTGTACTGGATAGTGCATTTCAAGGCCTCAGACGACACCCGCGCTTTTCCGGCGCTATCCCGCCGGAAACCTCGGTCGATCGTCCCAACGGAAGGAAAGCCAATGTTCAAGTGTTGGATCCCCATAGCGGTCTTGCTTGTCGGGGCGGCCGTCTCGGGTTGTGAGAAGCCGTCTCCGCCCGCGCCTCAGGCCCGGCCCGTGCGCACGATCACCCTGGGGCAACGTGCCGGGGGCGAGATCATATCACTGACCGGGCAAGTCCGAGCCAAGGACCAGGCCAGCCTCGCCTTTCGCCTCGACGGACGCATGATCGAGCGCCTCGTCAATGTGGGTGACGTCGTCGCGGGCGGCCAGATCGTTGCTCGGCTTGAGCCCCAGATCCAGCAGAGTGCGTTGCGCTCGGCAGAAGCCAATCTCTCGTCGGTCGAAGCGCAGCGGAACGAGGCGCGTATTACCTTCTGGCGACAGCAGGAGCTGTTGAAGGACGGCTGGACGTCCCGTGCCAATTTCGACAAGGCCCAGCACCAACTCGAAACGCTGCAAGGCCAGGTTGATGCGGCTAAGGGGCAGCTGCGCATCGCCCAGGAGCAGTTGAGCTACACGGTGTTGTCGGCCGATGCCCCCGGTGCGGTCACCGGGGTGGGCGCCGAACCGGGCGAAGTGGTTCATGCCGGCGGGATGGTTGTTCAGATCGCGCGCCAGGGCGGGCGCGATGCCGTCTTCGACGTGCCCGAACAGCTGATGCGGACCGGCCCCCGCGACCCGGCGGTCGAGATCGCGCTGACCAACGACCCGCAGGTGAAGGCCGCCGGCCGCGTACGGGAGGTGTCGCCCCAGGCCGATCCCGCTACCCGGACCTTTCAGGTCAAGGTCGGCATCACCGATCCGCCCGAGGCCATGCGGCTGGGAGCCACCGTCACCGGGCGCATCACGCTGTCTGACCCTCCAGGCGTCGAGGTCCCCGCAAGCGCGCTGACCAAAACAAACGATGGCCCGGCCGTGTGGGTCGTCGATCCGGATAGCCAAACGGTGACACTGCGCAGCGTCCATGTCCTGCGCTACGACCCGGCCACCGTCGTGATCTCGCAGGGACTGGAAACCGGCGATGTCGTCGTCACCGCCGGGGCGCAGACGCTGCGCCCGGCGCAGAAAGTTCAGCTTGCAGGAGGTCTGTGATGAACCGCTTCAATCTCTCCGAATGGGCCATCCGGCACCGTTCGGTGGTGACCTATTTTATGCTCGTCATCGTGATCGCGGGCGTCGCGTCCTACCTCCGGCTCGGACGCAGCGAGGACCCGGATTTCACCGTCAAGACGATGGTGGTGCAAGTCGGCTGGCCGGGCGCCACGGTCGGCGACACGATCGAGCAGATCACCGACCGTCTCGAACGCAAGCTCCAGGAGACGCCAAGCCTTGACTACTTGAAGAGCTACACGACCGCCGGCAAGGCCACGGTCTTCGTCTACCTGAAGGATTCGACGCCGCCAAAGCAGGTACCGGACATCTGGTACCAGGTGCGCAAGAAGGTCGGCGACATCCGCAACACGCTGCCGCAGGACATCGTCGGCCCCGGCTTCAACGACGAGTTCGGCGATACCTACGGGATCGTCTACGGCTTCACCGCCGACGGGTTCACCCACCGCGAGCTGAGGGACCACGTCGAGGACGTCCACAAGCAGCTCCTGCAGCTGCCGGACATCTCGAAGGTCGACATGCTCGGGGCGCAGGACGAGCGCGTCTACGTCGAGTTCTCGACCGAGCAGCTGGCGGGACTCGGGATCGACCGCCCCGCACTGATCGCCGCGCTGCAGGCCCAGAACGCGGTCACCCCTGCGGGCGTCGTACAGACCGGGGACGAAAAGATCCTCGTTCGCGTGTCGGGCGCGTTCCAGTCCGAGCGGGACATCCTGGCCGTCAACTTCGTGGCCAACGGCCGGATCATTCGCCTGAGCGACATTGCGCACGTGACGCGCGGTCCCGCCGACCCGGCGCAGCCCGTGTTCCGCGTCAATGGAAAAGAGGGCATCGGGCTTGCGATCGCGATGCGCACGGGCGGCGATGTCCTGGCCCTCGGGCACAACGTTGCGCGAGCGATGACGGAGATCACGGCGAAGCTGCCGATCGGGATCGAGCCGGCACTCGTCGCCGATCAGGCGAAGACGGTCGAGCATGCCGTCAACGATTTCATGGAGGCCCTGTGGGAGGCCGTCGCCATTGTCCTGGCCGTCAGCCTGATCAGCCTCGGCCTGCGCGCGGGGGCGGTGGTGGCGATCTCGATACCGCTCGTCCTCGCCGCCGTGTTCATCGCGATGACCGTCTGCGGGATCGACCTGCAGCGGATCTCGCTCGGCGCCCTGATCATCGCCCTCGGCCTCTTGGTCGACGATGCGATGATCACGGTCGAGTCGATGGTGACGCGCCTTGACCATGGCGATGACAAAGAGAGCGCCGCCACCTTCGCCTATAGTTCGACGGCGCTTCCGAGGCTGGCCGGCACGTTGGTCACTGTCGTGGGCTTCGTCCCCATCGGGTTCGCGCGTAGCGCGGCGGGCGAATACACGTTTTCGATCTTTGCCGTCGTCACCATCGCACTGATCGCCTCCTGGATCGTCGCGGCCGTCTTTGCCCCGCTCCTCGGCGTTTGGGTTCTGAAAAAGCCCAAGGTGGCGCATTCGGGAGAGCCGGGTCCGATCCTGCGGAGGTTCCGCCCGATCCTCGAACTGGCGATGCGGGCACGCTGGGTCACGATACTCGTCACATTGGGCCTGTTCGGTGTAGCGCTGTACGGCGTGCGGTTTGTGCCGCAGCAGTTCTTCCCGGCATCCGACCGGCCCGAGCTGCTCGTCGACCTGCAATTACCCCAAAACGCCTCGATCTACGCCATCGAGAATGTCTCGGCCCGCGTGGACAAGCTTCTGCAGGGCGACCAGGACGTGGATCACTGGAGCACCTACGCCGGGCAGGGTGCGGTGCGGTTCTACCTGCCCCTCAATGTCCAGCTGCCCAACGACTTCTTCGCCCAGGCGGTGGTCGTCACCAAGGGGCTGGAGCAGCGGGAGCGCGTGAAGGCGAAGCTTGAGCACGCGCTGGCGACCGAATTCCCGAACCTCGTCGGACGGGTGTACCCGCTGGAACTCGGCCCCCCGGTCGGCTGGCCGGTCCAATACCGGGTGAGCGGACCCGAACCGGAACAGGTGCGCACGATCGCGTTCAAGGTCGCTCAGGAGATGGGCTCCGCGCCGGGCGCCGAGAACGTCAACTACAACTGGATGGAGCCGGCACGCACGATCAGGATCCGGGTCGACCAGGACCAGGCTCGCCTCTTAGGCCTCAGCTCGCAACAGCTGGCCCTGTCGCTGAATGCAGTCGTCTCAGGAGTCACAGCCACCCAGATGCGCAGCGGGATCTATCTCGTCGACGTGCTGGTCCGGGCCTCGGCCGAGCAGCGCATGTCACTGTCGACGATCCGGACGCTGCAGGTGCCGCTGCCGAACGGGCGGACGGTCCCCCTGAGCCAGATCGCGTCGGTCGATTATGACCAGGAGTATCCGATCGTGTGGCGCCGCGACCGGCGGCCGACTGTGACGGTGCAGGCCGATCTCGTGCCTGGCATACAGGCCGCCACGGTTGTGCAGGCGCTGGCGCCGAAGATCGCGGCCCTCAATGCCGCGCTGCCGACCGGGTACCGTGTCGATGTCGGCGGGACAGTCGAAGAGAGCAGCAAGGCGCAGAATTCGGTCGCTGCCGTCCTGCCGATGATGCTCGTGCTAATCCTCACGGTGCTGATGATCCAGCTCCAGAGCTTCAACCGGCTGTTCCTCGTGCTCAGCGTCGCCCCGCTGGGGCTTCTCGGGGTCGTTGCGGCCCTCCTCGTCGCGGACAAGCCGCTTGGCTTCGTGGCGATCCTCGGCGTCCTCGCGCTGACCGGCATGATCGCCCGCAACTCGGTGATCCTGATCGATCAGGTCGAGCGCGAGAAGGCACAGGGTCGGGACGCTTGGGATGCAGTGGTGGACGCCACCATGCACCGGTTCCGGCCGATCCTGCTGACTGCTTCGGCGGCAATCCTCGGCATGGTTCCGATTGCGCCGACAGTGTTCTGGGGGCCGATGGCCTATGCGATCATGGGCGGCCTGGCGGTCGCGACGCTGCTGACCCTCATCTTCCTGCCGGCGCTCTATGTCGCATGGTTCCGGATCAAGAGCCCGCACCCGTCAGTGAGCCAGGACGCCGCTGTCCCCACCGACGCCGTTCCCATTCATTGATGTCGAGGGAGGTGATTATGGCCATCGACCCAACTCTCATCAGCCCGGTGTCGGCTCTTCTGGGAGCCCTTGTAGGAGGTGTTGCCTCACTACTCGGCGCCGTTCACACGCAACGCTCGCATGATCGTGTCGAGCGGGTCGCGTCGGAGATCGCGAAACGGGAGACCGTTTATGCCGATTTCGTGATGAGCGCGTCGAATCTGTTGCTCAACGCTTACACCCGCGACGACATCTCATTGAGCGGCGACGAGCAGCATCTGATCGGCCTTATCAATCGAATGAGGCTATTTGCTGCGGCAGAGGTCGTGGTCGGAGCGGAAGCGGTACTCAGGGCCATCGTCGAGATCCTGCTCAAGCCGAGTGTCGAAATCCGGCAGCTCGCGAAGCAGGCGTTGTCCAACGGCCTCGATCCCGACCCGCTGCTGGCATTCAGCTCGATTTGCAGGAAAGACTTGGATCGTGTGCACCGAACCGCCTCCTGAGGGGCGTGGCCTCGCCAGTTCCGGCGGCCTCAGCGGTCGACGAGCGGCCGTTTTGGTAGTCGCCAATCGCTATCCTTTTTCGAGCGTAGCGTGCACATGATCCTGGGCAGTGCGAAAACGACCCCGCGGCTGTCCGCATCCGGCGCATCTTCCTCCTTGTCGCCCATCCCGGCGAAGGTCGCCTCACCCAGCCGACAGCCGCCGCTCAGGCTTGGCGGCCGGGACTGGTCTTCATGCCCCAAAGCCGACACCCGTGCCCACCGGAGCCGTGAGAATCAGCCGGCGAGGAGGCCGCCATCGACCACCATGGCATCGCCCACCATGAAGCTTGCGGCCGAGCTGCAAAGCCATACCACGGCAGCGGCGATCTCTTCCGGCTCGCCGAAGCGCCCGATCGGTTCCTGCGCCACCATCCGCCTGACGATTTCCGGGTCGTAGTTCTTCGTGACGAAAACTGCCATCGGCGTGTTGACCATTCCCGGACAGACCGCGTTGATGCGGATGCCCATGGCGGCATAATCGAGCGCGGCGCTCCGGGTCAGGCCGATCACGGCGTGCTTGCTCGCGGAATAAGCGCTGCGCCCTCTGGAGCCCTTTAGCCCGCCGATCGAAGAACAATTGACGATCGCGCCACCTCCCTGCGCCATCATCTGGCGAAGCTCGCCCTTCATGCAGTTCCACACGCCGCGCAGGTTGACGTTCATCACGCGATCGAATTCGTCGTCGCTGGTCTCCAAAAACGCGGCAGCCTCGGTATTCACGCCGGCATTGTTGAAGGCTGCGTCGACCCGGCCATAGGTGCTGACGGCGCGCTCGATCATCGCCTCGACCTGAGCGGCATCGGTCACGTCACAGGTGACGCCGATGGCGTTGTGTCCCGCCGCGCGCAGGCCCTCCGCCGCCTTGCCGATCGTCTCCGCGTTACGATCGGCAACGATCACCGACGCGCCAGCCTCGGCGAAGGCCTCCGCCGTCGCCAACCCTATGCCACCGGCAGCGCCGGTTACGAGGGCTACCTTTCCATCGAAAGCCGCCGTCATTGGTGCTCACCACCGGCCGGCGGTGGCGCCGCCATCCACTGGCACGATTGCACCGGTCATGAAGCTCGCGTCGTCGGACGCCAGGAAGGCTATCGCCGCCGCGACCTCCTCCGGAAAACCTTCCCGTCCAAGTGCATGGCTCGCGCGAATCCGGCGCTCGCTCTCGGGATCCTCGAACATGATTGCGGTCATCGGGGTGCGGATCATGCCGGGCGTGATGGCGTTGACGCGGATTCCAACAGTGCCCAGCTCGATCGCCATCGCGCGCGTCAGGCCGACGACGGCGTGCTTGGAGGTGACATAGGGGGCGCGGTTCGGCACCGCGGTGATGCCGGCCAGCGAAGAGAGATTGACGATCGCGGCCGGGTGACCGGCTTTCAACGCCAGGCGGGCAAATTCCTGGGACGGGATCAGGGTTCCCTCCAGGTTTACAGCGTGGACGCGGGCCCACTGCTCCGCCGCCGCATCCAGCACCGAGGACACGCCGCGGATGCCGGCGCAGTTCGCCAGTGCGTGCAGGTGACCGAAGCGGGCCGCCGCCTCTGCCATCATCATGCTCACGCGTGCACGATCGGTCACGTCCAGTGCCACCGAATAGGCCCGCTTGGCGTCGCCTAGGCTCTCTGCGACGCGCTGCGCGCCGTCGCCATTCGCATCAACCACGACAACGCTGGCGCCTTCGGCGAAGAGGCGCTTGGCGGTGGCTTCGCCGATGCCGCTGCCGCCGCCGGTGACGATCGCAGCGCGATTGGCAAACCTGTTCATTGGGCATCTTCCTTGTCAGGGGCCGGGCAGTCCGGGTTCTCGGTGGATGATGTAGCGCGTGCAACTCTCGAAGATTAGGAGCTAAAGTCCGAATGGACCTATAAGCGGGCCTTCTGAATGCCCCGTATTGACCTCAACGACATCGCGTCCTTTCTTGCCGTGGCGCGGCAGCGGAGCTTCACCCGTGCCGCCGCCCAGCTCGGTGTCTCACAGTCGGCGCTGAGTCAAACCGTGCGTGGGCTCGAAGCGCGGCTTGGCCTCCGGCTGCTCACCCGCACCACCCGCCGCGTCGCGCCGACCGAGGCGGGCGAGCGCTTGCTCGCTGCCGCAGGGCCGCGGCTGGACGAGATCGACGCGGAGCTGGCCGCGCTGGGCGAGCTGCGCGACAAGCCGTCCGGCACCATCCGCATCACGACGCACGACCACGCGCTGAAGACAATCCTCTGGCCCGCCCTGGAGCGGCTCCTGCCGGACTATCGGGACATCAAGGTGGAGATTGTCATCGACTACGGCCTGACAGATATCGTGGCCGAGCGCTACGACGCCGGCATTCGATCCGGCGAGATGGTGGCGAAGGACATGGTTGCCGTGCGCATTGGCCCGGACATGCGCTCAGCGGTTGTCGGCGCGCCCTCCTACTTCGCTAAGCGGACAAGGCCGAAAATGCCGCAAGACCTGACCGCGCACAGCTGCATCAACCTTCGCCTGCCGACTTATGGCGGCCTCTATGCCTGGGAATTCGAGAAGGACGGACACGTGCTGAGGGTACGGGTCGAGGGGCAGCTCGTGTTCAACGAAACCGGCCCAATGCTCGATGCAGCACTGGCGGGCTTAGGCTTGGCGTATCTGCCCGAGGATCAGGTACAGAGTCATATCAGCGACGGGCGGCTCATCCGGGTGCTCGCCGACTGGTGCCCGCCTTTCCCAGGCTACCACCTCTACTACCCGAGCCGCCGCCAGCCCACGCCAGCCTTCACCCTGCTCGTCAACGCGCTACGTTACCGCGCCTGACCCTGATAGTGGCATGTCCGGTTTCGGCGCGAAGGCGTTGTCGGAATAGGAGCGGGGATGGTCCGGTCTCCATCCGTCAAGGGACCTATGGCTCGGGTACCGTGTTAGGAGGGACTCGGGCCAAGCCCACCCCAATCAGCATCGTCAATCATCCCAGAAAGACTTGAACCGCTCAGGCGATAGCTCAGTGTAGCGAACCGTGTGCTGGATATTTTTGTGGCCGAGGTAATGCTGCACGGCTCGGGTATCCTGCCCATCGTTCGCGAGCTTGTAGCCGCAGGCGTGGCGGAGCATGTGGGGGTGCACCGGGAACGGAAACTTTCCGCCTTCCCCTGCCCTCGCGACCATCTTGCGGAACCCGGCTGTGGTCATCGGCGCCGCGCGCTCGGTGAGGAACACGTGCCGCCCCTCCGGTTGCTCGCGTTTGAGCCGGCGAAGATCGCGGATCTCGCTACCGCCCATCGGATGCACACTCGGCATTCCGTTCTTGACGCGCTGGACGTGCAAGAGCCCGTGCGCCAGGTCAACTTGATCCCAGCGCAGCGCGCACAGTTCGGCGGGCCGCAGGCCATGCCGGTATGCGATGAAGACCATCGTTGCGTCACGGTGCCCGTATCGGCCGCGGTCGCGCGCCGCCTTCCGGAGCAGCTCGACTTCCTTCGGGGTTAGATACTCGCGCGGCCGGCGAGCAGCGTTGTGCTGCCGCGGAGGCGGAACTGTCCCTTTTACAATGCTTGGCATCGGTCGCCGACGGGTCGGTTTCGCGTTGAAAATGCGTGAGCCTGGGTCCATGACTGTCCCGTTTATGACCATTTTTGGGACAGTTCCAGTGTACAACAGTAGGGGAGGGGACCCGGCGCGATACTGGCCACCGCGAGGAGCATCCCTACTTGCCTGTTTGGCTTGACGGTAGCGCGCGGCGAAAATCCTTATTTGCCACAACATATTAGGGTTCCGTTGGGCCGACCATAGGTGGGGAAGAGGCACGCAGCCTTGTCCTCGCCTCGCCGAGGCCGGCGCCGCGAGGTATTCGGCGACGTAGGTTTCGAGCAGATGAGTGGGTATCTCGTGCCGCTTGGCGCCGTTCTCATGGAGCCAAACCCACGAGCGGCTACCAGCAGTTCGCCACGTCCACCCTAGAAACGATCGCCCCGGGCAGCGATGATCAAACCATCAGGCTGTCTATCGTGGTAGCCTCACAGGCGACAAACCCCGGCGAAGAGCAGGGATCACCTCACGGGGCACGACCCTAACGTGGCAACCTCCCTTTGTTCACAGATCGAGGACGTTCTGCCCCAAATACAGGACGCTTATTACAAGCTGATTCTGGCGGTAGGGCCTGCCCGCACGGGCAAAACTGCCGCACTTTCTGACCTTGCGGCACGACACGATTGGTCGCGTCTCAATGTCAATCTCCACCTTTCCGAGAAACTTCTGGATTTGACACACCGCCAGCGCGCCGTGCGAGTCGCCGGCATTCTCGACGATACCATTCGCAATGAGGCGTCGGGGGTCGTTCTTCTCGATAACATCGAGCTGCTTTTTGCGAAAGAGCTGGCTCAGGATCCGCTCCGGCTCCTGCAATCCCTCTCGCGGAATCGAACGATCATCGCCGCATGGCCGGGAAATCTCGATGGTGCCTCTCTTACCTATGCTGAGCCGGGTCATCTGGAGGCTCGGCGATATCCAATGCCCCAAGCGGTGATCGTTAAAGCCGGTGGTTCCGAGCAGGACGACGTCGGAACGCCTGGGGAGGAGACGAAATGAAATACTCAGAGCTCATTCAATTCGAGCCGATTGAAACCGTCGTCCAGCTCCGGGAAGCCGACTCCATGATGGATGCGCGCCGGCTGGTCGGGACGTTCGTTATTTCCGACCGGATGGCCGAACTGCTCTGCGACCTTGTGTTTCCTCAGTTGCAGTTCAACAAACCAGCGGACAACAAGGGCATTCTCGTCGTCGGAAATTACGGAACGGGTAAGTCTCATTTAATGGCCGTCATATCGGCCATCGCGGAGCACGCTGACCTCGCTTCGGGCTTGACCAATCCGAAGGTTGCTGAACATGCCGCCGACATAGCCGGACGGTTTCGCGTTATCCGTACCGAGATCGGTTCCACCACGATGTCGCTCCGAGACATCGTGTGCTCCGTCCTGGAGGACGGTCTGACGCGGTTCGGGGTTTCGTACGAATTCCCGTCGACCGGCAATCGACATGAAAACAAGAGCGCCTTCGAGGAGATGATGGCGGCATTTCAGGCCGCACATCCTGATCATGGGCTGATCCTCGTCCTTGATGAGCTGCTTGACTATTTGCGTTCGCGGGCCGATCAAGCTTTAAGCCTCGACCTGTCGTTTCTGCGCGAGCTTGGTGAAGTCTGTAGGGGATCACGGTTCCGCTTCATCGCCGGCGTGCAGGAGAGTCTATTTGACAATCCTCGCTTCCAATTCGTCGCCGATACCCTCCGTCGGGTGAAGGACCGCTTCGAGCAGGTTCGCATCGCTCGCGATGACGTCGCCTTCGTCGTCGCCGAACGGATTCTGAAAAAGGATTCCAAGCAGCGGGCACTAATCCGCGAGCACCTCAAGCAGTTCGCCCCGCTCTATGGCTCGATGAATGAGCGGATGGAGGAGTTCGTCCGTCTTTTCCCTGTCCACCCGGCCTACCTCGACACGTTCGAGCGGGTCTACGTGGCAGAAAAGCGCGAGGTGTTGAAGACCCTCAGCGCTGGCATCCGCAGGATCATCGACCAGGACGTTCCTACCAACGATACCGGTTTGATCGCCTACGACTCCTACTGGAGCGTGCTGCGAGACAATCCGTCTTTCCGATCCGACCCTGCGATCAAGGAGGTCATCGATCGCAGCGGCGTGCTCGATGCGCGCGTGCAGCAAGCCTTCACTCGCCCGCAGTATAAGCCGGCCGCAATTCGGATCGTACACGCGCTATCGGTCCACCGCCTCACGACCTCCGACATCTATGCGCCGATCGGAGCGACAGCAGAAGAGCTGCGAGACGATCTCTGCCTCATGCTGCCGGTGCCCGAGAAGGACGCCGACTTTCTCCGCACTCTCGTCGAGACGGTGCTGAAGGAGCTGCTTCGCACGGTGAGCGG
>Ga0182024_10019783_pt1 | contig 12367 bp, 14 predicted proteins | sample P32metaG_FD_120480 | JGI IMG/M metagenome (GOLD analysis project Ga0182024, IMG submission 120480) | Permafrost microbial communities from Stordalen Mire, Sweden - P3-2 metaG (Illumina Assembly) | ecosystem: Environmental > Terrestrial > Soil > Wetlands > Permafrost | place: Sweden: Stordalen...
GACGCCTTAAAGAGTCGCACCAAGGGCTACGCCAGTCTCGACTACGACCAGAGCGGCTACATCACGTCCCAACTGGTTCGCGTTGACCTGCTGATCAACCACGAACCGGTCGACGCGTTCTCCACAATCGTGCACAAGACCAACGCGGACTACTACGGTCGGCGGATGGCCGAACGACTCAAGGAACTTATTCCCCGCCAGATGTTCGACGTGCCGATTCAGGCGGCCGTGGGTGGGCGCATCATCTCGCGTGAGACCGTCAAGGCCCGGCGTAAGGACGTGCTCGCCAAGTGCTACGGCGGTGACATCACCCGCAAGCGAAAGTTGCTGGAGAAGCAAAAAGAGGGCAAGAAGCGTATGAAGAATATCGGACGGGTCGAAGTCCCCCAGGAGGCATTCGTGGCGGCGCTCAAACTCGAAGAGTAATTAGTAGCCCGTCACGCCGTCGATGAGTTCACGGATGATGTCGGCGTGTCCGCAGTGTCGCGCGTACTCCTCGATCATGTGCAGGTAGATCCAACGCAGGTCCACGGTCTGTTCACCGCGTGACTTCTTGGCCAGTTCGTCGAGGTTGTGACCGGTGGCGCACTCGTCGGATTTCGCCACGGCGACGTGATAGTTCCTCAGCACGTCGTTGAGTCCCAACTCGTCCACGTTGTTGTAGTCGCCGTTGCGGTCGTCGGGCGTTGCGTAGTAGCCCGGGACGTCGTTGGCCAGGAAGACAATTTCGAACCAGTATCGCTCCACCTTGGTCATGTGGCGAATGAGTCCCAGCAACGAGAGCTGCGACGTGACGATCGGACGCTGCTTTAACTGGTCCTCACCAAGTCCGTCGCACTTGATGAGCAAGGTTTCTCGATAGAAGTTGAGCCAGGAGTCCAGTTGGTCCCCTTCGTTGCCGGCGTCGAGCAGTACTCGGTTGTCCTTGGCCGATATGGAGTCCACCACCTGAGGCTAGGGCCAATGTCGTTTTGCAGTTAGCAGTCGGTAGAATCGAGTGCTAACAGGAGGAAGTATGGCCCGTCGCGCCAACACCACAACTAAACCGTCGCCCGAGAGTCTGGACGGGCGTAAGGCCACCATCCTGGAGGCCGTAGTGGTCGAGCACATCAAGACGGCCCAACCCGTGGGCTCTTCCTCCGTGGCCTCAACCGTTGACCTGGCGGTGTCGCCCGCTACGGTGCGCGCCGAGATGGTGACGCTCGAGCGTGAGGGCTACTTGGTCCAGCCCCACACGTCGGCCGGCCGGGTGCCCACCGACAAGGGCTACCGCTACTTCGTTGATCATTTGAAGTCCGGCGTGCTCGGCTCGGCCCAACAGCACCAGGTGAAGGAGTTTTTCGCCAACGTGCGCGGCGAAGTCGAAGACGTCCTTGAACAGACCTCAACCCTGCTCACACAACTCACGAGCTACACCTCGGTCGTGGTCGGCGCGGGCCACTCGCACAGCTCGATCCTGAGCGTGCAACTCGTTAACCTCGACGCCCGCCACCAATTACTCGTCTCCGTCTTCTCCGACGGCTCGGTGGTCAAGCACAGCATCATCGCGTCCTTCGACGTCACGCACGAGGAGGTTGCGGAGGCCTCCAAGCAATTGAACGCGCTCTTGATTAACACCACTTTGGAAACTCGGGTGCAGGTGCCGTCGCGTTCCGACCACGTGGCGACGCTGGTGCGTGAGGCCGTGAGTCTGTTGCACGCCGAAAAGCCCACGACCGATGGCGAACAGGTCTTCATTGGTGGTTCGTCACGGGTCGCCGAGGTCTTTCAGGGCGTCGAGACGGTGCGCAAGGTTTTGAGCATCCTGGAACAGGAGCTGCTCGTTGTCTCATTGGTCCAGGACATCTTGGATCAGGGACTCACGGTCGCTATTGGTTCGGAGAATGGCTACGAGCCGCTCTCGGCCTGCGCGGTGATTGTCGCCCAAGTGACCATTGACGGCGAGCCCGCGGGAGCGGTCGGGCTGCTCGGGCCGACCCGCATGAAGTACCGCGAAGCGCTGGCCGCGGCCCACGTGGTGAGCGAACACCTCACCAGACGTTTTGGCGGAGATGAGAGTCATGGCTAACACCGATCTCTACGTCATATTGGAAGTCGACGCCAACTGCTCCAGCGAAGACCTCAAGAAGTCCTATCGTCGACTGGCGCGCCAGTACCACCCGGACACCAATCCCGGTGACGCCGCGGCCGAGGCGCGCTTCAAAGAAGTGTCCCAGGCCTACGAGATCCTGTCCGATCCCGAACGGCGAGCCAACTACGACCGTTTTGGCTCCGACGGCGGTCCCGGCAATCCCTTCGGCGCCGGATCAGTCCAGGACATCTTTGACATGTTCTTCGGCAACATCAGCGGTCGCCAGCAAGGTCGTCGCGGTCCCCAGCCCGGACCCGACGCCGAGATCTCGGTTGACATCACGCTCGATGACGCGGCCTTTGGCGCCACCCACGAGGTATCGGTCACTCTTCCCCAGCGCTGCGTCACGTGCAACGGTTCGGGCTGCGCCCCGGGCACCACGCCAACGACTTGCGTCGAGTGCGCCGGCCTCGGCGAGGTGCGCCGCGTGCGCAACTCCATCCTCGGCCAGATGGTGACGTCGTCGCCCTGCACGCGGTGCAACGGCATGGGCTCAAGAATTGATACGCCCTGCAAGGACTGTCATGGCGAGGGTCGCATCAACACGTCGTCGTCATTGACGATCCAGATCCCCGCCGGCGTCGAGGACGGTTCGACCATGCGACTCAGCGATCGCGGCCCGGCCGGATCGCTCGGCGGAGCCAACGGTCGGCTCTTTGTGCACCTGCGCGTGGCACCCGACGAGCGGTTCGAACGCTCGGGTGACGACCTGCACCACGAGGCCCACATTGCCTTCACCCAGGCCACGTTCGGCACCACCATTGAGGTGCCGACCCTGCGCGAAACGCACAGCATCGAAGTAACGCCGGGCAGTGCCAACGGCACCGTGCACCGCCTGCGCCACGAGGGAGTCGAGCACCTGCACGGACGGGGACGTGGGGATCTCTACGTGCACTTGGTCGTCGACGTGCCTACGGAACTCGACGACACGTCGGCGGACCTGCTGCGCCAACTGGCTGTGCACCGTGGTGAAGAGATCCACGAGCACAGTGGCGGCATTTTTTCGCGACGGCGCGCCAAACGGTGAGCTACCTCGAGTGGCCGCGACGCGTCGCCGCCCTCGGCCAGTTTCGCGTTGACAACCCTGAGCACCCGGTGCTGGGTAAGGACGACCAGCATCACTTGCGAAGCGTGCTGCGCGCGCGATCGGGCGAGGAGGTCGTCGTGACGGACGGAAACGGTTCGTGGTCGTTGTGCGAAGTGGGCGAGACGGAACTAAACCGCGTGACGCCGGTTCACCACGACCCGGCCACGTCGATCACCACCCTTTATCTCTCGCCCTTGAAGGGTGACCGCAGCGAGTGGGCAGTCGCCAAGGCCACGGAACTCGGCGTGAGTCGCATCGTGCCGCTCGTCAGCGAACGCCTGGTCGTCAAGTTCAAGGGCGAGGCGCGAGACAAGATCGTGACGCGGTGGCGACGGATCGCGGCCGAATCGTGCGGCCAATGCCGTCGCACGTACGACGTCGAGGTGGGCGATCCCGTCGACGTGACGAACGTGCCCGACGACGTCTGCATTGCGGATTTTGACGGCGAGAGCAATTGGAACGTCGTTTCGTCCGTGGCCATTGGCCCCGAAGGTGGGTGGGCTCCGGATGAGTGGTCGCCACAACGTCGTCGCCTGGCACTCGGGCCTACGGTGCTGCGCGCAGAGACGGCCGGGATTGTGGCGGCGGCCCTGCTGGCCTACGGTGCTGGTGGTTGGGGCTTCACCCTTGACGCGCAGGCCAGTCAGTAAGGTTGAGTCAATAAATGGTTGATTGTCTGTTTTGCAAAATTATTTCCGGCGAGATTCCGTCCAAGCCCGTGGCCCAGAGCGAGCGGGCGTACGCGTTCTACGACATCACGCCTCAGGCTCCCGTGCACGTGTTGATCATTCCCCGTGAGCACATCACCAGCGCCGACGAAGTGGCGAGCTCGCACGGCGGCATCATCGATGACTTGGTGTTGCTCGCCCAAGAAGTCGCCGAAATCGAAGGCATACGCGACAGCGGGTACCGACTGGTGATGAACGTGGGCGTTGACGGCCAGATGACGGTTGCCCACCTGCACCTGCACGTACTGGGCGGACGGCGAATGGAGTGGCCACCGGGATGATCTTTGATGCCTCGGCCCCTGAGGCCCTGACGGCGACCACCTACGTTTCGAACACCCATCTGATGTCGGGGTTGCTCGGTCCGCGCGACGAGCACCTGCGCGTCATCGAACGGTCCTTTCCTGATTCCAAGATTCGCGTGCGCGGCAACGAGATCTCGGTGACCGGCCCCGACGCCGCCAAGGTGCTGCGGCTCTTCGACGAATTGGTGCTCGTGTTGGAGAGCGGTCAGTCGCTCGACCCCACCAAGATCGAACGCACCGTTGACATGGTCGCCGAGGACTTGCGACCGAGCGAGGTGCTGCGTCACGAAGTGGCCCGCGGCGCCAAGGGGAAACCCGTACGACCATCGACCGCGGGTCAGAAGCGCTACACCGACGCCATTGATTCGTCGATCATTACGTTCGGCATCGGGCCGGCCGGCACCGGCAAGAGCTACTTGGCCGTTGCCCAGGCCGTCCAGGCATTACACCGCCGACAGGTACAGCGGATTGTGCTGACCCGTCCGGCGGTCGAAGCCGGCGAACACCTGGGATTCCTGCCGGGAGACCTCATGGCCAAGGTCGATCCCTACCTGCGTCCGCTCTACGACGCGCTCTACGACATGGTCGGTCCCGACGGCGCCGCGCGCCTCATTGCCAACGGCACCATTGAAGTCGCGCCGCTCGCATTCATGCGCGGGCGCACGCTCAATGACTCGTTCATCATCCTGGACGAGGCGCAGAACACCACGCCCGAGCAGATGAAGATGTTCCTCACGCGCATTGGCTTTAACTCCAAGGCGGTCGTCACGGGTGACGTCACCCAGATCGACCTCAACGGCAAACACAGCGGACTGGTGAACATCGAGAAGATTCTCTGGAATGTCGAGGGCATCAGCTTCGTGCACTTAGGCGCCAAGGATGTCGTCCGCCACCGCATCGTCGCCGACATCGTCACCGCGTACGAACAACACTCATGAGTATCGACATCTACGCGGCGGACGAGCAGCACGACCACGAGATCGACCTCGAGCGCTGGATCGCGCTCGCCAACGGCGCCCTGGTGGACGAAGGCGTCAAGGGCCTCGCCGAAGTCTCACTGATTTTTTCTGACGAGCTCGCGATCGCGGCGCTCAACTTGCAGTTCATGGGTACGTCAGAACCAACCGACGTGCTCAGTTTTCCCATTGACTACGAGCCCGAGCCCACCGGAAGGGTTCCCGACGCTGGCGGCAGTGGTCCGGGGGAGCCGCCGCCCTCGGAGATTCCCCAGCTCATTGGCGACATCGTGATCTGTCCCGCGGTGGCGGCGCGAAACGCAGTGGAGCACGGGTGCAGTTTCGACGACGAAATTGCGTTACTGGTCGTCCACGGGGTGCTGCACCTGCTCGGTTGGGACCACGCCGTTGACGAAGAGGCCGAGCGGATGGAAGCGCGCGAGCGCGAACTGCTTCGCCGTCACTATCACAAGGATCCCTCGTGATCGCCGTCGCGTGGTCGATGAGCGACACGTACCTGGCGGCCAGCGTGCTCGTGCTGTTGACGTGCTCCGGATTCTTCGCGCTCGCCGAAACGTCGCTGGTGCGCATGAACAAGTCGCGGGCCCGCTCGCTACGCGACGACGGCCGTCGCGGCGCCAAGGCACTGTTGAAATTGACCGAGGATCCCCAGAAGTTTCTCAATCCATTGTTGCTGTTGGTGCTCATCTGTCAACTGGTCTCGGCGACGATGGTCGGAGTGCTCGCGGGCCACCTCTTTGGCGCGGCAGGAATTTTTGTCGCCACCTTCGGCGAAGTGGTCGTCATCTTCGTCATCTTTGAGGCCATCCCGAAGAACTTTGCGGTTCAGCATCCCGACATGTCAGCGCTCACCACGGCGCCGGTGGTGGGGGCGATCCTGCGCTTCTGGCCGATCCGCCTTATCTCGAGATTGTTGCTCGCCATTGCTGACGGCGTGATCGGGCTCTTCGGCGGCTCTGACAAATCCCAGCAGATGACCGAGTCGGACATCCTTAACATGGCCGACGTGGCGCACGAGGACGACGCCATTGAGTCCGAAGAGCGCAACTTCATTCACTCGGTGATTGAGTTCGGCGACACCATCGTGCGCGAAGTAATGGTGCCGCGCATTGACATGGTCGACATCGCGAGCAGCGTGACGATCCGCGAGGCCTTGGACATTGCGATTGCGTCGGGCCGCTCGCGCCTGCCCGTCTACGGCGAGAGCGTCGATGACGTCGTGGGACTGGTAAATCTGCGCCACCTGGCGGCACTCGCGAGGGATGGTCACGGCGACGATCTGGTGGGCGAACACATGGGCGAGGTCCAGTTCGTGCCCGAGACCAAACGGGTGGCGCGACTGCTGACCGAGATACTGCGCGCCAAGACCCACCTCTGCGTCGTGGTTGATGAGTACGGCGGCACCGCCGGATTGGTCACGCTCGAGGACATCCTGGAAGAGCTCGTGGGCGAGATCACCGACGAATCTGACCCCGACGAGGACGAAGAGTCCCGGCAGTCCATTGAGGCCGGGCTGACGCTGAGCGGACGGCTCAACATTGACGACGTCAACGAAGAGTACGGACTGGTGTTGGAAAAAGAGGGATGGGACACGGTTGGCGGACTGGTGCTCGACCTCGCGGGCGGCGTGCCCCAAGTCGGTGAGACCTTCCATACCAATCACTATCGACTGACGGTCTTGCGAATGGATGGACGGCGCATCGAAGAGGTTCTGGTCGAGCCCGTGTTGGAAACCCTGTGACCTACTCGGGATTTGCGGCCATTCTCGGCCGGCCCAACGTCGGCAAGTCGACGTTCCTCAATCAGGTGGTGGGCTCGAAGGTCTCCATCACGTCGCCGTCGCCCAACACCACGCGCAGCGCCATCCGCGGGATCCTGACCGACGATGACGTGCAGGTCATCTTCGTCGACACGCCCGGAATTCACCGGCCCAAGACCACGTTGGGCGGACGGCTCAACGACACCGCGCGCGCCGCGGCCGATGGGGTCGACGTCATACTCGCCATGATCGAAGCGAGCGCCGCCATTGGGCCGGGGGATCGCACCGTACTCACGACGTTGCTTGAATCGGCGCGCCGTGTGAACGGTCCGCGGCCGTGCGTCGTGGTCAACAAGATGGACAAGACGGGGCGCGAGAGCGTGGCCAAGCAGTTGATGGCCGCCACCGATGCCGTGCGCGAGATCGCCGAAGAACGTCACCTAGAAGATGTCGCTGCTCGCGTGGAGTATTTCCCCGTGTCGGCCAAGACGGGCGAGGGCATCGTCGAGTTACTTAAATACGTGCAGGCGGCCATGCCTGAATCGCCGTTCCTCTTTCCCGAGGACGAGGTCTCCGACGTGCCCGAAGCCGTCTGGGTGGCCGAACTCGTGCGCGAGCAACTGGTGCGCAAGACCAAGCAGGAGCTACCGCACTCCATTCATTGCCGAGTCACGGAGTTCGAGTGGCCCCACATCACGGTCGAAATACTCGTCGAGCGAGAGAGCCAAAAGGGAATGGTGATTGGCAAGGGGGGCCAGTTACTCAAGGACGTCGGCATTGCCGCGCGCCGCCAGCTTCCCGAAGGTTGCTTCTTAGAACTAAAAGTCTCTGTCGAGCCCGGTTGGCAGAAGCGCGATGACATGCTGGACCGCTTCGGTTACTAGGAACGCAGCGACTCGCGTAGCGAGCTCTTGGACGCACCGATGCCATACTGGTCTGTCGTGGAGGGCTATTCCGGTACGCCGCTGTTGATCAAGTTGGGAATCAAAGAAACGTCCGCGGTTGCCGTGGTGCACGCGCCGGTTTCTTTCGCCCTGGAGATACCGGCCGGTCTGCACGTGCGCCGACAAGCGAGTGGTCGGGCCGACGTCGTCGTGGCGTTTTTCACGGAGAAATCGAGACTGGCCCAGGAGATCGACGCACTCGGTCGCATGATCATTCCTTCGGGCGGCCTATGGATTGCCTGGCCCAAAAAGGCGTCCAAGGTAGTTACCGACATGACCGATCACGTGGTGCGCGACATAGCGTTGCCGCTGGGACTGGTGGACAACAAAGTGTGCGCGATCGACGCGACGTGGAGTGGCCTCAGATTGGTGTGGCGAGTGAGTCTTCGCGACCAGCTGACATAAAAGCAGAATGCCACCTCAGTTTGAGAGGTGGCATTCTGCGACAGTCAGCTTTGCGAGGTGATTAGCCAATGAACTTCGTGTAGTCCGCGATCAGCTTGTCCTCGACCTCCAGGTTCCATACGGAGTCGGCCACGTCGACGAAGAGGAAGATCTCGCCCAACAGCAGCGTTTCGGCGGCGGCGACTCCTAGGTGCTGCAGCCACTTGCCGATGCCCACCTTGACCGTGAAGTCAGCGGGCGTGCCGGCGATGGTGATGGTCAGGGCGCGATCGGCGTCAACGATGGTTCGCATCCAGCCGCCCTTCTTGGCTTGGATGACGCGGGTGTTGTCGGCTGCTGGTCCGGTCTCTACGGTGAAGCCGTCCTTCTTGAGGTAATCCTCAATGTGCGCTTCCAGGGCGTCGAGCTGCGTGCCCTTGCCTTCAAAATGCTCTTCCTTTACACCGATCATCACGATCTCCTTTGGTTGCCCTTGTTTTACTTACGCTCATCGTACGGGAGTTCGTGGCAACTCATTTCTGCTGGCCCGAAATCCCAACGGTTCGCGGGAATTGACTAACGGGCAGAATTCACCAGCGCAGTGCTTATGGTCGGCGCGAACGTGCCGTGACTATCCTCGACTCGGTAATTTCCAGTAGGGCAACGGCATCGGAGAGTGTTGAGCGAGCACCGCTTCGATTCTTCGCGCCGCGTCAAGGATGGTCCATTCACTGTTAGCTCGACCAATAATGGCCAGACCTATGGGAAGGTCCTTTACGAGGCCCATGGGTATGCACATGATGGGCCAACCGGCAATGGCCGGTGCCATGGTCGCGCAACTTGCCGGTCCGGGGTGTCCTCCGACCGTGAGGTCACTCTTCCAGGAGGGACCGAAGGCCGGCGCAATGATGACGTCGACGCCTTCAAGTCCGGGATTCAGGCAGGTGTCGACAGCCCAGGCGAGATTTCTCGGGCGAGCCTCGGTGTAGGCCGGCGTGCCGGCCCCACCAATGCCGATGGCTTGGGTGAAGAGGTCGTGTCCGAAGTACACCAACTCGGTGTCGGAATGCTCATCCTCGTAGGCAATGACATCGGCGAGTGACTTAACCCCGTCACCGGGGCGGTCCGACAGGTAGGTCGACATGCCATCGACCAACTCGGCCAGCATCACCGTCAGCTCGTCTTGGAACACCTGCTCGTCGGGCAGCGCCAACTCCCGTGATGTCACGTTGAATCCAGATTCGCGCAGTACTGCCACGAGGTCGTCGTAGAGCCGGTCGGTCTCGGGATTGCCCGTGCGCCAGTTCGTCGCGGCGGCGATCGATGGAGTTGCAACTTGTTCCGGTGGTGACGTCGCCGAGAGCACGCCGTAGAGAAGTGCCACGTCGGCGACAGTGCGACCCATTGGTCCGGGACTGTCCTGGCTCTCGCTGATCGGTATCACGTACTGCTTGGGTACGTTGCCCACGGTGGGCTTTAGACCAGCGACGCCGTTGACCGAAGACGGGCAGACAATCGAACCATCGGTTTCGGTGCCGACACCCAGTGGCGCCAATCCGGCCGCGACGGCAGCGCCGGTGCCGGACGACGATCCACCGGCCGAACGATCGAGGGCCCAGGGATTTCCAACGAGTCCGCCAGCGGAGGAGTACCCACTCGTAGAGCGCATGGAGCGAATATTGGCCCACTGGCTGAGGTTGGTGCTGCCCAAAATGATGGCGCCGGCATCGCGCAGTCGCGTCACGAGCGCGGCGTCGCGGGTCGGTCGCCCGACGAGCGACGTGGAGCCGGCCAGACCGGGCAAGCCCACCGCCTCGATGTTGTCCTTGATCAATACCGGTACGCCGTGCAGCGGTCCGCGAATGACTCCTTGGGCTCGCTCTTCGTCCCGCTCGCGGGCCACCTCGCGCGCGCCACTCGAGATGGCGGCAACTGAGTTCAGTGCGATTGTCGTGCCGGGAGGGTCGATAGCGGCCAGTCGACCCAGTAGCACGTCAACGAGCTGACGTGACGTCAAACGACCATCATTCAATTGTTCGACGACCTCAGCGGTTGACAGATACGCAGTCTCCGTGCTGAGCGCGTGAGGGTCTGTCACGTCATCGTGTCCGAGAGATTATGAACGGGGTGTCGGGAATTGATTCAGGCAGCGTACCATTCTCGACTTTTGTGAGCCGGGCCGGAATTCGCGTCGAACGCACCGGACGGCGAAGAGAATGCGCGCTAGATTTCCAGCAAGAACTGAACTGCGGTGGGGGCAACATGGGTGACGCAACGATCGACGTACTGCCGATGGCACATTCGGTATCGCCACCGGTACGGGCCAAGGTTCAAGTCGTGCCACTTCGTGGTTTACCCATCGTCGCCGTCGCCGTGGTGTTCGTGGCGCTATCCATTGGCTTTAACTGGCGGTGGGGGCTGATGTTCAGTCACGTGGTCGGCGGCGGACTCTGGACGGGCATTGACCTCTTTGTTGGTCTGGTAATCGGACCTATTTTGGGGCGTCTGTCGATCCCCGCCCGAGCTGAATTCTCGGCCCGCTTCATGCCCAAGATGGTGATCATCATGCCGACCGTCGTGATGATGACCCTGGCGACCGGATTTCAAATTGCCCGCCAACTGGGCAACTTGAAGATTGACAGTCCGAATCACGCCTGGCTCATTGTCTCCTTCTGCGTGGTGGGCGTGATGGCGGCAATCGCGTTGGGTGTGCTGGAGCCAGCCAATATCGCGGTGCTCTACGAAATGAATAAGCCGGTGCCCAATGGCGAGCGAATTGGACGTCTCATGAAACGTTTCATCGTGACGGCCGGCATCACCGGGATAATGCAGATCGCGACGCTCATCATCATGACGAGAGTGGCAACCCAATGAGCATTGAGAGTCCTCCCGTGACGTCCAACTCGGTTGACCGTCCCTATCCACCAGTGGCGTGGTTGAGCACCGGGGCGTTATGCCTGGTAATCATCGGCGGCATCCTCATGGCTTCGTACGCGCCGCGAGTGGCGCCGTCCAGCGTGACGGCTCCTCTGCTCGGATGCGCCAGTGCGCTGCTGTTGGCGTCGGTGATCTTACTCGCACGCTTGAAGGAGTTCTCGCGCCGGACGTTCGCCAACGTATTTAAGTGGGCGCTCTTGGCCTACGTGATCACCTCAGGCATGATCGAATTCGCCTTCGTGAGGGACCACACTCGAGGTTCGTCGCTGGTGCTCGTGTCGTTGATGCTCGTCATCTTTGCGATCAGCGTGCCCATCACGATTGCTTTTACCGTTGCTCGCTACGCCGAACTCGACTGACGAGCACTTCGGTTAATTCGGGGAACGAGCGAATTACGTCGTGACATCCTTGGGCAGTCCGAGCACTCGTTCGGCGATGATGTTGCGCTGGACGACGGACGTGCCCCCGCCAATGGTGAGCGCCTGGGCGTAGAGGAACCCGTAGGTCCAGGATGCACCTTCGGCGCCGTCAACACCGCCCGGACCGCGACCGTTCAACATGCCCGCCGCACCCGCCAGGCGGTTCGCGAGCCCCATCACCTCTTGACCGTGATCGTCAGCCAGGGCCTTGCGCACGCTCGCCTCGGGTCCTTGATCGCGTCCCGCCAGCGCGGCCGCCACCAACCGCAGGCGCAAGAGTCGAAGGATCTCGCCGTGGATCCAACACTGCACCAGGTCGTCGCGCTCGAGCGCGGTGTGCGCCACGCCGGACGTGCGCACGAGGTCCACGAGGTCCTTGGCGGTCGGACCGCGGCCCCACAGCGAGCCCTCTCCCGAGAGCGCGATCCGTTCGTTGCCCAGGGTCACCTTGGCGAGGCGCCAACCCTCGTTGACTTCGCCAATGAGGTAGTCGCGCGGCAGGCGCACTTCGTCTAAGAACACCTCGTTAAAGGCGTGGTCGCCGGTCATGTCAATGATTGGCCGCACGGTCACGCTCGGCGCCTTCATCGGGCAGATGAAATAACTGATGCCCTTCTGTGACGGCCCCTCGTCCGACGTGCGCGCGAGCAGGATGCCCCAGGTTGAGATATGGGCGTAACTCGTCCACACTTTCTGGCC
>Ga0182024_10019784_pt1 | contig 12365 bp, 12 predicted proteins | sample P32metaG_FD_120480 | JGI IMG/M metagenome (GOLD analysis project Ga0182024, IMG submission 120480) | Permafrost microbial communities from Stordalen Mire, Sweden - P3-2 metaG (Illumina Assembly) | ecosystem: Environmental > Terrestrial > Soil > Wetlands > Permafrost | place: Sweden: Stordalen...
CTGATAATGAGGGTAGGATGAACGGCCCGACGCCGCCAAGCCGCTTTTAACGCCAGTTATGCCTACAAATTGAGTTCGTTCACACCGTCTCGCCGCGCATCAGGCGCGGCTGCGAGGCCATTGGGGCGACGCCTTCGCGCATCAGCGCGTGGCGCAACGGGCCGATGCGGTCGGCCAGATAGAGCGACAGGCCGCGGGCGCCCTGCACGGGCAGGAAATCCGTGAGCAGGCTCCGATTCAAGAGATCGACGGCAACGGCGCGGCTGGTGACGTCGGCGCGGCGCTGCGCGTCATAGCGCGCCAGCACTTCGGGCGCGCCGATATCGACGTTTTGCCGCCGCGCGTCAGCCACGAGTTCGGCAATCGTTGCGCCGTCCCGCAGGCCGAGATTGAGTCCCTGGGCACCGATCGGCGGCACGACATGCGCCGCCTCGCCGACCAGTGCGATGCGCCCGCGCGCGAACGCGTCCGCCGTCGCGACGGCGAGCGGGAAAACGCCGCGGCCCGGTTCGACAGTCATTTTGCCAAGAAGAGAATGGGCGCGCCGCTCGATCTCGACCGCCAGTGCCCGATCATCCATGGCGGCGAGTTCGGCAGCGCTCGCCGGATCGAGCACGCACACCAGGCTGGAGCGCCGGCCGGGCAGGGGAACCAGCGTGAACGGCCCGCTCGGGGTATGGAATTCCGTCGATACGTCGTCGTGCGGCCGGGCGTGAGCGAGGTTGAGGGTGAGCGCCGTCTGCGGATAGGTCCGCCGGTTGATTTCGATTCCAGCCGCCGTGCGGCACAACGAGCGCTGCCCGTCGGCGCCGATGACCAGATGCACCCGGTCCGCGCCGTCCGGATGCGTGATGGTCACCCCGGCCTCATCGCTCGCAATGGCCGAGGCTGCCGCGACAATGCGTGGCAGCTTCAATGCAGCGGCGCGGGCCTCGAGCGCGGCGATCAGATGCCGGTTCTCGATGTTGTAGCCGAAAGCATCGAGGTCGATTTCCGCGGCGTCGAAAGTGACTTCAGGGGCGCGCAGAAGGCGGCCGGTGTCGTCGATGAGGCGGATCTTGCGCAGCGGCGCGGCGTGCGGCAGGCATTCGGCCCATACGCTGAGCGTCGCCAGCGCGGTAACCGAACCCGCCAGCAGCGCTGTGGTGCGGTGATCGGCCTCGACCGGCGGCGCGATGAGCAGCGTCTCCAGGCTTGCGGCCTTGAGCGCGATTGCGGCCACGAGGCCGGCCGGCCCGCCGCCGATCACCGCCACCTCGGCGGTCAATTCTTTCCCGACATCGATCACCGGCGCCTTCCGTTGCTGCGAGGTCCCTGTGATCTATGATCGAAAATCCGCCAATGACAGAGACATTGCGGCGCTGCGATCCGCAGCCCGGCTTGCGGGGAAGGCCATGGTCAGGGTTAAGGTTACGGCCATGGAACGCATCGAGTCCCCCGAAAAGGCAACGACGGCGCATATCGCGGCGGCGTTCGCGGTCCATGTCTTTACCGCCTGCGGCGCCGCGTGCGCGCTGCTGGCGCTGCTGGCGGCGGTCCGCGCGCAGTGGCCGCTGATGTTCCTGTGGCTCGGCGTCGCGCTGGTCATCGACGGCATCGACGGCACATTCGCCCGCCGCCTGCGGGTCGCCGCCGTATTGCCGCGCTGGTCGGGCGACGTGCTCGATCTGGTGGTCGATATTCTCAACTACGTCTTCGTGCCGGCTTATGCCGTCACCGCGAGCGGACTGTTGCCCGCATCGGTCGCCACCCCGCTCGGACTCGTTATTGTCGTCAGCGGTTCGCTCTATTTCGCCGACCGGGCGATGAAGACGCCGGATTATTATTTTCGTGGTTTTCCGGCGCTGTGGAACGTGGCGGCATTTTATTTATTTCTGCTCAAGCCTGCGCCTTGGCTCGGCGCGGCGACGATCGCGGCGTTGGCGGCGCTGACATTCGTGCCATGTCACGTCGTGCACCCGGTCCGCATCGCCCACCTGCGCGGGCTCACGATGGCGGCGCTGGTCGTCTGGACGCTGCTGGCGATTTTCGCGGTGATCGAAGATCTTGCGCCAGGCATCTGGACCGTCGCCGGTTTGTGCCTGTTGGTCGTCTATTTCGTCGGCGTCGGTTTTGTGCGCCGCCATCATCCATAATAACGCGACTGAAGGGAGCCTATCGATGACACGACCCGTCCTCCTCATCGCCGGCGGCAGCCGTGGCATCGGCGCTGCGACGGCGCGGCTCGCTGCCGAACGCGGCTACGACGTCGCGATCAATTACGTCAGCAGGGCCGACGCGGCCGGCGCGGTCGCCGAGGCGGTCAAAAAATCCGGCGGCAAAGCGGTCACGCTCCAGGGCGACATGGCCAAGGAGGCCGACATCGTGCGCGTCTTCGACGACGCGACCAAAGCGCTCGGCCCGGTCACCCATTTCGTCCACAGTTCCGGTATTGGCGGCAAGAATTCGCGGCTTGACGCGGCCAGCGCCGAAACCATCCGCGACGTCATCGACGTCAATCTGTTCGGCGCGGTGATCTGCGCGCGCGAGGCGGTGCGCCGCATGTCGACCGTCCACGGCGGCGCCGGCGGCTCGATCGTGCTGCTGTCATCGATCGCCGCGGTGACCGGCGGCGCGAACGAATATGTGTTCTACGCCGCCGCCAAAGGCGGCGTCGACGCGCTGATCAACGGCCTGGCGCGCGAAGTGGCGAAAGAGAACATCCGCGTCAATGCCATACGGCCGGGTCCCACCGACACCGAGATCCACGAGCCGGGGCGTCTCGCGCGCATAACGCCGCTGTTGCCGATGGGACGGCCGGGCCAGCCGAGCGAGATTGCCGAAGCCATTCTGTTCCTTTTGTCGGATGCCGCTTCGTATATCAGCGGCGCCGTCCTCAACGTATCCGGGGCGCGCTGACCGGGGCTGCCTTGTGTTCGACGGTCGGCTGCCTATGATCCGGCCCACCGTTTCATCCCGCGTAAAATTCGAAAGCATTCACAGGAGAGGAAAATGGTTGCGGCAGTACGCGTGCATCAGTACGGCGGACCCGAGGTCCTGACCTACGAGGACATCGAGGTCGGGCCGCCGGGGCAGGGCCAGCTCCGGATCAAGCAGCATGCCAGCGGCGTCAATTTCATCGATACCTATTTCCGCATGGGCATGTATCCGTCGCCGGTCGGGCTGCCGTTCGTGTCCGGCAATGAGGGTGCCGGCGAGGTCGTCGCGGTCGGTCCCGGCGTCACCGAATTCAAGGTCGGCGATCGGGTCGGTTACGTCACCGCGCTCGGCTGCTACGCCGCGGAGCGGCTGCTGGCGGCCGACCGCGCGGTGAAACTGCCGGCCAATATCACCTACGAGCAGGCCGCCGCCATGATGCTCAAGGGCATGACGGTCGAATACCTCGTGCGCCGGACGTTCAAGGTGCAGAAGGGACAGAACGTCCTCGTGCACGCGGCCGCTGGCGGCGTTGGCCTGATCCTCTGCCAATGGGCCAATCACCTCGGCGCCAACGTCGTCGGCACGGTCGGATCGGAAAAGAAAGCCGAACTCGCCAAGGCGAACGGCTGTCATCACGCCATTCTCTATCGCGACGAGGATTTCGTGGCACGGGTGAAGGAGATCACCGACGGCAAATTGTGTGCCGTGGCCTACGACGGCATCGGCAAGACGACGTTTCCGGCCACGCTCGATTGCATCAGCCCGCTCGGCATGTTCGTCAGCTTCGGCAGCGCGTCGGGCCAGATCGAGGCCTTCAATATCAATATCCTGCAGCAGAAGGGCTCGCTGTTCGCGACCCGGCCGACGCTCAATACCTATGCGGCCAAGCGCGAGAGCCTGCTCGACATCGCCAACCACCTGTTCGAGGTGGTCGGCAGCGGCGCCGTGAAAATCCCGGTCAACCAAAAATACCCGTTGCGGGACGCCGCGAAGGCGCATCGCGACCTCGAGGGACGCGCCACCACCGGCTCCTCCATTCTGTTGCCGTGAGGCCGATGGCGAACGTCAACGACGGCACCACGTCGGCAAAAAGTTGGGGCTACCTGGCGACGGCGGCGTGGGCCGTCGCCGCGTTCCTGATCGGCCAATTCGCCGCGCTGGCCGTGGTGGTGCTGTGGCGGCAGGGCCGCATGATGGAGCTGCTCGAAAGCCCCTACGACGGCAAATTGGTCACGCTGTTCATCGCGATTTCCAATCCGATCACGATGGCGCTCCTGGTACTCGCCGCCCGGCTCGCGCGATGGAATCCGGCCGACTATCTCGCCCTGACCTGGCCGCGCCGACAGGACGTGATGGTCGGACTTCTCCTGCTCGTCGGTCTGATCGCGCTCAGCGATGCGCTGCTCTATCTTGACGGACGCGAACTGGTCACGAACTTCCAGCTGCAATCCTACACCACCGCCGCGGCGGAGGGCTGGTTGCCGGCCATGCTGGTCGCCGCCATCATCATCGCGCCGGCCGGTGAAGAGCTGTTGTTTCGCGGCTTTCTGTTCCGCGGCTTCGTCCGGTCCGAGCGCTCGGCCTGGCCGGGCATCATCGCGATCTCGCTCTTATGGGCGGCGCTGCACGTGCAATACGACTTCGCCGGCATGCTGCAGATCTTCGTCATCGGCCTGTTCCTCGGTTGGGTGCGCTGGCGCTCGGGTTCGACGCTGCTGACGTTCTTGCTGCACGCCCTGTTCAACCTCGAAGGCACCGTGGAGACCGTGCTGTCCGTGAAGCTGTTCTCTTAAGCTTTGTCGCAGCACGAACTTTGCGAAGAACTCGCGATCGTGCCGGTCAGCGGGCCTTGGGCGGCTGGCCGAAAAGCCCGCCCAGGCTTGAGCGGGGATCGCGCGAACGCGACCGCGGCAAGCCGATGACGGGCTCGGCGAAGCGCGCAATGGTCGCGACCGCGTCGTCGAGCGGCACGGTTGAGCCCGGCGTCTCGCTGACGATGATGGCGAGCAGATTCATGTCGCGCTGGAACAGCGAGTCGACCGCGGTCAGGGTGTGGCTGATGGCGCCGAGATAGCTGCCGGTCACCAGGATGAGCGGCAGGCGCAGCGCCATCATCACATCCAGGATGGTGCGCTGGCCGTCGAGCGGCACCATGACCCCGCCGACGCCCTCGATCAGCAGCAGATCGGCGCGACGTTCGACCGCGCTCCGGCAAAACGCGATGACCTGGTCGACATCGATGGCGCGGCCTTCGCGGCGCGCCGCGAGATCGGGCGAGAGCGGGGCGCGAAAGCGCCACGGCGAAATCCGCTGGATTTCGTCGGCGGTCGGCGGCAGGCCCAGCGCCTCGAGCAGAATGCCGGGATCGCTGGTCGCGGCCGCCGCCGGATCGAAGCCGCTGACCACCGGCTTGATGGCGTCGACGGTGCGGCCCATCTGACGGAACAGCCGGATCAACGAAGCCGCGACATAGGTCTTGCCCACGTCGGTGCCGGTCGCGGTGATGAAGATCGCAGTCACGACGGAGGATCCAGCACACGGCTTCGCACGATTCCGGCGAGCCGCTCAATCTCGTCGTCGGGATGCTGGGCCGTGAAGGCGAAGCGCAGCCGCGCAGTGCCCGCAGGCACGGTGGGCGGCCGTATCGCGACGACGAGAAAACCTTCCTGCTCAAGCATGGCCGAGGCCGACAGCGCTGCTTCGGCGTCACCGACGACGATTGGAACAATGGCGCTTTGCGCCTGCGGCAAGTCGAGCGCGCGGGTGAAGAGTCTGGCCTTACGCAGTGGCTGGCCGACATAATCCGGGTCGCGCTCGATCAGGTCGAGGCTCGCAACGGCGGCCGCCACCACGGCCGGCGGCAAGCCGGTGGAATAGATGAAGGGCCGCGCGCGCGTGCGCATCAAGGCGATGACGGGCTGCGAGGCGCACAGATAGCCGCCATAGGCGCCGACTGCCTTCGACAGCGTCCCCATCTGCAGCGGCACGTCTGCCGGCCCATTGGCGAAGGTCGAGCCGCGGCCGCGGCCGACGACGCCCAGGCCATGGGCATCGTCGGCAAGGAGCCAGGCGTCGAAGCGCTCGGCCAGCCGCGCCAGGGCGGCAAGCGGCGCCAGGTCGCCGTCCATTGAAAAAACGCCGTCGGTGGCAACGAGCGCGCGCGAATGGCCGGCACGGTGCTCCGCCAGGACCGCCTCGGCATCGGCCGCATCGGCGTGGCGAAAGCGCCGCACAGTCGCGCCGGAGAGCTTGGCGCCGGCGTGGATGCAGGCGTGCGAGAATTCATCGACCAGGACCAGATCGTCAGGTCCGACCAGCGCCGGAATGATGCCGATATTGGCGAGGTAGCCCGACCCGAATACGCAGGCTGCCGCCGAGCCCTTGAGTCGCGCCAGCCTGGTTTCCAGTTCATCGTAGAGCGGATGATTGCCGGTGACGAGGCGCGAGGCGCCGGCGCCGACGCCGTAGCGCCTGGTGGCCTCGACCGCCGCCTTGATGATCGCGGGATGCTGGCTAAGATTGAGATAATCGTTGCACGAGAACGACAGCAGACGGCGGCCGCCGCGCTCGGCATAGATGCCTTGGCGCGCGGTCACCACCGGCATGCGGCGCAGCCGCGCGTGCTCCAGCGCCGCGAGCTTGCCGGACGCGAATTCGTCGAGCGAGCGCATCACCGATCATGAAAGCGCCGAATGTCCGGCAATACCAGCAAAAACAACGCAATATCGGCCGCTGTTGCACCGGATCGGCATAGTGCCGGTCTCGACCACGTCTGGCTGCCCTATACGCAGATGAAGACCGCGAGCCCGCCGCTTGCGGTGACGGCCACCGCGGGCAGCCGCATTCGGCTCGCCGACGGCCGCGAGCTGATCGACGGCATTGCGGCGTGGTGGACGGCCTGCCACGGCTACAACCATCCGCACATCCGCGCCTCGATCGAGCGCCAGCTCGCCTGCATGCCGCATGTGATGTTCGGCGGCCTGGTCCACGAACAAGCACTCACCTTGGCGCGGCGGCTGGTTCTTCTGCTCGGCCCCGGCGACCTCGATCGCGTGTTTTTCAGCGAGTCCGGTTCGGTCGCGGTCGAAGTCGCGCTGAAAATGGCGATGCAATACTGGCGCAACCGCGGCCGGCGCGGGCGCACCCGCATGCTCGCTTTTCGCGGCGGCTACCACGGCGACACCACCGGCGCGATGGCGGTGTCCGATCCGGAAGGCGGCATGCATGCCGCGTTCCGTGGCCTTTTGCCCGACCAGCTCATTGTCGATCTGCCGGTCGACGAAGCGAGCACCGCTGCATTCGAAGCAGTCTTGGCGCGGCACGCCGAGGCGCTGGCGGCGATCATCGTCGAGCCGCTGGTGCAGGGCGCCGGCGGCATGCGCTTTCATGATCCGGAGGTTCTGCGGACGCTGCGTGCCGCCGCCGATCGCTATGAGCTGCTCCTGATCTTCGACGAGATATTTACCGGCTTCGGTCGTACCGGCGCGCTGTTCGCGTTCCAGGCCGCCGGCGTCGTCCCCGACATCGTCACCCTTTCCAAGGCGCTGACCGGCGGTACCTTGCCGCTCGCCGCCACCATCGCCAGCCGCAAGGTCTTCGAGGCGTTCTGGTCGGACGATCCGGCGGACGCATTGATGCACGGGCCGACCTTCATGGCCAACGCGTTGGGCTGCGCCGCGGCCAACGCCTCGCTCGACCTGTTCGATCAGGAGCCGCGCCTTGAGCAGGTCGCGACCATCGCGACGGCCTTGCGGCACGGTCTCGAGCCTTGCCGCGGGCTGCCCGGGGTCACGGATGTGCGGGTGAGGGGCGCCATCGGCGTGGTCGAGCTGGAGCGCATCGAGAACCTCAACACACTGCGGCAGCGCTTTATAGCGGAAGGCGTTTTTATCCGCCCGTTCGGCTCGGTGGTGTATCTGACTCCGGCTTTCACCATCGCCGAGGCCGAGCTTGCCGCGTTGACGGCGGCCGTCAACAAGGTGCTCCGCGACGCGCCCGGCAAGTCGGCGTGATCAGTACCCGACGACGCTGCCATGCAGATCGTAGGCGTCGGCTCGCTCGATCTTCACCGTGGCGATCTCGCCGACCCGCAATGGCCGGCGGCTCGACACGTAGACGCTGCCGTCGATCTGCGGCGCGTCGCCCTTGCTGCGGCCCTTGGCCACCGTGGGTCCGATCTCGTCGATGATGACCCGCTCGCGGCCGCCGACCTTGCGCTTGAGACGCTTTTGCGAAATCTCCTGCTGGCGCGCCATGAAGCGGTGCCAGCGCTGTTCCTTGACCGGATCGGGCACCGGCGCGGCCAGATCGTTCGCCGTGGCGCCGGCAACCGGCTCGTAGCGAAAGCAGCCGACGCGATCGAGTTGCGCTTCGCCGAGCCAATCGAGCAGCATGTCAAAATCCGCGTCGGTCTCGCCGGGAAACCCGACGATGAAGGTCGAGCGGATGGTCAGACTGGGACAGATGTCCCGCCATGCGCGGATGCGCTCGAGGGTGCGCTCCTGCACCGCCGGCCGGCGCATGCGCTTGAGCACGTCGGGACTGGCGTGCTGGAACGGCATGTCCAGATAGGGCAGCACCTTGCCGTCCGCCATCAGCGGAATGACGTCGTCGACGTGCGGGTAGGGGTAGACATAATGCAACCGCACCCACACGCCGAACTCGCCCAGTTCGCGCGCCAGGTCGACGAATTTCGCCCGGACCTCGCGGCCCCTCCAGGCGCTGGCCGCATATTTCAGATCGACCCCATAGGCCGAGGTATCCTGCGAGATGACGAGCAGTTCCTTGACGCCGGCGGCGACCAGCCGCTCGGCCTCGCGCAGCACATCGGCGGCCGGGCGGGAAACCAGGTCGCCGCGCAATTTGGGGATGATGCAGAAGGTGCAGCGATTATTGCAACCTTCTGAAATCTTTAGATAAGCATAGTGCCGCGGCGTTAACTTGATTCCTTCCGGTGGGATCAAGTCGCCGTACGGGTCGTGCGGGGCTGGGGCAGCGCGGTGCACCGCGTCCAGCACCGATTCGTACTGCTGCGGTCCGGTGACGGCGAGCACGCCCGGATACACCGACGTGATCTTGTCAGGTTCCGCGCCCATGCAGCCGGTAACGATGACCTTGCCGTTCTCGGCCATGGCGGCGCCGATGGCGGACAGCGACTCCGCCTGCGCGCTGTCGAGGAAGCCGCAGGTATTGACGATGGCGAGGTCGGCGCCGGCGTGGTCGCGCGCCAACTCATAGCCCTCCGCGCGCAGCCGCGTGATGATGCGCTCGGAATCGACCAGCGCCTTCGGGCAGCCGAGCGAGACGAAGGAGATGCGGGCAGGGCGGTTCATGATTCGGGTTCTGGCTCGGGTTGTTGCGCGTGGTCTTTGCTTTTGCGGGCTCTTAGCACAGCGCTTCCGCTAAGTGGCGATGCCCGGGCCGGTCCGATAGACTCGGGAACCGGGAAACGCCGGATAAGGCGTCCGGACGCCGTCATCGGGCGCAAGCCGGGAGGATGCCATGAAACACGCCGCATTCGTCGTCGTGAGCGCTCTGTTGACCGCCCTTTGGGCCGGCGCGGCGCAGGCGGAATTAAAAACCCAGTGGGTGGACTACAAACAAGGCGACACGCCGCTGCAAGGCTATCTGGCCTATGACGACGGCGTTGCCGGCAAGCGTCCGGGCGTGCTGCTGCTGCACCGGCGCGACGGCATGTCGGACCTGACGCTGCAGAATGCTGAGATGCTGGCGCGACAGGGCTATGTGGTGTTCGCCGCCGATATCTTCGGCAAGACCGTCCGGCCGAAGGAAATCCCCGAGCAGGTCGCGCAATCGACGCTTTACAACAGCGATCGTCCGCTGATGCGGGCGCGGGCGCTGGCCGGATTCGACGTCTTGCGCGCCAGTCCGATGGTCGACCCCACCAAGATCGCGCTGATCGGCTATTGCTTCGGCGGCACGGTGGCGATCGAACTGGCCGAGACCGGCGCGCCGGTCGTCGGCACCGTGACGATCCACGGCTCGTTCCGCAATTTCACGCCGGGCGCGGCGAAGAACATCAACGGCCGCGTCCTCATCCTGCACGGCTCCGAGGATCCGGTGGCGCCACTCACCGAAGTCGATCTCCTGGTCAACGAATTGCGCGCCGCCAAGGTCGGCTGGGAACTCAACCTGTACAGCGGCACCGAACACGGCTTTTCCACCCCGAAGAATGCCGCCGAACAACGCGCCAATGAAGAATCCAAGGTCGCGGCGGCGCGCTTCTTCAAGCAGGTCTTTGGGCTGTGAGCCCCGGCAGGAGACCGCGTGAGGCTGCCCCATCCACCGCTGTTCCTGGTGACCGACCGGCGGCAGGCGCGCCGCCCGCTCCGCGAGATCGTCGCCATGGCGTTGGCTGCCGGGTGCCGCTGGGTCAGCCTGCGCGAGAAGGATTTGCCGGAAGACGAACAGGTGCCCCTGGCGCGCTCGCTGCTGCCGCTGGCCGACCGCGCCGGCGCTCGGCTGACGCTGCACGGCGAAGCGGCGCTGGCGAAGCTCGCCGGCGTTCACGGCGTGCACCTGCCGTCCGGCAGCGACCCCGTCGCCGCACGTGCCCTGCTCGGCCCGGGCAAGCTCATTGGCGTGTCGATCCACACCGTCACCGAAGCCGAAGCGATCGATCCAGCGATGGTCGACTATGCGCTGGCCGGGCCGGCGTTCGAGACCGCAAGCAAGCCCGGCTATGGGCCGGAAATCGGCCGCAAGGGATTGGCGGAGATCGCGCGCGCTTCGCCGGTACCGCTGTTGGCGATCGGCGGCATCAACACGCTGCGGGTCGCCGAGGTCGTCGCCGCCGGCTGCGCCGGGGTCGCGGTGATGGGCGGCGTGATGCGGGCTGCCGATCCGGCGCTGGAGGTGGAGGCGCTCGTTGCGACGCTGCAGGGCTCGCTCTCTATCCGCGCGCCCCATAGGTCCTGACGCCTTGGTCCGGCGCCCAGACGCCGGTCGGCAGCTTGCCGGCCTGCCAGAACACGTCGATCGGCATGCCGCCGCGGGGATGGAAATAGCCGCCGATGCGGAGCCATTTCGGTTTCAAGAGCGCGACCAGCTTCCTGCCGATCGCCACCGTGCTTTCCTCATGAAATGCACCATGATTGCGGAAACTGTTCAGATAAAGCTTGAGCGATTTCGACTCCACGAGCCAACCCTTCGGCACATAGTCGATGACCAGCGTCGCGAAGTCCGGCTGGCCGGTGACCGGGCACATCAGGGTAAATTCCGGAAAGGTGAAGCGGGCCACGTAGTTCGTGTCGGTATGCGGGTTGGGCACGCGGTCGAGCACCGCCTCGCCGGGCGAGGCTGGCAGCGCTGTGGGGCGGCCGAGTTGCAGGGGTTGTGGCTTGCGCATCGTCCCCTCCATGCCTCGCTTTTGCCGGACATGACAAGAGCCTCGGCGATCCTGTAGAAGCCCGGGCGGGTAGCAGCCGGGAGCACCAATGACTGCAATCGTCGACATCATCGGCCGCGAGATTCTCGACAGCCGCGGCAATCCGACCGTGGAGGTCGATGTCGTGCTCGCCGACGGTTCGCGGGGGCGCGCCGGGGTTCCTTCGGGCGCCTCGACCGGCGAGCACGAGGCGGTCGAACTGCGTGACGGCGACAACAAACGCTATCTCGGCAAGGGCGTGCGCAAGGCCGTCGAAGCGGTCAACGGCGAACTCTTCGACGCGCTTGGCGGGATGGACGCCGAGGCGCAGGTCAAGATCGACGACACCATGATCGCGCTCGACGGCACGCCGAACAAAGGCCGGCTCGGCGCCAATGCGATCCTCGGCGTCTCGCTGGCGGTCGCCAAGGCCGCGGCGGCGGCCAACAGACTGCCGCTCTACCGTTATGTCGGCGGCACTGCGGCGCGGCTCCTGCCGGTGCCGATGATGAACATCCTCAACGGCGGTGTGCATGCCGACAATCCGATCGATTTTCAGGAATTCATGATCGTGCCGCTCGGCGCCGCCACGTTCGCCGAAGCGTTGCGCGCCGGCGCGGAAATTTTCCACACGCTGCGCGCGGCGCTCAAGGCCGGCGGCCACAACACCAATGTCGGCGACGAAGGCGGTTTCGCGCCCAATCTGCCCTCGGCCGAAGCAGCGCTCGATTTCGTCCTCGGAGCGATCGACAAGGCCGGCTACCGCGCCGGCGACGACGTCATGCTGGCGCTCGATCCGGCGGCCAGCGAGTTCTTCGCCGACGGCGCCTATCACTACAAAGGCGAGGGCAAGACGCGCTCGATCGACGAGCAGGTCGAATATCTTGCATCGCTCGCCGCGCGCTATCCGATCGTGTCGATCGAAGACGGCATGGCCGAGAACGATTTTGCCGGCTGGAAGAAGCTGACGGCGAAAATCGGATCACGCTGCCAACTGGTCGGCGACGATATTTTCGTCACCAACGTGGGCCGGCTGTCCGACGGCATCAAGAACGGCATC
>Ga0182024_10019785_pt1 | contig 12365 bp, 12 predicted proteins | sample P32metaG_FD_120480 | JGI IMG/M metagenome (GOLD analysis project Ga0182024, IMG submission 120480) | Permafrost microbial communities from Stordalen Mire, Sweden - P3-2 metaG (Illumina Assembly) | ecosystem: Environmental > Terrestrial > Soil > Wetlands > Permafrost | place: Sweden: Stordalen...
GAATATGACGGCGTCCCTTGGAATGATGTTTGAAAGGCACGATAAAGCTCCGGGCTGAAATCGCCTGTCGTCTATCCCCTTCAGCACGCCAAGGGAAGTTCGGCACATCCGTGCAACAAACCCACACCAATTGAACGCCGCATAAAATCAAACATCAGATGAGCCGCGTCCTACATTAAATCACGCCGCCTTCTGTCTCAAATATTCTGACGACGGACAGACCAGGGACCGACCACGAGAGCGGTGAGATATTGCAGGGGCGTGATGATGATCACGAAACCGAGGAGTAGGACAATAGACATTGGTCTGTGAGTTCAAACGGTATAGGCTCGACCTCTACGGCCGGGAATTCATGGAATTATCCCAAAGGTTGCTTGAGACCAAACGAGGCGCCAGCCACGCCGAGAATCAGTGCCTGTGAGAGCAGGACAGCGAACATGGCAATTTGATCTCACGCGCCACGTGGCCAGCCGAAGATACCGAGCTAGCACGTTCCTCGTGGACTCGACACCAGCCAGGCGAGAGACCGCACATTCCACGGGGCTAAAGACCAGGCGAGCGAGTTCAGCTGCCTTTCACAAACAGCGGCCATGAACCCTTGAGTGATCGGAGGGATTTTCTCATTCGATCGCGTCACGCCCGGACGCGTTGCGTCTTGGCGTGACCGGTAGCGACATAGCACGACACGCACTGACGGACAGCGTCGGTAGCTGCGCTCTTCGCGGCGTTGTATAATGCCTCGCCCCCGTGATCGCTATTGGAACCAGAACATGGCGACACAGCATTCACATACCAAAACTCTATCCTCCTGTGACTCACTATGTTTGCTCTCTCGGACTCGATCCGGTTGTCCAACGTCATCTGATGTTGCTTCTTCTGTCGAGCCAATCATCGCACCTTCTGTCGAAGACCAGCCTCGCTCCAGGTCTGTCTCCCCCAATGGACAAGCTTACCGGGAGCTCTCTATAGACTGGACCAACGTTCTGTCGTCGTCGCGGTAACGTCTCCACCTCGTTATTCCGTGAAGGTTCGCCTGTTGGCCGCCCCACGAGGTTGCCGCGCACACAACTGCGATTAATCCGGGCCGGTCCTCGATGCATACCTGGCAGCCGAAATCCCCATTAATATGGAAAGTGACCCCGTTCAAGAGGCAGACATTCCCGAGGTCCAGCGTGGAGATCTGGTAAGGCTCTTCAAGAAAGGGGCGCCCTTTTAGATAAAAACACAGTGGCGGTTCCAGCGCACAATCAAAGGCCTCCTTGAATGTTGTGATGAGCCTTCGAAAGAGCTGAAGCTCACTCATTTCGACTTTCTCTTGCCCTTGGTTGACTCCGGGATGGCGCGAATTGGGTTTCGCGACGCAGCGTCGGCGTCTCGAACAACGTCATGAGCGGTCACCAGCCGCCTCGATCCACTTTGGTCGGAGTGCCGAGAACAAGATAGTGGACGTGAGGAACACGTTTGATTCCAATAGGTGAAAGCCTGAACACCTGTAGAGATCGAAGCGGATATCATCGGCGAGCGTTTCCAGGTTGGATTGATAGGGATCGAATATTTTAGCTTCACCGCACATAAAAACTCCATTCGTGATTTTGGCCGCAGTTATAAACGGCGCATATACGAACTGATGACGACAAGATCCGTCGTGCCGTCAGCGCCACTGCATTTGCATCCAAAGACTCAGGCGGGAACGAGGCGATGAAGGCCAAGACCATAACGCGAGAGGTACGATCAGAAATCCAACGCCGCCTCGCTTGAACACTGAGGCATTCATCGCTTACGGACTATTTATGAAAATGGACGAGATCAAATATGGTTTCTTTATGCCCCTTGGTGATAAGAGATCAAGAGTAGCTGCGGACAGTTTACGTCGGCGTCCGTCTTCAACGGGCCTCCGAAGGAACCTGATCGAAGCAGCGTAAACCGGGGTGCGGCGCGATCCAAGACCCGCGCGCTTCCCTCGACGGGCAAGGGAGTCAGCTCCGATGGTTTGGAGCAAAATCGTAGGCCTTTTCAAACAGCTTGACAGTCACCTTTCCGACGCCGTTTATCTGCACGGGTGCTATCTAATCGGACAGGAAGAGACATTTAGCCATGATCGTGAACATGAGGCGAAAGATCATGCGCGAGAACGTTCAAACGCGGGTGGCGTCCAAGCCCGCGGCGTAACACGGAGCGACAGGGCCGGGTCCGTCGTCGGCATTCATGAGGCACATTTGGCGGGTTGAAAAAGGGATTGGCTTTGGTCAAGCCGTTTCGGAAGTTTTCAGAGACGACTTAGTTTGACAGCCGATGGATTGAACAACGGGTCGCCAACCGGTCACCTTCCTGCAAAGTCTGCCTGATGGCAAATTCCTTCTCGAAGATCGATGGTGTCACTGTGGCCCGATGTATAACTCCATAACTATTCTTAAGGTCGCTTGGGAGAAGACCACACGCGATTCAGTCCGACTGTCCAGGTAGATGATGAGTGACCCCGAATGGGTGGCTATTGATCGCGGCATTTGTTCTGCTGGTAGGCGCTGTTCGCCATGGGTCTTTGCGGCGTTTATTCCGCCGAGGCATCCGGTAACCCGCACTTCGCCAAGCTCGGTATCGATCAGGCCGCCGGCCCACTCCAGGCGGGCGGCAATATCGAAGGCAACGAAGTCCGGTTCGGCATCGCCGGTTCCACGCTCTTTGCAAATGTCACCCCGGCCTCGGCTGACGGCGCCGTCAAATGCCATGCATGACAGCTTCACGCCTCTCGGCGGCGGCATGGTCATGGCCAATATGACGTTGGATGAGGTGATCGTCGGCGCTCCCGGCTCTGGTCTTTTTGGGATGCTGCTCTTTGCCCTGGTTGCTGTCTTCGTCGCCGGGCTGATGGTTGGCCGCACGCCCGAATATCTCGGCAAGAAGATCCAGTCCGCCGACGTGAAGATGGCTGAATTGGCGCTGCTCGTCGTTCCCGCGACAATTCTCGTCCTGACGTCGGTCGCGGCGGTGCTTCCCGCCGGCCTCGCAGGCTTGTCCAATGCCGGGCCGCATGGCTTTTCGGAATTGCTCTACGCCTATACCTCCGCCGCGGCGACCAACGGCAGCGCCTTCGCGGGTCGTAGCGCCAACACGAATTTCTTCAATCTGACATTGGCCTTGGCGATACTGTGCGGAAGGTTCCTCGTCATCGTCCCAGTTCTCGCATTTGCCGGGTCACTCGCAGAGAAAGCGAAGGTCCCTGTCTTGCCCGGTACCTTGCCGACTGACGGGATACAATTTGTTTTGCTGATCGTCCGCACCGTTTTGATTCTCGGTGCTCTCACCTTCTTCCCAATGCTCGCGCTCGGTCCCCTCGCAGAGCATTATTCTATGTACCAGCTGCATTGACTTTGTCTAGCGTGGTCCGAGTCGAGCCGCCGCCGTTTCAACTGAGTTTCGAATTGGCCCTTTATCTCCCGTTTACTTCACGGGGCTCTCCCATCTCGATTTTATATGCCGCAATGGCCACATTATCGGCAGGGTCCCGGGCCCAAGCAATGGGTTCGAGGCGTCGACAGCAATCGACAACCGATCCTATGTGATGGTCGTTTTTTCAACCGTTCCGAAGCGCTCCGCTTCGCCATGTTAGAACGGACGCCGCCCGCAAGCGGTTATCATGGTCCCCGGTATCCTTGAGTTCAGGATAGATGAGCTGGCCGAAGCTGCCGCCAATGATTCGGCACGTGTTGCCGAAACCAACGGCCGAGTGCGGTCCTCATTATCTCGTCGCAGGCCAACCGCAGAGCGAGCCTTCATGGCCGCGGCACACGGCTGATACACCCCAATTCCCTATGCTCCACGGTTGAATAATTTGTCCAGCCGATAAGTGATGCCGCGACTCTGATCCGGTTGGCCTGTTGCTACGCAATCGGGCTATAAAGGCGTTCAACATGCCCGACTATGCCTTGGCTGGCCAGGTTTCAACTTGATCGGTACGTCTTATCGCTTGTTCACCGACGTGTGGGCTCGCCAGAGAGATTTTGTGGAGGATTCCGCATTCATTTCGACACTTAATGAAGCGAGAGGCGGCAACAAGCCCGGATTGAGGCTGCGTCTTTTGCTTGCCCGGCGGGCCGAACGGAGGCAGGCTGAGACTCGGAGCTAGGCCAACCTGAGAAATGTAGGTTTCAGGCAAGACGCGCTCCGCGCGCCACTCAAAACTGCTCCTTTCAGTGGAAGAGCGCGGCCCTATGGAGCCTCCCCGGTTGGATTAGAAAAACCATAATGGATGAGTCTTTAACACAGATTGTCGGCATGCTCGCCGTCGCGATGATCGTCGCGCTCGCGGCACGCCGGTTCAAGCTGCCTTATACCGTCGGCCTCGTCGTGGTCGGTGCCGTCCTCGCTCTTTCGAAGGCAGACTTCGGACTCCCTTTGACGCATGATTTCATTTTCGACCTGATCCTGCCGCCGCTCCTGTTCGAGGCGGCGATTACCCTTTCGTGGCCGGAGTTACGGTGCGACATTCTGCCGATCCTCGTCCTCTCGACGTTCGGAACCATTGTGTCAGCCGGTGTCGTGGCATGGGGAATGGCGAGGCTGCTGGGCTGGCCCATGCCCTCGGCGCTGGTGTTCGGCGCCCTTATCGCGGCGACCGATCCGGTGGCGGTCATCGCCATGTTCAAGGACAACAAAGTCAAAGGACGCCTGCGTCTGCTCGTCGAAAGTGAGAGCCTGTTCAACGACGGCGTGGCGGCGGTCCTCTTCCTAATGGCCTTGGCATGGTCACAGTCCGCTGAAACCGCACAGACAAGCATCGAGATGATCGGGGCCATGGTGCTCATCGTCGCGGGAGGCATAGCGATTGGGGCCGTATGCGGAGGCACAGCACTCATCGTCGCCTGGCGCAGTTCGGAACATCTGATCGAGGCCGCCCTGACGATGGTTGCCGCTTATGGCTCTTTCTTGGTCGCCGAGTCTTTCCATGTGTCGGGCGTGCTCGCTACCGTGACGGCCGGTCTTATGATGGCCAATTTTCGGCTGTTGCGCGGGAAAAGCTTGCTGTCTCCGAGGGGGCAGGAATTCATTCTCGGCTTCTGGGATTTTGCGGCGTTTCTTGCCAATTCGGTGGTCTTTCTTCTCATCGGTGTTACTGTCGCGACGATGCCGTTCCAGTCTTATGGAATAGCGGTCCTTCTGACCTCGGTTGTTGTTGTGCTCCTTGGTCGCGGCCTGACGGTCTATCCGCTTAGCCTTCTCTTTCTGCGCTCCCATTGGGCAATTTCGCTTCGCGAACAGCATATCCTCTGGTGGGGCGGGCTGCGCGGCGCTCTGGCGCTTGCTCTGGCGCTTTCCATGCCGCCCACACTGCCGCTGCGCCATGAAATCGTGGTCGTAACTTTTGGGGTCGTCGCCTTTTCCATTGTGGTCCAGGGTCTGACGATGCCGTTGTTGCTTCGGCGACTTGGCTTTTTGCCGAAATAGAACCTGCTGCAAAAGAGAAGCGCAGGTTTGGCGTCCGCACGCTCTGCCGGGCGGGCGGGATCGCAACCGGCAGAGCCCCAGAAGGGACAGACAGACGCACAGATCAATTCCGAGTTTTTACCGCGACTCTACAGGTAACCGAGAATTTTCAGTCGAGTGCTCAAGGAGTGCAGCCGCTGAAAATGGTGAGAGAGATTTTAGTTTAGGAGGCTGACACGTCACACGGATTTCTCGCAGACTGGAAACAGGCTACCTATTGTGATTCCTACACTACCACTGGAGAATGATCAGTTGTGCAGCGCATAATGCCGCATCGCGCCCGTCACATCTCAAGATATGGCGTTGGTCAACAAGTGAGATCTCATGCCCTCGGCCTTGACCCGCGCCACCACCATTCATTCAAACATAATTTAGTGGAGCCTCACTTTCGGAGGAGCCATCACGACCGATCGGCACAATTTATATGCGCCATTTATTTATGTGCGCCATTTTTATATGCGCCACTTATGAATCGAGAGAACGACAGATATTGATTTTTTTTATGCCGGTTGGTGACGAGCCAAAATGAGTGACGGACGCGATCGAGTGCCATTTGGTGCCTGATTGCCACGATGGATGTTGTCATGGATTGCCGGAGGCTAAAATGATCATGATGGCCCTCATGCGATTTGTGATTGTCGTTTCCTATCTCCTGATGCTCGATCTGGTGAAATTCGCCGAGGGCATCATCGACAAGGCGCCACTCGGGCGATCACGCGACGCCATATTTTCAGACACAAGCGCAGACGCGAGATCCCATTGAACGGGCTGTGCATTTTTGCTCCGCCAGAAGTCACCATCCAAAGGAGACGATTATGGTTGCGGTGTCTCGGCTCGCTATTGATCGACGTTTTTCTTGCCGTTCGCCCGGCACCTTGCCGACCGACGCAATACAATTTGTTTTGCTGATCGTCGGCACTGTCTTGAATCTCGGGACTCTCACCTTCTTGCCAGCGCTCACGCTCGGTCCCTCGCAGAGCATTATTCCGGCTACCAGCTGCGTTTGATTTTGTCGGCGTAGCCCGAGTCTAGCCGGCGGCTTCAATCGAGTTTCGTATTAATCTTTTATCTCCCGTTTATTTCCTGGGGTTCTCTCCCATCTCGATTTTATATGCCGCAATGTGCATATAATCGGCACGGTGCCGGGCCAAGCAATGGGTTCGAGGCGTCGACGGCAATCGACATCCGATCTGGAAAGGGCAAACGACATGGCGCAGGTTGACTCTCAAGAGTTTCAGGAATCTTGCGAGCCTCCCTTGCGACTTCTGTCGAGACCATCTCCTCTTCATTTGCATGGCTTACCGCCGCAACTGGGTCGTGTGGGATCAAGCCGGCCTATGGGGCGGTCTCTTTGTCAACCGTTCCAAAGCGCTCCGCTTGGGTCGGCCAAGGAAGCCGCAAATGATTTCTAGTCACAGGCCAACCACGAGAGCGAGACTTCATGGTCGCCGCACACGGCTGACCACACCCAAAATCCCTGTGCTGCACGGAGGGAAAGCGGCCTTTGCCGTCGCGGCGCTCTATCTTAAAGCCTGCGCCAGCTTATGAGGAACGAGTTATGATATTCCTATACATACTCGGCGGGATCGCAATGGCCACCTTGCTTTTCGCAAATTTCGCTGAGGCCCTGGCCGAAGGCCGCGGAAAGGCCCAGGCCGCCACGCTGCGAAAGGCGCACCGACACGTGGGCGAAACGGCTCATCGATCCTAATCGTAGGAGCGGCATGAGGACGGTGTCAAAGGCGTGTCCGCAGTCGAGTTGCAAATTGGGGACTGATTCTCGTCGACGCCGGCGATCTCATTCTGAGCAATGGCGGTGTGATCGAAGGGGTCGCATCGATCGACCAATCGGCGATCACCGGCGAATCCGCGCCAGTGACTCGCGAGAGCGGCGACCGCTCCGCGGTTACAGGCGGCACCCGAGTTCTTTCCGACTAGATCAAGGTTCGCATCACCACGGCGCAAGGCCCCACCTTTCTCGACCGGATGATTGCGCTTGTCGAAGGGGCGGAGCGGCAAAAACACCAAACGAAATCGCGCTCAATATTCTTTTCACTGCCTTGACGCTTATCTTCGTTTTCGCGGTCGCGACTATCGGCAGCACTCCGAATCTCCGTAGATTCGATTGAGAAGGCGCGTCATTTCAAACACGATAATAGCCGAGACCGGTGCGAAATCGAGCTCTGTGACGGCCGCCATATCGAGCTAAGCGTTCACCTCTTCGCCGCATCCGAGCTGCAGAGCTACTTTGCTGACCACTTCGACATCGAGGATTCGGGCGGCCTCGATCTGTTTCATAATCCCTTCGCGCCTGACCCTCGGTGGAACCCGGCGTCATTAACGGTGGACAACCAGTTTTCCAATGAACTCGAGCGGCTCGAGGAAACCTATGCTACAAGCTCCGAATTCATGGACCGCGCCACCCACCTCTTGCTCGTGGCGCGCCGCCGGCAAACTGTGTTTCCATCATTGTGGCGGCAGAAGGCCGATGCTGCGCGCGATCAAGGCGACGCAAATGATCATGGCGACAATCCACGCATAGATAAGGTCGGGGCGGTTCAATGCACGTGAAATCCTGGGTCTAAATCGCCGTTTCATGGCTTGCTCCATCACAAAGCGGCAGGCAGCCGGGGAGCAAAGAATACAAGGAAACGCATAAAGGATCGATACGGCAGCTTAGGGATCAATCTAAAGAAAGCATATAATAGGGAGTGAACTGGTCCTGTGGGCGCCCATGGCATCTGGAGGCCAAGCCGTCGCGGGCCGGGAGCAGCGTGCGCAATTTATATAGAAGTTTTATATCCGGCGCCATTGAGCACGCTCGAATTTATATGCGCTATTTGCGATCTGCAACGCCACATTGCTCGCCTGGAGCATTTTCAGGCGAAGGAGCAATGTTTTCGTCGCGCAATTGCGACAGATAAACAAATAGAGTGCGGTTGCGATTGAAAATTCATGGCGCTCTTGTGGCGGCCGGCGATGCACCAAAAAGGATCACCCAATGCCCGTCTTTCTCCTCGACGTGATCTATGTCGCGATTGGCGTTGCCGCCTTTGCGATCACTGCGCTTTACCTTGGCGCGTGCGACAATTTGTGAGGTCTTATCCATGATATTCGACTACATCCTCGGCGCAATCGCAATCGCCGTCATCATGATCTACCTCGTCATCGCCTTGATACGCCCAGAGCGTTTTTGAGAAAGACATTCCATGACCGCCAATGGTTTCATTCAGATCGCGCTTTATTGCGTGGTCGTCACGCTCCTGGTCAAGCCGTTCGGCTTTTATATGACCCGCGTCTTCAACGGCGAACACACGTTCCTGTCGCCTCTCCTGCGTCCGGTCGAGCGCGTCATCTATTCTCTGAGCCGCGTCAACGAGCGTGAGGAGCAGAGTTGGATCGGCTATGGCCTTGCCATGCTCACCTTCAGCCTTGCTGGCTTCCTCGCTCTTTACGCCTTGCAGCGCCTGCAGGCCGTTCTGCCGTTCAACCCGCAGAATTTCGACCCGGTGTCTCCCGACCTCGCCTTCAACACGTCGGTGAGCTTCGTCACCAATACCAATTGGCAATCCTACACGCCCGAAACGACGATGAGCTATCTGACCCAGATGGCTGGGCTCACGATGCATAATTTCGTTTCGGCCGCGACCGGCATCGCACTCGCGATTGCGCTCATCAGGGGTTTCGCTCGGCGCTCCGCCCAGACGATCGGGAATTTCTGGGTCGATATGACCCGCACCGTTCTCTACGTGCTATTGCCGATATCGATTGTGGTCGGTCTCTTTTTTGTTTGGCAAGGTATGCCGCAGAACCTGAACGCCTATACTGAGGTCGCGACACTCGAAGGTGGCAAGCAGCTGATCGCCCAAGGGCAGGTGGCCAGCCAAGAAGTCATCAAAATGATGGGCACCAATGGCGGCGGCTTCTTCAACGCCAATTCGGCGCATCCTTATGAGAATCCAAACGCGCTCACGAATTTCGTCCAAATCGTTCTGATCTTCTCGATCGGCGCGGCGCTCACCAATGTCTTCGGCCGGATGGTCGGCAAGGAGCGCCAGGGCTGGGCGATCTTCGCCGTCATGGGCATTTTGTTTTTAGTGGGAACGTTCACGGTTTACGCCACCGAGAGCGGCGGCAATCCGGCTTTCGCGGCGTTTCCCGTTGATGCGACGCCGAGCGCGCTTCAGGCCGGCGGCAACATGGAGGGTAAGGAGGTGCGGTTCGGTATTACCAATTCCTCCCTCTTCACGACCATCACGACCGATGCCTCCTGCGGCGCTGTCAACAATATGCATGACAGCCTTTTGCCGCTCGCGGGCATGGTGCCGATGGTCAACATCATGCTCGGCGAGATCATCTTCGGCGGCGTCGGCTCGGGCCTTTACGGCATGCTGCTTTTCGCGATCGTCGCGGTCTTCGTGGCGGGCCTGATGGTGGGCCGAACCCCGGAATATCTCGGCAAGAAGATCGAGGCGAAAGAGGTCAAGATGGCGATCCTCGCCATTCTCATCCTACCCTTGTCGATCCTCGGCTTCACGGCTCTGGCAGTGGTCGTCACCCCAGGCCTCGCCGGGATGGCCAATTCCGGCCCGCATGGCTTCAGCGAAGCGCTTTACGCCTATACGTCGGCAACGGGCAACAATGGCAGTGCCTTCGCCGGACTTTCCGCCAACACGCCTTTCTACAATACGACGCTCGGCCTCGCGATGTGGATCGGCCGCTTTATGTTCATCGTCCCGATGCTCGCGGTTGCCGGTTCGCTCGCGGGCAAGAAGATCGTACCAGCCTCGGCTGGAACCTTCCCGACCGACGGCGGGCTTTTCGTTGGTCTTTTGATCGGCGTGATCTTGATCATCGGCGGCCTCACTTTCTTCCCTGCTCTGGCGCTCGGCCCGATCGTGGAACATCTCGCCATGTACGCCGGTAACCTTTTTTGATCGCCGCAATCGAACTTTTGGGACAAACCAATGAAAGATAGAACCAATCCGCGTCGCAGCGTGAGCTCCTTGTTCGATCCGGCGATCATTGTACCGGCGATTGGGGATTCATTCCGCAAGCTTCACCCTCGGAACCTTGTCCGCAATCCGGTCATGTTCGTGGTCGAGATCGTGACCGTGCTCACGACGATCCTCTACGTCCGTGATCTTTTAACCGGCGGCGAGGGATTGAAGTTCACGTTCCAGATCATTGTCTGGCTTTGGATCACCTTGCTGTTTGCGAATTTCGCCGAGGCTGTCGCCGAAGGCCGGGGCAAGGCGCAGGCGGCAACCTTGCGCAAAGCGCGTACCGACACGCGGGCGAAACGGCTGATCGATCCTAATGGCAAGAGTGAGATGAAGGACGTCATCGAGGGCGTATCCGCAATCGATTTGGCGCCCGGGGACGTCGTTCTTGTCGAGGCCGGCGATCTTATCCCGAGCGACGGCGATGTGATCGAAGGTGTCGCCTCGATCAATGAATCGGCGATCACCGGCGAATCCGCACCGGTCATTCGCGAAAGCGGTGGTGACCGCTCCGCGGTCACCGGTGGCACGATGGTTCTTTCCGACTGGATCAAGGTTCGCATCACCGCGGCGCAAGGCTCCACCTTTCTCGACCGGATGATTGCGCTTGTCGAAGGAGCGGAGCGGCAGAAGACACCGAACGAGATCGCACTCAATATTCTTCTCGCCGGATTGACTATCATTTTTGTCATCGCGGTCGCGACCATCCCAAGCTTTGCGAATTATGCCGGCGGCAGTGTCAGCGTGGTCGTGCTCGTTGCGCTTTTTGTTACCCTCATTCCGACCACGATCGGCGCGCTCTTGTCGGCGATCGGGATCGCCGGAATGGACCGTCTCGTGCGATTCAATGTTTTGGCTATGTCGGGCCGCGCAGTCGAAGCCGCTGGCGACGTCGACACGCTGCTTCTCGACAAGACCGGGACAATCACGCTCGGCAACCGTCAGGCCACGGAATTTATTCCGCTGCCCGGCGTCAGTGAAAAGGAACTCGCGGACGCGGCGCAGCTCGCCTCTCTCCCCGACGAAACGCCGGAAGGCCGCTCAATCGTCGTGCTCGCGAAGGAGAAGTATGGCATTCGGGGCCGCGAGATGCACGAGCTTCACGCGAAGTTTGTGCCGTTTTCCGCGTATACAAGATTGAGCGGCGTCGATACGGATACAATGGTTATCCGTAAGGGAGCCGTCGACGCGATCTTGGCCTTCGTCCGTTTAGCCGCTGCGGTGCCCGCAAACAACAGAAACGGCAGCGCACCGGCAACACTCCCATTCTTGGTCTCGGATGCGCTGGTTCAGGCATTGAATGCAAGCTCCGATAAGGTTGCAAAATCGGGAGGAACGCCGCTCGCCGTCGCTAAAGATGGGCGGCTGCTTGGGATCATCCATCTGAAGGACATCATCAAGGGCGGCATCAAGGAGCGATTCGCCGCTCTACGCCAGATGGGTATAAGGACCGTGATGATCACGGGTGATAATCCTTTGACCGCGGCGGCGATCGCGGCCGAGGCGGGAGTCGACGATTTTCTCGCCCAGGCGACGCCGGAGACGAAATTGAAGCTCATTCGCGATGAGCAGGCGCAGGGCAAGCTTGTCGCCATGTGCGGCGACGGAACCAATGACGCGCCGGCCTTGGCCCAGGCCGATGTTGGGGTCGCCATGAACACCGGAACCATGGCGGCGCGGGAAGCGGGCAATATGGTCGATCTCGACAGCGACCCGACAAAGCTCATCGAGATCGTGGAAATTGGCAAGCAGCTCCTCATGACGCGCGGTGCGCTTACGACGTTCTCGATCGCCAACGATGTCGCGAAATATTTCGCCATCATCCCGGCGGCGTTCGTCGTCTTCTATCCGCAGCTGCAGAGCCTCAATATCATGCATCTC
>Ga0182024_10019786_pt1 | contig 12365 bp, 11 predicted proteins | sample P32metaG_FD_120480 | JGI IMG/M metagenome (GOLD analysis project Ga0182024, IMG submission 120480) | Permafrost microbial communities from Stordalen Mire, Sweden - P3-2 metaG (Illumina Assembly) | ecosystem: Environmental > Terrestrial > Soil > Wetlands > Permafrost | place: Sweden: Stordalen...
CCGCAGGCGACCTCGATGAAGATTGTTATCAAGCCGTAGGCTGTCTCCGCCGGCCAACTATACTCTGCGAATCGGTCGTACTATGCTTGGCGAATGAAACTTACTGGCCTGCCAGCACGGATCGCCTACACACTCGTGGTCATTCCCGCGGTTGGCGCCGCCGGATTCTACTCCGGGATATTCCTGCTGCCAAAGCTGGCGCGCCTGCCGGCCGACCTCGCGATCAATCTGGAAGTCACGCAGATATTCCACGCATCGCTCGCCGTCGCCGCGCTGCTGGCGTTTACGGCGGCCCTTTTGACGTTGACCCTGCCGTGGAAGCGGCGGCGGCGGCGCAGTGGCAGGCGGGTGCGGGCCTCGATTTCGATGATTTTGGTGCTCCTGGGTACCCTGAGCTTCGCGGAGCAGGGCCACCCCGCGCTCATCGACCTCGCCGTGGCATTCTGGCTCGCTTACGTCACTACCTTCACCTTTGTGCGCTATGGCGTGCTCGATCCGCCGCCACGCTCGTCTCGTTCCCGCCGGCCCGCAGCCTCCGTGTCCGCAACGGAAGGCGAATCCGATTGACCTATCCTTAAGCGAGTCGTTAGACTCAGGCGTCCGCCCCGCGCAGGCACCAGGATGAGTCGCGCACCGAAGGAGCAAAGGTACCCATGCTGGATCGAAACCGGCTGTTTCCCGCCGAGGCAACAGCCCGCGCGGTCGCCATCAAATTGTACGAGACGGTGCGCGACCTGCCCATCATCTCGCCGCACGGCCACACCGATCCGCGCTGGTGGGCGGAGAACAAGCCCTTCCCCGATCCCGCCGCGCTCTTCATCCAGCCTGACCACTACATCTTTCGCATGCTCTATTCGCAGGGCGTGTCGCTTGAATCGCTGGGCATCCCGCAGGTGGATGGCAAGCAGAATGCCGACCCACGCGAGGTGTGGCGCATCTTTGCGCGGCACTATTATCTGTTCCGCGGCACGCCCACTCGGCTGTGGCTGGACTATGCTTTCGGCCAGCTCTTCGGGCTGACGGAACGGCTTTCGCCCGCCAACGCCGACGAGTATTACGAGGCGATCTCGAAGAAACTGGCGACGCCGGAGTTCCTGCCCCGCGCGCTCTTCGACCGCTTCAACATCGAGGCTCTCGCGACGACGGACAACGCATTCGACTCGCTGGAGTTTCATCAGGCGATTCGCGCCTCGGGATGGAATGGCCGCGTGCTGCCAACGTTCCGCCCGGATGCGGTGGTCGATGCTGAGTTTCTCGGCTTTCAGGACAACCTGAAGAAGCTCGGTGAGGCTTCGGGTGTCGATGTCTCAACTTGGAAGGGATATCTGGATGCGCTGCGCAATCGGCGGGCATTCTTCAAGGCCAATGGAGCGACGGCGACGGACCACGGACACCTGACGGCGAGGACGGCGGATCTATCGCTGCAAGAGGCGGAGCGGCTGTACGAGCGGGTGTATGCGGGCAAGATGAATCCGGGCGATGTGGAGCTGTTCCAGGCGCAGATGCTGACCGAGATGGCGGGAATGAGCGTGGAGGATGGGCTGACCATGCAGCTGCACCCGGGCTCGGTGCGCAACTACAACCGGGTAGTGTACGAGAAGTTCGGGCGCGACAAGGGCGCGGACATCCCCTCTCCGACCGAGTATGTGCGCGCGTTGCGGCCGCTGCTCTCGAAGTACGGCAATGAGCCTAACTTCACACTGATCCTCTTCACCATCGACGAGACGACGTTCTCTCGCGAGCTGGCGCCGATTGCGGGGCACTTTCCGTCGGTCAAACTCGGGCCGCCTTGGTGGTTCCTCGATTCGCCGGAGGGGATGATGCGCTTCCGCGAGGCCGCGACCGAGACGACGGGCTTCTACAACACCGTCGGCTTCAACGACGATACGCGGGCGTTTCTGTCGATTCCGGCGCGGCACGATGTGGCGCGCCGGGTCGATTGCGCGTTCCTTGCGCGGCTCGTGGCGGAGCATCGGCTGGATGAGGCGGAGGCGTTCGAGGTGGTGAAGGATTTGGCGGTGAATCTGGCGAGGAAGGCGTACAAGCTGTAGCGGCTTATTTGTCAGCTGCCTTTCGCGGCTGTTTGCTTCATGTATGCCTCCGCCTTGGCCGCGACTGCTGGGGTGATGTCCTTGCCGCCGCGCAGAGCCTGACGAATGGCGCCGGGAGTGCGAAGCAAGCCGGATGGAAGATGCCACCACCCGAAGGCTAGCGATAGTAAAGCGTATGGCAAGCCCTTAGCCATTGCGCTCTGCCCTGGTCTGAGGAAGTGCACCGGGGAACGGCGGATATAGGTAATGATTAAAGGTGAAATGATGTATTCGAACGTGACAAATCTCGCGCCGCGCTCAACCTCGAAGAGCACCTCGCCAGGGCTCAGCCCTCCGGTCACGTTCCGCAGGCTTTCCGACTTCAGTTTTTGACGGAAGGGGATGTAGTGCGGCACGGGCATGGTTGAAAATGTACCATCTGGATTGGAGTGCTGCGGTAGGCCGCGCGCAACAGCGTCCAGCGTATGCGGCGATGGCCTACGATGGAAGGGTGAGCCGATTCTCCGCACGGACAGGGTGGGATGCGACTGAGAGCAGCTACGCCGCAGCGGTGCGCGAGGCGCGGGCGAGCGGGCGCCGCGTCTACGACCTGACGTTGTCGAATCCTACACGGTGTGGTTTTTCCTGCGACGCGGAAGCGTTGCTGCGGCCGTTGAGCGATGCGCGGGCGCTGGTCTACGATCCGGACCCGCGCGGAATGCGGTCGGCGCGGGAGGCGGCGGCAGGGTACTATGCGGGGCACCGGGCGGTGGTGTCCCCGGACGATCTCATCCTGACCACAAGCACCAGCGAAGGCTATAGCTTCCTCTTCCGCCTGCTCTGCGATGCCGGCGATGACGTGCTGGTGGCGCAGCCGAGCTATCCGCTGTTCGATTTTCTGGCGACGCTGGACGGCGTTCGGCTGCAGTCCTATCCGCTCTTCTACGACCATGGCTGGTGGATCGACTTCGACCGGCTGGAGGCCGCGATTGGGCCGCGCACGCGGGCGATTCTTGTGGTGCATCCGAACAATCCGACAGGACACTGGACCGGACCGGGTGAGCGGGCGCGGCTGGAGGAGCTGTGCGCGCGGCACGGGCTGGCGCTGATTGTCGATGAGGTGTTTTTGGATTATCCGCTGGACGCGGCTGGATGGTTACCGCGTTCTTTCGCGAAGGGCCCGCATCCGGTGTTGACGTTCGTGCTGAGCGGCCTCAGCAAGATCTGCGGCCTGCCGCAGATGAAGGCGGCCTGGCTGCTGGCACTGGGGCCGGATGCTGCGCGGGCGAGCGCGCTGGCGCGGTTGGAGATCATCGCGGACACCTTCCTCTCGATGAACGCGCCAGTCCAGCTCACCCTACCCTCCTGGCTCGCGCGGAGGGAGGCGATCCAGTCCCAGATTCTGGCGCGGGCGCGGGGGAATCTTGCGACGCTGGAGCGGCATTCGGCGGCAGCGCACGGCGGCTTGCAGGTGCTCCGGACGGAGGCGGGATGGAGTGCGGTCGTCTCCCTCCCGGGGTGTGTGGGCGAACACGACTGTGCGGAGCGGCTGGTGCGGGAGCGTGGCGTGATCGTCCATCCGGGCGGTTTCTATGGGATGGCTGAACCGCAGCGGGTGGTGCTGAGCCTGATCGTCCCGATGGCAGAGTTCGAGGAAGGCATTCAAGCTGCCACAACCTAGTTATTCACAGGTGGAAATCTTCCGATCCTTCATGAATCCGGGTAATAAACAAGGCCGCGCCTATTCCTCATGTGTCACATCTAGTAGTTGCAGTATATTGCTAAGAAATATACGCTTGCTTCGGTCACAAAGTGAGGTTGCGAATCGGTTAGATTGGCGGCTGCGCCTCTACGATTGTCGCTCCCGGCGGCGGAGTGAAGATGAAATCGGAAGACTTCACGCCTACGTTCTCCTCAATGCTGCTAAAGGCAAACTCTGTGACGGCTCCATCCATCTCTTCGATCTTCATGCTCTGGATCACGCCCTCCGAGTTGACCGCCAGGGTGAGTAGCTTCACCCGCTGCGCCATGTCCTTGGGGATGCCGGTGACGCGGAAGTTGGGGCCGTCGGGCGCGGTGGCGATCTGGTCGAGTTCCTTCGCCAGTTGGGTGTGGCCGAGGAGGAAGCGCAGAGGGGAACGAAGGTCGTCGAGCTGCTTGGCGGGCGCGCGGGTGACCTGGGCGTCGCCGGGGGTGTAGAACCAGGCGAACTTGCCGTCGAGCACGAAGACCTTGCCGGAGGGCGAGTCGTAGCTCCAGCGCATGCGGCCGGGCTTCTTCAGGGTGAGCGTGCCGGATTCGGTGCGGTCGAGGCCCATGCCGGCGTAGCGCTCGCTGTAGTGGGCGCGCAGGCTGGTGAGGTGGTTGTAGTGGTCGTCGACGCGGCGGATGAGAGCGGGATCCGCTTGCGCACGGGCGATTGCGGGGACGAGCAGCGCGGCGCTAAGACAGAGGGCCGCGAGCCGATGTGGGCGGCGCATCTATTGGAGCGGCACGGTGCAGTTCGTCCCGCCGGTGGGATCTTTCTTGATGATATTGTTCTCGTCCGAGCAGTAGCCGTTGTCGCCGGTCTTGCCGACGGTCAGGGGCACGCCAGTCAGCTGATAGGAGGTGTACATATCCTGATTGTTGACGGTGACCTTGCTGCCGCAGGTGATGGTAAAGAGATACTGGGACTTCTGTCCGCCGGTGGCGAGGGATGGGTCGATCAGCTGTGCGGCCGTCGCCGAGGGCGGCCCGGACTTAGGATCGCCGCCCAGCACAGAGAGCGGGCAGCCGTAGCCTGTGGCGGGATAGGCGGAGTTGTAGTTTCCCTCAGCCTCCCCGATGGCGCGCATCGTTGCCACAGCGGAGGTCTCGTTGGCGGTCTTCTTCATCTTCAGCATCTGCGGGATCGCCAGCATCATCAGCACCAGCATGATGGACATGACGATGAGGAGTTCGATGAGGGTGAAGCCGGACTCGGGGTTCGAGGTGCGAGGTTCAGGGTTCGAGGCGTAGGGCGTGGTCTTCATGGTTCCTCTGTAGCGAGATAAGGTCTTGGGCTCCGATACAGACTGTAACAGCGCGGGGGTCAACATGCGAGTGCGGCGCGGTCGACGGCCAGGGTGCCGAGGTTGCCCAACATGGTCAGGGCGATGGTCTCCGGCCGGAAGAGCTGCTGCGCCAGCGCCTGCACGTCCCCGGGTGTAATCGCTTCGACCTCCGATACGATCTCCTCGACGGAGAAGAAGCGGCCGAAGTACATCTCCTGCCGGGCAAGGTTGGACATGCGGCTGGAGGAGCTTTCGAGGCCAAGCACGATGTTGCTCTTCAGCTGGTCCTTGGCCCGCTTCAACTCTGCCTCCGGTACGGTGTCCTCTTTGAGACGCCGTATCTCTTCCAAGGTGAGCCTTAGGACTTCGGGCGCTTTCTCGGCCGAGGTGCCGGCGTAGATGGAAAACGCGCCGGTATCGCGGAAGGGGCTGGTCTCGGAGTAGATGGAGTAGGCCAAGCCGCGGTCCTCGCGGATGGTCTGGAAGAGGCGGGAGCTCATGCCGCCGCCGAGCATGGAGTTCAGCAGGTAGACGGCGTAGCGCTGGGGCGAGGCCACCGGCGGCGCAGGCACGCCCAGGCAGAGCTGCACTTGTTCGAGGGATTTCTTACGCTTGAGCGTGATGTGCGGGTGCGTGGCGGGCGCGGCTTGTTTTGCGAGCGGACGTTCGCTCGATGCGGCGAGGCCACTGAAGTGCTCGGCTACCTGCGCGACAAATCGATCATGGTCCAGATTGCCCGCCGCGGAAAAGACCATGTTGCGCGGGGTGAAACGGCCGGCGTAGAAATCGAAGACCAGCTGCTGGGTGAAGCTTGCGACCGTCCTGACTGTGCCCAGGATGGGGCGCCCGAGCGCGTCGCCCTTCCAGAAGTTCTGGGTAAAGGTCTCATGGACGAGGTAGTCGGGGTTGTCCTCGTCCATCTTGATCTCTTCGAGGATGACGCCCTGCTCGCGCGCGATGTCCTCGGGCGTAAAGGTGGGGTGCAGGACGAGGTCGGAGAGCAGGTCCAACGCGGGGGCAAGGTGCTCGTCGAGGACCTTGATGTTGAAGCAGACGGTCTCCTTGCCGGTGAAGGCGTCCAAATTGCCGCCAATCGAGTCGACCTCGCGGGCAAACTGCTGCGCGTTGCGCGAGGTGGTGCCCTTGAAGACCATGTGCTCGACGAAGTGGGAGATGCCGTTGAGCGCCTGCGGCTCGTCGCGCGAGCCGGAGTCGATCCAGACTCCCATGGAGACGGAGCGGACGTGGGGGATGCGCTCGGTCAACACCAGCAACCCATTCGGCAGGGTCGTCCGGCGGATGTTGCGGGCGTGCGAGGCGATGAGGGCGGAGTTTTCGGCGACGGGGACGGAGACAGGCATCGTTGTTATTGTTTCACGAGTCTGCCAGGGCGGGCATTGCAGGGTTTCGCGGCGGTAAACTGGAGGGGTATGAAGATGCACCCATGTCGTTCAGCGAAGCAGTTGCGTATGCCAAGGCTGTGGCAAGTATTCCCTAGGGATGGTGAGCAATGATGAAAAAACGAGATGCATTTTGGGTAGATGTCACGGCTCATCATGAATCCTGTGATCCAGGGGAGCTTACCGACGCACTCGGCTTAACCCCGTGGTTTAGTTCGAGACGAGGAGATGTAGTCGGAACTCTTGCCCGCAATTCAACTGTTTGGATGGCACATTTCCGTGAAGGAAACGGGGATCGCGAGTGGGCGGAGTCGTTGGAGGACCTGCTTTCATACACAGAAAGCCGGAAGGAATATCTAGGGAAGTTTGCGCGGTCTGGAGGAGATATCGAGGTGTCAATCAATCAGGCTGTCGGGATGCAGGACGGGATTCTCTTCAAACTTCAGCTAGACTCCCGAGTGCTTAGGGTCTGCGGCGAGAACGGCATCTCCCTGCGAGTCCAAGCGTGGTCGGCGGAAACGGAGTAGCGATAGGCATGGAGACAGTCGCGCTGTTCGGCAAAAGCCCGGAGGAGTTGACCCAGCTGATGGAGTCGTTGGGCCAGCCGCGGTACCGCGCGACCCAGCTGGAGGAGGCGCTGTATAAGCAGCGGACGGCTTCGCTGGAGGAGATTACGACGCTTCCCGGGGCGTTGCGCGAGGCTCTTACCGAGCAGGGGTTCGCCGTTGGCATGCCGGAGATTGTGCAGACGGCGAAGTCCGTGGACGGGACGGAGCGCTACCTGATGCGCATGGCCGACGGCGAGACGGTGGAGACGGTGTGGATGCCGGATGGGGATGGCGGCGAGCGGGGCGATGGGAGCGAGGCTGCGGCTGAAGAAGAGACCGCGTTCGCATCCGAGTACAAGCGCGCGACGATCTGTGTTTCGAGCCAGGTGGGGTGTGCGGTGAACTGTCAGTTCTGCCTGACAGCGAAGCTGGGCATAAGGCGGAACCTCACGGCGGGAGAGATCGCCGGCCAGGTGGCGGCGGTGCTGAACCGGCATGAGGTGCGGCTGGGTAGCGGGAAGGGTGTGTCGACGCCGGCGCGGATCAATCTCGTCTTCATGGGCATGGGCGAGCCGTTCCTGAACTACGACGCCTTTATGCACGCGGTGCATCTGTTACGCGCGATGGGGATTCCCGAGTCGCGCATGACAGTGTCGACCTCGGGGATTCTGCCGGGGATTTTGCAGTTCGCGAAGGAGCCGGTGCGGCCGAAGCTGGCGCTGAGCCTGAACGCGTCGAACGATGTGGTGCGCGCGGAGATTATGCCTGTTACCCGGAAATGGAATATCGGGCAGCTATTGGCCGCGGTGCGACAGATTCCCTTGGGCAAGCGCGAGTATGTGACGTTTGAGTACGTGCTGCTGGGCGGCGTCAACGACCAGCCGGGGCATGCGCGCGAAGTGCTGGCGCTGCTCGCTGGGATGAAGGCGAAGGTTAACCTGATCGTGTGGAACCCCGGTCCGGGGATCGATTTTCATCAGCCGACGCCAGAAGATGTGGCGGTCTTCCATCGGATGCTGATCGACGGGGGGATTCCCACCTTCACGCGCAGGCCTCGCGGGCGGGACATCTACGCGGCTTGCGGGCAGTTGAAGCGGACGATAGATGGAGACCCGGAATCGGATGGGCCTGTTCTGGTTGCCATTGCAAGCGCAGAGGGAGGCAAGAGTGCTATCGGTCGATGAGACGATTCAGCTGATTCGCATCGGCGAACTGGCGGGGAGCGGCAGCGAGCCGGCGGTGTGTTCGCCGGAGCTCGCCGACAGCCCGTGGAACTTCGACGCGGGTGATCCAGGGTATGGACCCGGAGCTTCGATGAGGGACGTTGCGCCGCCAAACACTCTGCGACAGGGGAGTTTGCCGGAGGAGTATCGGCGATGCTCGAAAGAAGAGCTGGATCTGCGGATACGTGAGGCGAAGCATTCGCTAGGGGAGCGACTGTTAATATTGGGACATTTTTATCAGCGGGATGAAGTGATTCGGTACGCGGATTTCGTGGGCGATTCATTTCAACTTGCGCAGGCGGCGAAGTCTCGTCCAACGGCGGAGTCAATTGTCTTTTGCGGTGTTCACTTTATGGCGGAGACGGCCGACATGCTGTCGCGGCCGGAGCAGGCGGTGATCCTGCCGAACCTTGCGGCAGGTTGCTCGATGGCGGACATGGCCGACGTGGACTCCGTGATGGACTGTTGGGAGGAGTTGCAGGCGGTGCTCGGCTCGGAGGTGGATGGGCAGGGACGGTCTGCGGTGGTGCCGGTGACCTATATGAACTCCTCGGCGGCGCTAAAGGCCTTCTGCGGGGAGCACGGGGGGATCGTGTGCACCTCATCGAATGCGGAGGCGGTGCTACGTTGGGCGTTCGAGCGGGGACGGAGGGTGCTGTTCTTTCCCGACCAGCATCTAGGGCGCAATACGGCGAAGGCGATGGGGATTGCGCTCGACGAGATGTGTCTGTGGGACCCGCATCAGCCGATGGGCGGATGTGATGGGGAGAGGTTACGGAAGGCGCGCGTGATTCTATGGCATGGCTTCTGCTCGGTACACAAGCGCTTTACCGTGGAGCAGATCGAGCTTGCGCGGAGTCGGCATCCCGGAGTGCATGTGGTGGTGCATCCGGAGTGCACGATGGAGGTGGTGGATGCGGCGGACGAATCGGGTTCGACGGATGCGATCTGCCGGAGGATACGCGGCGCGGCGGCGGGTTCGACATTTGCGATTGGCACGGAGATTAACCTGGTGCTGAGACTCGCGAATGAGCACCCGGAGCTGACGATCTTCTGTCTAGACTCGATTGTCTGCCCCTGCTCCACGATGTACCGGATCCATCCAAGCTATCTGGCATGGGTGCTGGAGTCGCTGGAGCGGGGCGAGACGGTCAATCGAATTGCTGTGCCTGAGGCGATTGCGGAGCCGGCACGGATCGCGCTGGAGCGCATGTTGCGCCTGCGGCCCGACGCCTCGGGAGCGGGCGGACTATGAAGGCGCGAAGACGGATTGTGGTTGTGGGTAGCGGGATTGCGGGGCTGATTGCAGCGCTGCAACTGAGTGAAGACCACGATGTGACGCTGGTGACGAAGTCGGAGCTTGGAGAGAGCAATACGCGGTGGGCCCAGGGTGGGATCGCGGCGGCGGTCTCTCCGGACGACAGCATTGCGGAGCATGTGGCCGATACTCTACGTGCGGGGGCGGGGCTATGCAGGCGCGATGCAGTGGAGGTACTGTGCTCAGAGGCGCCAGCTCGAATTCGTGACCTGATCGCTCTTGGGGTGACGTTCGACGGCTGCGACGGCGTGCTTGCGCGAGGGCTCGAAGCCGCCCATTCGCGGGCACGCGTCCTGCATGCGGGCGGCGACGCGACGGGCTTGTCGATTGAGATGGCGCTGGTCAAAGCGGTGCGGGCGGCGAGGATCGTGGTGCTGGAGCATACGTTCGCTTGCGATCTCGTTCTTGAGGCCGGTCGCGTGGCGGCGCTGGAGGTGCTTGGTGCGGGTGGCGACCGCGAGGAGATGCCGTCGGATGTGGTAATTCTGGCAAGCGGAGGGGCTGGGCAGCTCTATCTGCATACGACCAACCCAGCATGCGCTACGGGCGATGGAATTGCGATGGCTCTACGCGCAGGTGCGCAGGTTGCGGATGCTGAGTTCTATCAGTTTCATCCCACGGCGCTGGCGACGCCGGAGACTTTTCTTATCTCGGAGGCGGTGCGAGGCGAAGGAGCGGTGTTGCTGGATGCACAGGGCCGGCGGTTCATGCAGAGCTTGCATCGCGACGCAGAGCTGGCGCCGCGGGATGTGGTGGCGCGGGGAATGGCAATGCAGATGGGTGCCCAGGGAGGACAACCGGTGATGCTCGATGCGACGAAGCTGGGCGGCAAGTTTCTGCGAGAACGATTTCCCAGCATCGATGCGGCTTGCCGGAGCCGCGGTTTGGATTGGGATACCGAATTGATCCCGGTCACGCCCGCGGCGCACTACTGGATGGGCGGAGTGCGGACAGACCTGTGGGGCCGAACGTCAGTTCCGGGACTCTTCGCCGTGGGCGAGGTGGCTTGCACCGGAGTTCACGGAGCCAACCGGCTGGCGTCCAACTCCTTGCTGGAGAGTCTGGTCTTTGCGTGGCGCTGTGCGGACCTCCTGTTGCGGAAGCGTCTCTCCTCCTGGCGCGAGGATGTCTGGCCGGCCTTGCGGACTGACGCACGGAATGTGGTCGGCTCCAGCGCGAGCACTGCGCGTCCTCAATCCGTTCTGGCGAACCGGAAGCTGCTACAGACGTTGATGTGGAACGCGGTTGGAATTGAACGTAGGGGAGACGATCTACAGGCGGCGTTGAGACAATTCAACCAGTGGGATGTCGATGGGGCGGATGTGCATTCTCAGGAGACGGCCAACCTGTTGCTTCTTGCGCGAGTGATGACGGCAGCGACGGTGATGCGGTGTGAATCCCGCGGAGCTCACTTCCGGGAAGACTATCCCGAGAGATCGCGTGCGTGGGAGCATTCGCTGGTCTACGAGGAGAACGTTGCGGCTGCCTGCCCATGACGCGGCCTCAGCGACGACGCCGAAACGTGAGATCGAGATGTGCCGCGTGAGGCGCTCCGATCAGCCGAAACTCCGCGGCTGTCCCGTAGCTTCCAGCACACTCTCCCATAAATCGCCGTGAGGGTCGACTTTGTTGCGCTGGCGAATGGCGAGCGCCATAGGGATGTGGACGAAGCGCCCACGGGAGCGGCCGATAAGCACTTCGGTGCGGCCAGCCATCGCGGCGTGTACCGCGTAGTGGGCGAGGCGGACGCAGTAAACGCTGTCGTGCGGGTTCGCGGGGACGCTGCGGATGGCGTAGCTGGGATCGATATATTTGAGGTTCAGTTCCATGTTGATCGACCGGAAGTAGCTGGTGATCTTGGAGCGCAGCCACGGGCCGACATCGACCAGCCGCTTGTTGCCCGAGGCGTCGGTTGCGCCTCCGGGCATCTCGCTCATCTCTGCTTCCATCAAGTCCTGGCCCGCGCCCTCGGCCACGGCGACCACCGCGTGGCCACGCCGGTCCAGGCGCCGCCGCAGCACTTCGAGCAGTCCGCGCTCGCCATCGAGCTTGAACGGCACTTCGGGGATGAGCACGAAGTTCACATCGCTCATGGCCAGCGAGGAGTAGCAGGCGATGAAGCCGGAGTGACGCCCCATCAGCTTCACCAGTCCGATGCCGTTGGGCGCGCCCGTCGACTCCACATGCGCGGCGCGCAGCGACTTGGTCGCCTCGGAGAACGCGGTCTGGAAGCCGAAGCTCTGGTCGATGAACATGATGTCGTTGTCGATGGTCTTGGGAATGCCGACGACGGCAATCTTGTCGCCGCGCGCGGAGATCTCCTTGACGAGGGACATCGCGCCCTTGATGGTGCCGTCGCCGCCGATGACGAAGAGTAGGTTGATGCCCATTTGTTCCAGGCAATCGACCACCGCGGCAGGGTCCTGCTCGCCGCGCGAGGAGCCGAGGATGGTGCCGCCCAGCTCGTTGATGTTGGAAACGCTCTGCGGCGTCAGGTCGATCACCGAGCGGCGGAACTTTGCAATGAATCCCTGGAAGCCGTTGCAGAAGCCGTACACATGCTGCACGCCGTAGCGTTGGCAGAGTTCCAGCGTGAGGCCGCGAATCACATCGTTGAGGCCGGGACAAAGGCCGCCGCAGGTGACGATGCCGGCGCGCGACTTGTATGGGTCGAAGTAGATCTTTCGCCGCGGCCCTGCCGGCTCGAAGCCCGGCAGATCGCCCGGCGCGCGGTCGCGCGCGATCATCGCGGAGAGCGTGTCATCGAGCAGCACGCGGTCGGACTCTTCGGCGTAGTGGAAGGATTTCAGC
>Ga0182024_10019787_pt1 | contig 12364 bp, 8 predicted proteins | sample P32metaG_FD_120480 | JGI IMG/M metagenome (GOLD analysis project Ga0182024, IMG submission 120480) | Permafrost microbial communities from Stordalen Mire, Sweden - P3-2 metaG (Illumina Assembly) | ecosystem: Environmental > Terrestrial > Soil > Wetlands > Permafrost | place: Sweden: Stordalen...
CTCCGTGAAGCGGATACGGACGACAATGCCCTGAAGAACTGCTCGGTCCTTACGGGTTTGGACAGCTATCGCAGCCTCCTGGATGAAACGCGACATTTGGATTATTCCGCAATCATCGAGGCAGCGGTTGAGGTTTTGAGCTGTGATGCTCCGTTAAAGGAGCGCATCGCCGCGCGCGTCAAGCACGTCATTGTTGACGAATACCAGGACCTGAATCCCATTCAGGAGGCAATCGTCTGGCTGTTGCACGAACTCGGGGCCAAGGTCTGCGTGGTTGGCGACGACGATCAGACCATCTACCAGTGGCGCGGCAGCAGCGTCCAGGGCATTCTAACTTTTGGAAAGCGTTACCCGGCCGTCACCACGGTCAAGCTGGAGGAGAATTTCCGAAGCAGCACGGGGATCGTTGAAACGGCTCGCCCGTTCATCGAGCAGAATACGGAACGGTTGCAGAAGAAGATGCAGCCGACCAATGCACAGGATTTTGAGGAAGGCGATATCGTCGCCCTGTCGTTTGCAGATCCGGACCAGGAAGCCGCTTATATCGCCCAGAACCTTCAGGCGCTCCGCGGCATCGCCGTTAAAGAACCCACCAAGGACGCGCCGGATCACGTAAGAGGCATTTCGTGGTCAGACATGGCCATCCTGGTTCGCAGTGTGCGCGCAAATGGCGAACCGATTACGCGGGCGCTCGATGCTGCCGGAATTCCGTATGTGGTTGCCGGCATGAATAACCTGTTCGGCACGCCCGAGGCAGAAGCCGCACGACAGCTTTTCTATTTCATGGCAAACCGTCCAGGCATCGATTCCGCTGCGCTCGAAGGATTGTGGGTTGACGCTGGCCTTGGGTTAGACCCAGCGGTGGTCAGCCAGGCGATTCAAAAGACACAGGCACTTCGAGATGAATTCAATGCCGCCAATCTGCGCAATGTTCGCTACGGCATTCAGCGGGTGTTCCTCAATTTTCTGGATAACTGCGGTGTGCGGGAGGAGCTTGTTGCGAACGGCCGGGGCGAAATCGCGTTCTACAATTTGGGGAAATTTACGCAGGTCATCACGGACTTCGAGACGATCCACTATCATTCAAGGCCAGTAGACCTCTACGCGGGTTTTGCAAACTTCCTCCAGTTCCATGCCGAGGACGCCTACCCGGAAGGATGGCAAGACAACCAGTACGCCAACCCTGATGCTGTGCGGATTATGACTGTTCATCAGGCAAAGGGAATGCAGTGGCCCGTGGTGTTCGTTCCGGCACTGCTGAAGAACCGGTTCCCGTCGAAAAGACAGGGCGGTCGCGGCGTCTGGCATCTGATTCCCCGCAACGGGGTGAAGGATCAGGTACGCTACGAAGGCACGATCGAAGACGAGCGCCGACTGTTTTATGTCGCGATGACGCGCAGCCAGAAATTTCTGCATCCGACGTGGGCGCCGGTTCCAGGCAACAAGCTTTTCCAAAACCGATCCGTTTTCTGGGACGACATTCTTGCTTCCAAGTTTGTGAAGCGGCGCGCCCAAGACTACTCGAAGCGGCAGCGCCTTGTCCCCGCACCGAAGCAGGGCGTATCCAATGTGGTGTTCTCATTTTCGGACCTCAAATATTTCTTCGAGTGTCCGTACCAGTTCAAGCTGAGGGTTCTCTACGGCTTCAACCCGCCAATTCGCGAGGAACTAGGCTTCGGACGGTCTCTTCACAATGCTTTGGCGGAGGTCCATGCACGCGCCATCCGAGGTGACTATGCGGCTCAGTCGGATGCCTCAAGCCTGGTCGAGACACACCTGCATGTGCCATTTGCCAATCCCGCGCTAAAACAGCGGATGGAAGAGGCAGCCGAAAAGGTGATTGGAAACTACATCGACGACAACAGTGCCGATTTCGACAAGATCGAGTTCTCCGAGAAGCAGATCGACATCAGCCTGGAAGACGGCGTTAGCGTTGTAGGCCGGATTGATCTCGTGCGGCGGAAAGACACGAATGAAACGACAATCGTTGACTTGAAATCAAATGACCGTGCCCAGGCCGAAGAGGTCACAGAGCACCAGCTCCATATCTACGCACTCGGGTATGAGGAGCTCACCGGCAAGCGCGCCGATTTCGTCGAGATTTACGAGCTTGATGCGCGTAAGCGTAAACCTCGCTCGGTGGACAACGATTTCATAGACGATGTGAAGGCTAAGGTCCGCACTGCAGCGGAAGCACTTCGACAGAATGAGATGCCCCCGGCACCTGAACAAGGCAAGTGCGGTAAATGCGACTATTGCGGCATGTGCACCGCAGGGCAAAGTGTTACCGTGACGAAGGCGTAGAAGGCAAGGAAATCCAAGATGGCCGGAAAAACTAAAGCCAATGGCAGCAAAGAAAAGCGCGTAACACGCTATTCCTACGAGAACGTGATGGAACCGCGCACACCGGAGACGGGGCATACAGCTTTGCTACCGGCGGACGAACAGGTTGTCAGCGTGCTCATGGACAATGGCTGGTCAAAAGCCATCAACGTCGGCAAGTTACCGGGGACCGACCAGCGCCCGGTCGTGCTCGATATGGACCCGGCCGTTGATCCCGTGCTCTTCTGGGCGGGAAAAAGGAACCGGCGCGAAGTTCCTGTTCTGCCGTTGCAGCGCAATGAAGTCGTCTCCGACTCCCGGATTGCTCATATTATTGAGCGCGCCCGATCGGCCGCAGCGGACAAAGCCCCACAATTCTCTCTCGGATTCGCCGATTTGGAAAAGTCATTCCGTGAAACGGACAAGTCGAAGCGAGTGGAATTCTACACACACGATGAGGGGTGGAAAAATAAGTTGATCTGCGGGGACTCCCTGAATGTCATGGAGTCTCTTCTGCAATACGAAGGACTGCGCGGCAAAGTGCAGATGATTTACATCGACCCGCCGTATGGGATCGATTATGACTCAAATTTCCAGCAGCGCGTAGATACGCCAAAAAACCAGGATGGCGATCAAGCGGACGATGTTTTGACCATAAAGGCCTTCCGCGACACGTGGACACTGGGAATTCACTCGTACCTAACCTATCTTCAAGAGCGTCTTTATCTCTGCCGAGAACTTCTATCCGACAGTGGAGCGGTCTTTATGCAGATCGGACCTGAGAACGCCCATGTCGTCAAAGTTGTTATGGATGAGGTTTTTGGCAAGGACAATCGCATTGCCGACATACACTTCATCAAGGCGGCAGGCAGAGGCTCAGGGTTGATCGATACTCTTTTCGATCAGCTCCTCTTCTACGCCAAGGATAAGCAGGCAATAGCCTCAACTTTTTCGCCGGTCTACTCCAAGAAGGGCGGCGTCGAAGGCGATCCTCTCTACAAATACCTAGAGCTTCCGGACGGTACCGAAATCCAACTGACAGCGGCTCAGATGCGGGGCGAAGATCCCATTCCAGCGGGGCGCAGGTTTCGTCCAGATCCATTAGTCTCTGAAGGAGAAACTGATACCGGGTCCGCTCCTTTCATCTTCAAGGGCGAGACTTTTCGGCCACCTCCTGGTAGACACTGGACGCTAACTCAGGACGGTTTGAAATCCCTTGTGACGAAGGGCCGCATTTTTCAGTTTGGTAAGAAGCAGCTAAGGTACAAGCGCTACCCGGAAGACTCGGAGTGGGGGCGCATTGGGAATATCTGGCAAGACACCCAAAAGGGAACGTTTCAAGGTGAACGCCGTTATGTGGTGAAGACCGCAGATAAGGTTGTCTCCAGATGTGTCTGTATGGTGACTCGACCAGGAGATCTGGTTCTCGACATAACTTGCGGATCGGGCACTACCGCCGTGGTCTCGGAGTCGCTCGGCCGGAGATGGATCACCTGCGACACGTCCCGAGTTGCCATCAACGTTGCTCGCACACAGTTACTCGAACAGGTATTCTCAAGCTTTAAAACCATTACGTCCAATTTTCGAGATGGATTCGTATATGAAAAAGGAACCCGCTTGATGCCATCCGATGTGGCATACGAGCGAGAACCCGAGTCCTTCGATCTTTTGGACCGTCCGATCGTCGATGGAACCAGCATTCGCGTAACCGGACCGTTCGAGGTGATGACCCTCGGGCGATACTCGGTTGAAGATTGGCAAGGTTCTGTCGTTACCCACGATGGGCGGCGTATCGAACAGGCTCAGCTTCAAAACTACATCGAGGTAATCTGCCGGCTTTACCGGAAGGACTCCGCCGTTCAAGGCGCGAGCGGCTTGGTTCATGCGATTGCAGAGTCGAAAAAGGACAGGATCGCCATCTCCGTAGGCCCGCTCTCCGGCCGCGTCTCGGCCAAGCAGGTTAACGATGCGGTTCAGGATGCGCTCGCGTCGGGCATTCTTGAAGTCCATATCCTGGGCTGGGCGTTCGAGGCCAATGTGGGCGAGGTCAAAGCTCAGCTCGAAAAACGGGGCAGGGTCAAAGTGGTGCTGCAAATGATTCGTCCGGACACCTTGTCCGATGGACTGAAAGCCACGAAACTGGACATGCTATTCTCACCGCTCGCTCTGCCGGACATCGAAATTGAAGTGAAAAAAAACGGCAAGGAGACCAATGCCGTCGCCCGCCTCAAAGGCGTCGCCGTGTTCGACCGGAAGAATCGAACCACCGACTACAAGCACGCCGATTCCGGCTACGTTTCCGCCTGGTATCTGGATGAAGACTACGACGGTGACTGTTTCGTGGATTGCCAGATGTTCTTCGACTTCAAAAAAGCCCCGAACCTCAAAGAGCTGGATCTTGAGGTGGACCCAGAGGAATACAAGCTTCAGCTCACATCTCGGAGGTTTCCGCTGCGCGGCTACAAACGCGTCGCTGTCAAAGTCGTGGATGTCTTCGGCAACGAATCCACCGTTGTGCGCGAACTGTAACCGGAGCCCAGCGTAATGGCCTATTTTGTAGACCGCGTAGTCATCTGCGAAGCCTTTGAGGAGCCTGACAAGCATTATCAGCTTCTCTCCGGCGGCCGCTCTCAGCTTATAAGCGGCCGACGCCCGTCCATGCGCTTCATCGGCGGCGCCAACGGCGCGCGTGGTGGGATCGGGGGGATCGTAGGGCGCGAAGCGACGTTGTTTGAGGATTTGTCTTCGTCGTCGGAGAAGAATGAGGTCGTCAACCAGTTGCGCGACGAGGTCCGCGAATGGCGCAGACAGCGCTATCCGAGCACCGCAATCGTAACGCGTCGTTTGCTCGAATGGTGGTTCGAGCGCGACGAAGAGCGACGGGCACTGGGCAGGCGGTTCTTTTTCTGCCAGCAGGAAGCGATCGAGACCGTCATCTATCTTTACGAAGTCCAGAACCGGCGCAAGATGCCGGAGACTGGCAACCTTCTCCGCTACGCGCTGAAGCTTGCGACCGGGACGGGCAAGACTGTCGTCATGGCCATGCTCGTCGCTTGGTCAACTCTGCATAAGCGCAAAGTCAGCGGCTCGACACTGTCCGCCAACTTCCTCGTCCTGGTGCCCAATCTTACGGTTCGTGACCGCGTGAGCGGTGTCCCCCGCGGCGACGGTTTGGAGTCGGGCGGCGAACATAATCTCTATAAAGAATTCGATGTGGTGCCACCTGAATACCTTGAGGAATTCCAACCCAACGTGATGATCAAGAACTGGCAATCGATCCCGCTGGAGGCCAAGCGTGATGACTGGATCGGCGAGGAAGTCCTCGAGGAGGGGCGATTCATCCCTGCCGCCGTGTTGCGAGCGATGCGCCGGCGTGCACAGCAGGACCCCAACGCCGTCATTCAGCGGATGCTCAAGAATTGGCGCGATGTCTTCCTCATCAACGATGAAGCCCACCATGCCTACGGCGAGAAGAAGTCGCGCAAAGGCGAGGAGCCTGAATTCCTCCGGTGGAGCAAAATTCTTGACCGCATATCGAAGGCAACGCGCGTGAGCCTGGTTGCAGATCTGTCCGCGACGCCTTGGTACGGCTCCGGCTCCGCCAAGCCGGAAGGCTCGCTCTACGAGTGGCTCGTCTCGGATTTTTCGGTCTATGACGCCTTCGAGTCGGGACTGGTCAAGGTGGTTCGCCTCCCGGACCCGGACGAACAAGGCCGAATCTACCTCGACCTCTGGGATCTGGTGAAAGGCGCAAAGACGAAAGAAGAATACCTGCGCGCCTGCAAGGGTGCGATTGCCAGCATCTATGCCTCGTGGAGCAGAGACTACCAGGAATGGTCGCAGACGTTTGAATTTCTCCGCACGACGCCCTGCCCGGTTCTGCTTTGCGTAGCGGACAATGCGACGCGGGCTGCATGGCTGTTCGAGCATCTCACCAAGGAATACGAATTTCTTCGCAACCCCAATGTCGAGGATCGTAAGAAATGGCACACCATCCAGGTCGATACCGGTGTTTTCGATGCTAACAAGGGCAGCGAAGCCGGCTTACGCGAAATTGTGAGCACCGTAGGCAAAAAAGGGATGGCCGGTGAGAATGTTCACTGCGTCGTCAGCGTGCAAATGCTGACGGAGGGTTGGGACGTGAAAAGCGTCAGTCACATTCTCGGCATTCGCGCCTTCGGTTCGCCGCTTCTGACCGAACAGATCATCGGCCGCGGCCTCCGCCGCACGAACTACGATGTACTCAATCAACCCCTCGCCGAGCGCCCGGAGGGCTATGAAGAAACGGTAGATGCCTTCGGCATACCGTTCGTCGGTTTCCCTGTCCAAAAGCGCAAGCGCCCCCGCACCGGCTCTTGGGGCAACAAGCCAGTCTGGATCGAGCCGGATGACAAGAAGGCCAAGTTCCAAATCCGAGTTCCGAACGTGCGGTCGTGGGCGGTGAGCGTCACGAAGCCGTTGCGTCAGGTCATACACGTCAGCAAATTAGCCACAACCCTCGCCAATCCGGTCGCCGAAGTCACCGTCCGCCCCGTCGTGGGCGGCAACCCCGAAGCGGTGATGACGCTCTATGAGTTTCGTAGAGAGTGGCCACTTCTCCGCACGTCGTTTCTGCTGGCGGAAGAACTTTTCGACGCCACTAATCCCGGAAGCGCCGCCGAGTTGGGTATCGGACCCACTTTCGATGAACTCTTGGATGTGAGCCGCGAGTATATCGAAACGCGCGTTACCTACCCCGCGAATGGCGATCAACGCGACATTGGCATTTACAACTGGCGTCTGCAGGCTCGCGATCTATTGGAAAACGCAATTCGCGGCGCATCCGGTAGCGGCACAGCGCCGGTGCCGATTCTGGCTAATCCCGAATGGCTCGACTCCAGGCTCATAAAACGGTTCCAGTGGACCGGCATCCTCGCGGAAGGCAAGAAAGCGCCCACGAACAAAGTTCCGTGTCACACCGATCTTGAGAAGAAGTTTGCCGATTTCCTCGACGTCGCTAAAGATGTTATTCGCTACTTGAAAAACGAGCGCTTCGGTTTCTCGGTCACCTACTATGAGCACAACCGCCCGCGCCAGTTTTACCCCGACTTTGTTGTCGGGGTCCGCGAAGAGGACGGCAAAGAAACCATGTGGCTCGCAGAAACCAAAGGCGAGATGCGAACGAACGTGCCCCTGAAAAACGGTTCCGCGGAGCTGTGGTGCGAAAAGATGAGCACCACCAAGCACGGCCAATGGCGCTACCTGTTTGCCCAACAACTCAAGCTTGAGAAGGCACTCAGCAAGGGAGCCACTACCTTCGCGAAGCTCGCTTCGGATCTAAACGGCTAGTGTTGATTCACCAGCGATTGCTGCAGTAACGATCCTGCTTATCGCTCATTCCGACTTCCAACGAGTGAAACCGGGGTTAACTGTATTTTCTGTTCCGTCTCTCCCGAAACTTCAGCGCGGTATGCACAGCGATAAGCAACTGCCGGGCAAGAAAGACAAGAACTATTTTCGAAGTAGGCGCTTCGCCCTATCGAGACGATCCTTCAAACTGTCCTGGAACGCCGGATCTTTTTTCCGATTGTCGATATGTTCCGCAATCGCAGCACGAATTACTTCCGACACGGGCATAGCCTCAACGGAAGCAACTGTTTCCAGTGCATCTGCCTGATCGGCGGAGAGGCGAATCGTCATAGCTTTTGTGGGTTTCATCGGTCTGATGATGCACCACGACATAACGCTTGTCAAGTACCACGGTGATGTGGTATCTTGATACCGTAATGTCACAAAGGAGATTCCCATGAACCAAGAGTCACCAGCAAGCGAACACGGAAATGGCGGTCACGAGCATCCGCATCCCCCCGAGCATCATGAATTTCACATTCAGATCGACCGGGTGCACTACACCGTCACCCAGCGCCATATGACGGGCGAGCAGTTGCGACATGTGCCACCGACGCCGATTGGCCCTGACCGCGACTTGTTTGAAGTAGTGCCGGGTGGCACCGACCGCAAGATTGCCAACGACGAAGTTGTCGAAATTCGGGACGGCAAGCGCTTCTTCACCGCGCCCGCTCAAATCAATCCAGGCAGGAACTAAAATGGCTCTTCCCCAGTCCGACATGACATGCCTTGCCGAGCGCGGGGTTGAGTACGCCGTAGCAGCGGAGGCCAACATGACCTGCGTCGTGATCCGCGGCTACGTGTTGCCTCCTGGATACGACCGTGCTCAGTCAGACCTCTTGCTGCGCCTGAGCCCTGGGTTTCCGGATGTGCCACCCGATATGTGGTGGTTCGATCCTGCCATCCGGCTACGTGACGGCCGCAACGTGCAAGCGACGGAAGTCACCGAGCATCACCTGGGTCGAACATGGCAGCGCTGGTCACGCCACTTCACTCCAGGGCAGTGGCGGTCAGGCACCGACTCCCTCGAAAGTTTTTTGGCCCTCATCCGCAAGGAGCTCGAACGTTGCGCCAAAACTTAGACCATTCAGCAACCTTGGTTTTGCCGGGTCCCCTAGCGAACGAGATCGATGCGACCGCCCGACTTCCTATAGAAACGGCGGGTGTGATGCTGGCGAGCGTCATAACCACGCCCCAGGGCTACACTAGGATTCTGGCGCGCAAAATACTGTGGGTTCCGGAGTCTTCATATATTCGCCGGGGGAGCGACCACCTCTCCATAGCCTCGCAAGGTTACGTCCCTTTTCTTGCCGAGGCGGAGGCTATGGGGGCCGTCGCCATTTGGGTTCACACCCATCCAGGAATGAACTCGTCGCCACGTCCCAGCGAGCACGACGCGGAGGTGGATCGACAGCTCGTGGACCTCTTCCGACTTCGCTCCGGCAGCAGCTATTACGGTGCCATAATCTTCTCTCCCCAGAGTCAGGGGTTGGCATTCACCGGGTATGTTGAGTCTGAATCCAACCCACGAATCCGAATCGAGCGACAGTGGGTAGTAGGGGACCGATTTTCCCTGACCCGAGCATTTGATCTACCGACGCTAGATATTCTACCGATATTCGACAGGAGCGTACGCGCCTTTGGAGGTGCCGTTCAGCAAGCCCTTGGTCAATTGCGGGTTGCCATCGTCGGTTGCGGGGGCACGGGCTCCGCCGTTGCTGAGCAGTTAGCGCGGCTAGGCGTCCGGTGGTTTACCTTATTCGATCCAGATCAACTCTCAGCCAGCAACGTGACGCGCGTCTACGGCTCTACGCCGGCAGATGTAGGTCAATTCAAGGTCGATACCCTCAAAGGGCACCTCATGCGAATCGCTCCCGAGAGCTTCTGCGAAACTGTGAAATCAATGATTACCGTGGAAGCGACGGCGCAACAGCTCTGCGAATGCGACCTTGTGTTCGGTTGCACCGACGACAACGCCGGAAGACTAGTACTATCCCGATTTTCCAGCTATATGCTCACTCCTGTTATCGATTGTGGCGTTCTGCTCACCGGCGACAGTAGCGGTGCATTGGTCGGAATTGACGGGCGCGTCACGAGCATTGTTCCCGGCCAGCCATGCCTCGTATGCCGTTCCCGAGTTGATCTCGCAAGAGCAGCAGCTGAATTGTTGACGCCAGAAGAACACAACCGACGCGAAAACGAAGGATATGCTCCTGCACTCGGCAGAGTCGAACCTGCGGTCGTAACTTTTACGACCCTCGTTGCCGCCACCGCCGTGAGCGAGCTCTTGGAACGCTTTGTCGGCTACGGCCCGGAACCTCGTCCAAGCGAAGTTCTTTTGAGGTTTCATGATCGCGAGGTCTCGACCAATATTGACACCCCTCGCACGGGGCATTACTGTCATCCTTCTTCCGGCAAACTGGGAATTGGCATCACCACCCCATTCTTGGAGCAAACGTGGGCAGCATAGAACGATTGCCGTGGTGGCAATGGATACGCCGCTCCTGGCGGATCGTTGCGACAGTCGGCGCGGCTGACGAGATTCCAACGCGATTGCCTCCTGCCGGCGCAGTTCTTGTCGGTTCGTCAAAACACCCCAAGTGGCTCGCATTCGATTGTCCTTGCAGAACCGGCCACCGCATTATGGTTACACTTGATCGTGCACACTATCCCCACTGGACGATTCTCGATGCGAAAAAGTTGAGCGTCTCACCCAGTGTTGACTATTGCTCTCCGGGTCGCCGGTGTCATTACATGATCAGGAGAGGGAAGATAGTTTGGGTCAACCAGAAGGAGGAACGCCACCGTGGCGGAAAACGATAAACAACAGAGTCAGGCTCAAGGACAAGGCGCTGGATCTGCGAGCGCTCCCGTACTGCCTCGCCCTGTCAAGACGCCCATGTACCAGGCAACGCATGCGGAGCGATATTTGCGTCAGGCAAAGATCAAACAAATCCAGGAATTGGCTGGCTCCCGTCTTCTTTGCTACGTTGCCGGAGGTGCAGCACCAATCACCCGTGACGACGTAGTGGGTATCATCGAAATGCTGCATAACGTCCCTCGCGATACCAACATCGATTTCCTGCTGCACACAGGGGGCGGCGACATTGATGCGGCCGAAAAAATAGTATCGATACTCCGCACCACGGTGGGCAAAGGCCGCTTCCGGGTTATCGTTCCTGATTTCGCCAAAAGTGCTGGTACGCTCATTGCCTTGGCGGCGGACAAGATCGTTATGAGTGATAGCTCCGAACTCGGGCCAATTGATCCCCAATTCCTGAAGAAGGACGGTGAGGGTAACGCAAGGTGGCACTCGGTCCTCAACTACCTTCAGGCCTACGAAACGCTTTGCGAGAAACTCCGGCAAAAACCTGACGATGTCCCAGCGCGAATCATGCTCTCCAAACTCGACGCCACTACCGTCGTTCAGTTTGAAGCCATCAGCAAGCGCGCGCGGACCCTTGCGGAGGAACATCTGAATCGCTGGATGTTTCAGCACAAAAAAGCCACCTACACAAAGATTGCCCACGACCTCATGGACACCAATAGGTGGCCCGCGCACGGTCAGATGATTAGCTGGGAGGATGCAAAACAGATGGAGTTGGAGATTGAATATTTACACCCCGAAACCGAGGAGTGGCGGTCTTATTGGAGCCTCTACTGCCTCCAGCGCCTTGCAGTAAAGGATCGCGAGAAGCTTTTTGAAGCCGATTATGCAAGTCTCTCAATGGAAGGTCCGTCCTAGAAAAACAATTCCCGAAAGTTCCGCGCAAGCAAACCTTTGTGTACGCTCACCCTCACGGTAATCGACGAAGCGTCTCTCTCGGCACTTGTTCGGAGACACGTTATCGATCTTCCTCATGGTCCCTTCCGCCCATCGAAACTGCAGCGACTACGAGTCACTTCGTCCCTGGGCTATAACGGCAGTCGCCACAGTCGGCCCCGTTGAACTTTCGATTTAGCAACTGCCGACCTGTCGGTCAGTCGAGAATCCCACGAACACCGGGTCATGAATTGCTGTATCTGCCTCCTCTGCACTGACGCCCATTAGCTAACAACCCTCCGTCATTTTCAAACGGAAAGCTACGCCATCTTTTCCACTACAGCCTCCTCCGGGTGGGCGCCGCTTGGCCGCGGCTCGGACGGGCGTTTCGGACTGCGCCGGTTTCGCGCCAAACCATAAAGCAAGAGCGGTTTGGCACTCACCGCGCTTTCACTCACGCCCTGCCGCCCTCCTCCGGCCTCCGTTCTGTCCCTTTCACCGTTCCGCCTTGTTTCTTCCCGCTGCCGCTCAAGTGAAGAAAGAAACAAGCCGGAAACGGCAGAAAGGGAAAGAACATGAAATTAGAAGAAGTCAACACACGAACGAAAGAGGCCGTGGATTTCCTCGTCGCAGCCCTGGAGTCGGGTCACAGTGAAGTCCTCACCGCATACCTCGGAGCAATGGCGAAGTTCCACACCTACAGCTTCCTATGTGTTCAATAACATAGGAAGCTTCATGTCATCGGCCAGACTATGTGAACTCGCCCTTGCGTGCCTGCTTCCCGTTCCCATGAACACTGCCTGATGGCGTTGTGGCGATTGACATAGTGCGCGAAAACTTCTCCGCACCGGCAACAAGCCGGAGGAGAAGATTCATGCAGAATCCAACGAC
>Ga0182024_10019788_pt1 | contig 12363 bp, 11 predicted proteins | sample P32metaG_FD_120480 | JGI IMG/M metagenome (GOLD analysis project Ga0182024, IMG submission 120480) | Permafrost microbial communities from Stordalen Mire, Sweden - P3-2 metaG (Illumina Assembly) | ecosystem: Environmental > Terrestrial > Soil > Wetlands > Permafrost | place: Sweden: Stordalen...
ACCTCGATGCACGCGCGGATGAACGAGGCCGCAGACCACGCTTGGAACGCCTTGCCCATGGGGCGCCCGGTCACGCCGTGGGCCCATTCGTTGAACTCCCACTCCTCATTGCGGCCGAGTTGATTGAGCTGCGCAAGGCGCACGAGTTCCCGGCAGGCTACCTCGTGGAAGCCGAGCCGGTGGAGGAACGTCACCCAAAGTCCGCCGATGAACGGCCAGATACCGCCGTTATGGTAGTGATGCGGCAAATTGAGCAGATTTATCGTGTAGTACGCGCGCCAGTCGGGATCGCCGGCCTGCACGACCGGATACAGGTTCGCCACGGGCCAGGGATTGTTGACGCCGACCCCCCACATGAAGCGCAGAGCGGTCCGCGCCCGGGTGACATCGAGCAGATTGACAAGAAATGCCAGGAGATTGCCCAGCACGTCGCAACGCCAGTTGAATGAGAACGGCGTTATCTCGGCCAGAAGGTACTGGGTGTCGCCGAGGTCGAACTGGCGGTCGGCGAACCGGTGTGCCTTTGGGTCCTCGGCGACCGCGAGCGTAGTGGGCCAGAAGGCCGAGAGCACGCGGCTTTGCACCTGCTGCGACCAGCGCAGATAGTCCGCCGCGCGTGAATTTTCGCCGAGGCACTCGAGCAGGGAGCCGAAGCAGACGTTTGCGCGGAACCAGAGCACCTCGTCGTAGAGGACATTGTAACTGCGGCCAAAAAGGTCGGTCCAGTCCCCTGCTTCCGGGATCTCGAGGAGGCCATCGTTATTGCTGTCGTGAGCGCTGAGCCAGTTCATCGCGAGCTGGAGACGCGGCATATTTTGGCGCAGGTAGTCGATATCGCGGGTCTTCTCGAAGTACTCGTAAAACGCCAGGATCGTCCAAAGGCCGCTGTCGATCGAGGCGATGTTGCCCACGCCCGAGTAGTCCGGTTTGCCGTCGCTGATCCGGACGTTCGAGGGCAGCTGCCCCGTCGGCGACATCGCGTCGAGTAGGGTGTTGAGGGTCGCGCGGCGGCAGGCCTCGAGGTCGGGATCGTCGAGCTTGAGTGTGCAGATGAGGGTGAATGCCCCGTCACGGGCCCAGACGCTGCGGTAATTGGCGTCGGTGCCCGTCACGATGTTGTCTTCGAGCGAGCAAGCTGAGAAGCCGATAGGCGTGATGTTTTTTCGCAGGGCGGAAAGCGCGCGCTCGTAGGCGAGAACCAGGAACTTCTCGTCCGAACTGTCGAGCGGTCCCATCTGCGAACCCGTGAAGAGCATTCGGAAGCTCGGCTCGAGCTCGTCGCTCGGTATTTCGGTGGTGCCTGCCCCGGGCAGATGCGCGACGACTCCAAAGTTGCGCAGCCCGTCAAGCACGCCGTCCGCCATCACCATCCGCGAAGCATACGTGGGCAGGGATACCGTCGCTTCGAGGAGCTCCGGTCGGGTGTTCTCGACGGTGATGCCTCGCACCCCGGGAAGGAGGAACATCGAGCTGTCATTGCCTGTGTCGCCGGCTACCAGGACCTGATCGAGAGGGATCGAGAGGGAGGCGCAGAGCCAGCGGAGCGCGCCGCCCTTGGTGGCGTTGGCGGGGATGATGTCGAGGTCGCGGGCGGACGAGTAGACCACCTCGGCTTCGAGCCCGGCCCCGGCGAGGCGCTGCCTCAGGTCCTCGATCGCCTCGGGCTGCGCGTTCTCGAGGTACCAGCTCGATTTGAAAGCGTGCTGGACCTCCGCCGGCTGCGGCAGAATACCCGGGAAGACTGAAGCGACCTCCTTGACCTTTTCGAGGTCCCAGTGCTCCTGCAGGCTCTGGCTGAATTTGTCCATCATCCGGTCCGCGCGCTCGTCCCGGATCGCGGTGCCGACGCCGGCGATGGCGTAGTCGGGCGCGGGCAGCAGCTTCTCGCGGCCATAGAATTGGCGCAGGTCGTCGATCAGCCGACCGCTGTTGTAGACCAAAATCGGGCGGCGGCGCGCCGGGATCTTCTCCCATGCCTCCTTGAAGCGCTGCGAGGACTCGGGATTGCCCATCAGCGTTCCGTCGACGTCGGAACAGAACAGCCGCACCTGGGCAGGCGCCGGCCCCGCCGGCTCACGGTCAGTCGCCATCGTTCCAGGGCTCGTCCCACTCGTCGTCGGTGAACGCGAGTGCGGTGGCGCGCCGCTCGACCAGGCTTACGAGTTGTTGTGCGACTCCTGTCCAGGTGAAAAGGCTGCGCGCCTTGTGCGCGCCCATGCGCGAAAGCCGTTGTGCGAGTCTCGGGTGCTTGAGAATCTGCACAATCGAGATCCCGAGCTCCTCGCGGTCGAGCGCGTCGGCATAGAGCGCGTGGCGCCCAAAAGTGATCGCCCGGTAAAGGCCGCCCCTCGTCGTGATGACCGTCGGCGTGCCGCACGCCATCGCCTCGATCGCGGTCATGCCGAACGGCTCGTACCGGCTGCTGAGGACGAAGACGTCGGCCGCCCGGTAATGGTCGGCGAGGTCCGCGTCGGCGACGTAGCCTGCGAAGCGCACGTTGGGAGCGAGGTTGAGCTTCGTGGCGAGCGTCTTGAGGTCGTCAAGCAGCGCCTTCTCGTTCCTGTCGAGTTCGGCGCCGCCGATGGCCAGATGCAGGACGGCGTCGGGGATCCGCGCGCGGGCGAGCGCGAAGGCTTCTATCAACAGGTCGTAGCCCTTGTTCCTCGCGAGGCGGCCGAGGGCAAGCACCGTGCGTCCGGAGAATCCAAGGCGTTGGCGGATCGTCTCCCTGGAGGCGGCGCTCACCGGGTAGAAACGGTTGTCATCGTAGCCGGGCGGAATCATGTGCGCCTTTTCGGCTGGCGCGCCGTATTCGTCGACGATCATGTCCACCTGCAGGGGCGTCGTGGCAATGACGGCGTCGCACGTATGGTATAGCAGGCCCTCGTGGCGGATGCGCTCCGCAAAGTTGTATTTCTTCTCCAGGTTGACCGGGCTCTCGTGGGCGTCCTTCATCATGAGCTGCCGCTTCCACATGCCGAGCGAGTGGGGCGTGTGCACATGGGGCGTGTCGAGCGCCTCGGCGAGTCGGCGGGTTGCGTAGCCCCCGTCCCAGTAATGGCTGTCGAAAAACTGGTAGCTGAGCTCGTGGCGCTTGATGATGCGAAGCGCATTCTCGGCCCACTCGTCCAGATTGTGCACGAGGTACTCCTTGCCGATGAAGTTGCTCCCGCCACAGGGCACCCGGACGACGCGCACGTGCTCGTTGATGATATCGACCATCGGCTGGTCCTCGAAGCGGCGGGTCCAAATATCCACTTCATAGCCCAGTTGCGCGAGCTTCTTGGAAAGTTCAAGCACGTACACGACCTGGCCGCCCGTGTCCGCCGCGCCCAGCGGCGGCTCCCCGGCGACGTAGCCGTGCGTCGAGACCATGCCGATGCGCGGGAGGGCTGACTTGAGGTTGGGTTCTTGCATTGATCTTGAGTGTTGAATCACCCGGGCGCGGATATCGCCCTGCGACCGCAGGCAGGAATCGGAGTCGATGGCTTGGACTTATCTGCGCTGAAGGTATCGAACACATGGACAGTTGACCGGCGAATTGGTGCCCTGCTCCAGCGCCGTAGTTCTCCACTTAGGGCTGGCAATCCAGCTCAAGCCGTAGTTTTTACATAAATTTTATCCCACCCCATTACCATCCCCTCGACTCCTTCCAGACTGTTTCCGCTGCGCCCTCTTATGGGGTCGCTTGTTTGCCTTCTGTGTTTCTCGCTGCCGGCCGCTTGGGCGCAGGAGGGCGGACCTATCCCCTGGGAGCAGCGCCTGCAGCTCCCCCAACCGCCGCCGCCGCCCCCTCCGCCGCCGCAATTCATTCAAACCTGTGCCCTCTGCCATGGAAACGACGCGCGGGGCACGGATCGCGCGCCGACCTTGGTCGCTGCCGCCGACCTGCACGGTGTCGCCGTCAACGCCATCGCAGACATCATACAAAAGGGAAAGGGAAGGATGCCGGCTTTCCCTCTGCCGCCTGCGGATCTCCAGGTGCTGGCGTCCTATGTGCGGACCCTCAATACGACCGCAATGGCTCCGATGGCGGGCGATCCAAAAGCTGGGGAATCCATCTTTTTCGGCAGCGGTCGATGCGATGCCTGCCACATCGCTGAAGGTCGCGGCAGTTCGCTCGGCCCGGATCTTTCCGATATCGCCGAGAAAGTGACACAGGAGGAATTGGCGCAGTCGCTGGCCGACCCCGGTGCGCGCATAACCGCAGGATATGCGACGGTCGCCGTCAAGATGAACGACGGAAGCTCGCTGCGGGGATTCGCCCGGGCCCAGGGCAATCACGATTTGGTCCTGGAGACAAACGACGGCAAACTGCACTTGCTTAGCGACAGCGAATACCGGTCGATAACACCGGACCCGCGCGCAACCATGCCTGCATTCTCAGGGACCGATGCCGAGCGACGCGACCTGCTCGCCTATCTCAGCCGCTTGGTCGGAGTCGGGACAGGGCCGTTGACCGCGCCGCAAAAGCCCGTCTCGGAATCGGACATCGCCGCGATCATCCACCCGAAACGAGGGGACTGGCCGACCTACAACGGCACGGTGGACGGGAATCGGCACAGCATTCTCGACCAGATCAACCAGTCCAACGTTTCGAATCTGCAACTGAAATGGCTCTACCCCATTCCATTTGGCAGCCTGGAGACGACCCCGGTCGTGATCGACGGCGTGATGTATCTCTCGGGAAACAACCAAGTCTACGTCCTGAGCGGGAAAACGGGAAGGGAGATCTGGCGGTACCAGCGGCCGAAAAGTCCGGCCTCGACGATACCGGGTGACGCCGCAGTCGGCGTCAACCGCGGGGTCGCGGTGCTCGGAGATCGTGTCTTTTACGAAACCGACAATGCTCATTTGATCGCGCTGGATCGCCTGACGGGCGCCCTGCTTTGGGACGTCGTCACGCCGCCGCCGGGCGCGCCGGGCAATTACGGCTCCACGGCCGCGCCGCTCGTCGCGAACGGCCTTGTGATCTGCGGGGTCAGCGGGGGCGACAACGGAATTCGCGGATTTGTCGCAGCCTACAATCCGACGAACGGAGAGCTGGTCTGGAGACTTTGGACAATACCGCAATATGGCGAACCCGGCCCCGGCTCCGACACTTGGAAGGGCAACGCTCTGCAGGAAGGCGGCGGCGCCACCTGGCTCACCGGGAGCCTGGACCCGGACTCCAACGTGCTCTATTGGGCCGTCGGTAATCCGCATCCGGATACCAACGGCGACGATCGCCTGGGCAACAATTTATTCACCGATTGCGACCTCGCGATCGATTTGAAGACGGGCAAGATGCTGTGGTACTACCAATTCACTCCGCACGATCTCCACGATTGGGACGCCAATGAGCCGATCGTCCTCGCTGACGTGAAGTGGCAAGGGCGGGATCGCAAGCTGCTGTTCCACGCCAATCGCAATGGCTTTTTCTACGTTCTCGATCGTGAGAGCGGAAAGCCCGTTTTGGCCAGCCGGATGGTGGATAAATTGACTTGGGCAAGCGGCATAAACCCGCGGGATTGGACCCCTGAACTACTGCCCAATAACGAAACCGACGACAAGGGAGTCATCACGGCTCCGGCGGTGCGGGGAGCTACAAACTGGTATTCCACGGCCTTCGATCCCGATACCGGCCTTTACTACGTCATGACGGTCGAGGACTACACGGTTTACCGCAAGTCCGACGAAGGCGGCTACGGCAGTTACAACAACCCCGCCGATCCGGCGCGCAAGCTGCTTCGAGCCTTCGACATCCAGACCGGCAATGTGGCGTGGCAGATTGATTTGCCGGGCACGGCCCAAACCAACTATTCGGGGGTGATGTCCACAGCCGGCGGTCTGGTCTTTTTCGGCGAAAGCAGCGGTGGATTCGCCGCAGCGAGCGCGCGGACCGGCGCGCGTCTCTGGCATTTCGAAACGAATCACCCGTTCAAGGGCTCACCGATGACCTACGCCATCGACGGCCGGCAGTATGTCGCCATCGCCTCCGGCGGGGAAATCCTGTCGTTCGCTCTCCCCCCGGAGAGCCGATGAGGCGCAGCCCGGATTTTAGCCGACGACCTCGATCTCTGTGCCCCACCCCGGGAGGCGCGGCGGGTGCATGTATAGCCCCTCGGGCCCCTTGGTGATCTCGTAGATCTCGTCAAAGAGGTCGTAGACCTCCTTGGGCCCGCCGGGAGGGGGCATGAACATCTCCGACCACGGGCCGTTGACGTTTGCGATCGTCCAGTGCGACGCGCCGTTCCTGCCGCCGTCGTGCGGGATCACGGGTATATCGTAGGTGTCGGCGAGGGCGCCGATGCGGCGCAACTCGGTCATTCCGCCGCACCAAGTGACATCGGGCTGCCAGATCGATGCCCCGTCGGCCTCGAGAAGCCGCCGGAAGCCGTACCGGCCGTATACGTGCTCGCCACAGGTGAGCAACGTCGAGCGGATCTCTCGCTTCAGCCGCCCGAACCCCTCGAAATCGTACGGGGGCAGCACCTCCTCCAGCCACTTCACGCGATAGGGCTCGAGCATCCGCGCCATCTCAATCGTGTAGGGCTCGTCCCAAGACATCCAGCAGTCGCACATGACGTCGCCGTCGTCGCCGACGGCCTTTCGCGCTCGCTCAACGAGCGCCACATTGCCGCGCTGGCCATCGCGGCCGCTCGGCGGGCCGTAGGGCATCGCAACCTTGACCCGCTTGAAACCGTGCTCGACATGCTGCTCGACGTCGTTGCCGGTGCAATAGACGGGAATCCGGGGCTTGGTCTCTCCGCCGAGGAGCTCATAGAGCGGGACGTCGAGCGCCTTGCCGACGACGTCCCAAAGCGCGTTGTCGACCCCGCTGATGGCGTTCATTGTGACGCCCTCCTGCCCGTAGGATTCGGTCGCGCGCCAGTTGATGTCCCAGTTCCGTTCGAGATCGAACGGGTCGCGCCCCATCATGAGTTTCTTCAATTGGCCCAAGACGATCGGCCCCCCGCCGAGGCCGCCGTCCCCGTAGCCCTTTATGCCCTTGTCCGTCGTCACCTCGACGGTGATGGTGGTAACGTAAGGCGGGACCGGCGCGAAGATGCTGCGGGACGGCTTGTACTCGGGATAGATGTTGAGCGGCGCGGACACTTCCACCTGGCCTGTCGACCACGATCCTGGCGCCGGCGTGTAGTCCGGATAGGGCTTTTTCGGCTTGGTTACGACAAGCCGGATATCGGTGATTTTCAGCTTCGATTTTTCATCGGCCCAGGCGAGCTTGGGCATCGATCCGATCGCGGCCGCCGCGGTCGCATAACCGACATTTTTCAGGAAATCCCGTCTTTTCATGATCGCTCCTTGGCTGATTTTCCCATCGTGGCTTTTCGGGGTCGGGCAACCGATCTTCACGGCGATCTCGACCTAGAGCCGCCTTGGGGGTTCATGTCATGCGCTCCGAGCCGGTGCGGGTCAAGCTCGCCCGCCACGATGATGAAGCGGCCTTCTACAGGAATGTCCTAAGCAGCTCGGCGACGATTCCCGTTGCAATCTGCCGCCCGACCCCAGCCGGTGGGCCGCCATTGACCTTGTCCCGGGTTTCCATTGGACCGCGCGCTTTGCGGGGCCCACTGAGCAGCACGGCCGCGGCGAGAGGCCAAATCCAGCGCCAGGAATGCAAGCTTGCACGCCATCGGTCAATCTTCTGGACCGGGCGGGCGACGCGCTGCACCGCTGCGGCATATTCGGTCCGCCTGAGGGTTATCCGCTCCCTCAGGTCCGACTTGCGTCGGGCAAGCGATGCTAGCGATTTGGATGGATACATGCGCGATCTCGCCCGATCTCCTCCCGTGTGGCATTCAGCATCCGGGGTTGGGAGGCGAGCTTGCGAAAGAGGACAATCGACGCGACAATGCAGATCGACGCGTATGCCACCGCCAAGCTTCCGGCGACGGCGATCCGGGCGTGGTCCCAAAACAATACGATAAGGGCGAAGCCCAGGAACGCGAGGGCCAGCGCGGCCGTTATCAGGGCGAGATTGATCAGAAAGAAGATCTCGATCAGCCGGATTTTCTCCTCCTGCAGTTCCATCGCGACAAGCTCGAGCCGATCCTGAACCGTGCCGACAAGGCCGTCGGCCAGATTGCGAATCGAGCCGACGATTCCAGTGCGAACTGGCGAATTCCCATTGCCTGCCGGGGTTCTCATTTTGGGCGCCGGCCTTTCCGGCCGGCTAATTCCGGCGGCGAAGCAGGGTCCCTACCAAGATTCCGAATCCGACCGCAACCGCCAGGGATTCATAAGGGTGCTCCCGGATAGTCTCGTCCGCTTTTCGCGTGCCGGTGACCACGCGGCTACGGACAGTTTGACACGCGTCTCCGAGCCTCGATGTCACCCTCGAAAGACGGTTTTTCCAGTCGCTGAGCCGATTGTCGGCTTCGCCATTGTCCTTGGTCGAGTTGTCGGCGATAGCCTCGACCTCATCCATCAGTTTCTTGATATTCACGATCAGTTCCTCGATCGAAGCCGGATTTGAGAGTTCTGTTGATTTATTCATGGCCGTTTTAATTAAGAATTAAGTTTTCCCAAAACAACATGGTATCGGCGTGTGGGGAATAGTTCCCGCCCGGCGCCAGAATGAAGCCCGTTCTCCCAGTTGGCCGGCGAGCCCAGGCTCGGAATCGGGCCGCAAGCATTGGTCTTCCGCCACCCTTCAATCTCGGGCAAATGCCCGACCCAGAGCCGCCTGCAGGGCCAGTTGGCCTCCCACCAATGCCGCCAGAGCCAAAGCGCCCCACCGCACCTCGGTCTTCATGATGTACCCGCCCTCGACGGCAAAGATCGCAAGCGCCAGGCCGAAAACATCGAGCATGCTCCAGCGCCGGCCCAAAAGCATGAGGCGATAGAGCGGCTGGTCCGGCCGATTGCATCGCAAGCGCCACCACCAGGCGCACGTAGCCATCCAGGTGGCCACCGGCAACACGATCAAAAATATTGCGATGATCGCAGCCGGCAGTTGTGAGCCGGAGCGGATCAGAGTCGGCACTGCAGTCGTGACGCTATAAGCCTTGTCGGCCACGAACCAATCATGGATCTGAAGGAACGGCAGGCCCAGAGCTCCGCCAAGAGCAACTCCGGAAAGGACGAGCCACCAGCCGCTGCGCCCGAACGACTGCGCTGAGACCGGCCGCGGCGAAGCGCGATGCGGCAGGGCCGCCGAAATTATCGTAGTCGACGTATATGCGGTTGACGAGTGGCCCGATACTGGCATTGATCTGCCAGCCAATCAGACCGTTACGATTTCCGCATCCGGATATGCGTCAAACTCGGGTGCGATGGTGCCTTTGACGCCTGCGGGGGATCCAACAGCCGGAACTGGCCCCGATTTTTATTATCTCCCTGATTGGTCGCTAATCGGAATGATTGGTTCCTCGGGAACCCCCTTCGAGGTCGGGGACTATGCAGTTTTCGATTCTGGAGCAGGTGGCGAACTTTATCTGGAGATGAATGACAACTATTTTCCGGATAACTCCGGCTATTGGACCGTGGATATATCATACACGCCCGATTCCTCGAACGTACCCGACGCGTCCAGCACCTTTGCATTTCTTGCTGGAGCGCTGACGTTATTGGGCACCTGCGCCTTCGGTATGCGCAGTCGGGTTGCGCACCCGGCATAGCCCACTATTTTTCCAGCGCCATCGCATCGTATAACCATTGAAGACGACGCTTGGCCCTCATTAGCGGGCTTCTTCGCTTTCTGTGTGTTTCGGGTCAACAGGACTTTTGTTCTCCGTTACGCGTCTCGTAATTTTTGCAACTGGGCCTTTGCGTCGGCGGTCTGCTGCCGAAGGCGCTCCATTTTTTCTTCGCCGTGTCTGTGGCCACGGCCGCTCAGACAAACTCAGAGTGCCTCAGAAGCGCCAACCGCCTCCCCTAAGAATCACGCTCTCAAGCTCTGCCCAAGCACCACGAGCCCCATGCCCTTGCCTCTCCCTCTGATGCTTCCGTCGCGCCCAAGTGCGATGCCGTCCGCAAATTCCCGTGAGACAATTCGGCCATTTCGGTCGTAAAAATTAATTTTGGAATTTGTCGCTTCGATCCATCCCACGAGACGATGGTGTCCGTCGTACAGTGGCATCCTTGACCCGCCTGACCTGCCCTCGGTCTGCTCGGACCTGTTCGCCTGCCGCTCTCTTTCGCGCTCATGATCACTTCTGATTTTCTCAAGTTCGCGTTTTCGTGCAGCTGCTTCACGCTGCGTTTTCAGCCGCGCCCGCTCGTCGGCCAACTTGCTCTGCAATTTTGAAATCTTCTCCTGCGTTTGCTGGCTGACGGCTTGGTCGAGAATCGATTCGTGGAGGAATTGGAAATTCATCAACACTTCTCCGATGGCAATGCACAATTCATCCATGAGGGAAATTAAATCGTCCTCAGAAAACCTGCCGCTCCTTTGCTCTTCGCTTTTCTGTGTGTCCATCGGTTGCCTTGCTAAGAATAAATAGCAGGCGACCGATAATTTCGGACGAGCAAGCGCCCGCAAAACCACCCCATCACTTGCGCCGAATCAGCGGAACCGATCCAACAGCTTCCCTGAAGCACTCCGTCACAACCTCGCACACCCGGTCATACTGCGTCGGCAGCGTCATGAAGCCGTCGTGGACTGGGAGATAAATCAGCTTCTCCCGCCGACACCGCTCTCCGACCTCCTGAACCATGATCCTCGATTCCTTCTTCATCACGTCGCAGGCAAAATCGCTTCTGTGTTTGGGATGGCGGATGTACTCCGAAGCCATCGCCTCCGAGAACACAGGGTATCTCTTGGAGATGTGCTGATAGAACAATTGATCCCTGTATGGAATCGCCTGCGACAGTTCGAGATCAGTCAGACCGTACTTGTTCACGATTCGATTCCCGTACTTGAATTTGTGGGAGGATTGTTTCAGCGCCTCCCTTGAGACCCCTATGGGATTCCCGCACATGGCCAGATAGGGATCGGAACTGACGAGATCCTTCATCATCATCTCCCTTTCCTTGCCGTCGGTCATCTTCGCCAAGAGGAAATGGAAATGGCACGCGGCAACGTCCCCCTCCGCCAACGGGGACTTGCCATCGAGGCGGAGAAGTTTTCTGAACTCTCTCGGAGAATCCAGATAGACCGAAGAGAGCCGATCAGTTTTTAGGTTTCGGAAAAGATCGAACTTCCGCTGCCTGATCCGCCCGATGGCCCGATGGATGTGACAGAATCGTTCCACCTCGATCTCGATCTTGTCCAACGCCTGAAGGTCGATGGTCATTCGGCCAAGAAGTTTGTGGAAATACCGAAGAACAGGGCTTCTCTTTAAATCGGTCTTATCGGGGCCACGGTTGGTCGTGATCCCTTTGATCAGCTCCTTTCTCTCCGCCCAACTGAGAAATTCTCGTCTGATTCCCTTGAGGATAATTTCAGGAGGGATGTTGTACGACCGGCACTTGATCTTACCCCTCTTTGGATCGTTGTTGTGAAGTCCCTCAACGTCCAAAAGTCCGTTCTCGATCAAAAGCTCGTTGAATCGAAAATAGTTCCGATTGATGCTCTTTAGATTCAGAGAATACAACTGCTTCCCCTCCGAAAATTCATCCAAGGTTCCATCATCGAGCAAATACGTCTCGATGAGGGTGGAGTAGATGAAAGAAAGATACCTTCACATCGTCTGGCAGGAAATCAAAGCTTGCTGCGTCGACTTCGGATTCCCAAAATGCAGGAGGTTTCGTGAATCGCTTTAACAAATTCTTGGTCGCTGCCTTTATGTGGGCGGCTATGCTTTTCCCCAGTATGGTGCAGGCGATGGAAATACAGCAGTATGATAAAATGTCGAATGAAGATCAGAGCGAATATGTCGCCCTGCTAGTGGGCGGTGCCGAGCAGGCTTTTAAAGATGAAGGCCGGGCGGATCTCGCCGCGCAAGTCGATCATCTTTTTACCACGACAGACCCCGGCGATACCCACACCATAGGAGTGGTAGAATTTCAGATGAATTTGGCATTGGCACGAGAGGCTGATGATAAAAGAGCCGCACAAGATCCGAGCGCACATCGGCTTGAGGTTGAAGACGCGATGCTTGTGACCTTGAAAAAGAACAATATTTCGCTGTCGGAGGATTTTATAAAGGCTTTCAGGGCGATCAATAATAACTTCCAGCCCAAATTCCCTCCGGCGACTGCGCTAACGCCGCCGCCAGAATAGCTTTTACAGGCCGACAGCGCCAGACCCATGCCAGATCATCTGTGGGCGATTTGAGCGAATATATTTTTGGTTTAGCAGGCTGCTGAAAAAGGCTTGTTTTGACAATATGTATCCATATAAATGTTACATATGCGAGGAAAACCCACCACCCAGGTCAGTTTTGTCAGCCTGATTGACGTCGAGGCGCTGATCGC
>Ga0182024_10019789_pt1 | contig 12363 bp, 10 predicted proteins | sample P32metaG_FD_120480 | JGI IMG/M metagenome (GOLD analysis project Ga0182024, IMG submission 120480) | Permafrost microbial communities from Stordalen Mire, Sweden - P3-2 metaG (Illumina Assembly) | ecosystem: Environmental > Terrestrial > Soil > Wetlands > Permafrost | place: Sweden: Stordalen...
CCGCCGGGGTCGACGACGGGGAATGCGGTGCCGGTGTCGATTGCGATTGGGGCGGGGACTACGCAGGCGGGGTCTACGATTGTCGTGAAGTGAGGGATTGTCGGCGGAGGGCAGGTCGGGGACAGTCGGGGACCTACCCTACTGGATAGAATGGCTTTATTATGGGAAGCTTTTTAGTGCTCTTTAGTTTCCTGGCGGCTGCGCAGAGCGATATCCGGGCTCCGGAGGGGCAGAGGGCGGTGTTGACTGCCACGGGCAAGGGCGTGCAGATTTATGCCTGCCAGAATTCGCAGTGGGTTTTTCAGGCGCCTGAGGCGACGTTGTTCGATGGCGATGGCAAAGAGATTGGGATGCATTCGGCTGGGCCGGTTTGGAAATTTGGCGATGGGCGGTCGGTGAAGGGACAGGTGGTCGCTACTAAGAGCGATGCGCCGGGGAGTGGGAATATTCCCTGGTTGTTGCTGAAGGGCGACGGGAGTTTTGAGTATATCCGCCGGTCGGAGACGCGGGGCGGTGTGGCTCCCGAGGCTTCGTGCGAGGCGGGGAAGAGTCTGCGGGTGGAGTATTCGGCTACGTACACGTTTTATTCGGCGGGGAGATGATTGCCGGGGTTAACGTGGTCCGTCACAGGGTCCCCTCCCTGACGGTCGGGGTTCGGTGCCAATACGAGGCCGATTTGCGAAACCGAGCCCCGACTGTAAAGGAGGGGACATGCTAACCATGCCCCTGGTGCTCGTTCCATCTCGCCGGTCTTCATCCACTTGGAGGGGCCGCAGGCCGTAAAGATGGCTGTCGGTGGCAGCGCATGGCGCCGCCCCACAAGCTGTTACATTTTCAGGACTACCCGGAAGCGGGCTTTGCCGCCGATCATTCTTTCGTAGGCTGCGGCGGCTTCGGCTAAGGGATAGGTTTCGATCATGGGGCGGATGCCGCTCAGGGCCGCCAGGCGCATGGCGTCTTCCGAATCGGTAGCGGTGCCGGAGGGCCAGCCTCGCACATTGCGGCGGGCACTGACGATTTGCATGGGGGAGACTTCGATGTTGTCGGGTCCTACACCCACCACCATTAGCGTTCCGTCTACACTCAGACCGGCTACCAGAGGTGTCATCGATTTGGAGTCGGGGGCAGTGGCCAGGATGGTTTTTGCGCCGCCTAATTTTTGAAGAGCCGCGGCGGGCTGGACTGCGTTGGTGTCTATATAGTGATGGGCGCCTAGTTTCGTTGCGAAATCTTTTTTGTCGTCACCTCTCCCGATGGCTACGGTTTCGAATCCCATTTTATTTGCGTATTGGATGCCTAGATGGCCTAACCCGCCTAAGCCCTGAATCGCCACTATGTCGCCGGGCATCGCGCCGCTGTGGCGGAGGGCGTTGAAGGTCGTAATGCCGGCGCATAAGAGAGGCGCGGCTTCGGTGAAGCTGAGCGCATCGGGGATCGCGGCGAGGCCTTGGGCGGAGGTGATCATGTACTCGGCATAGCCTCCGTCGTAGACGATGCCGGGGATCTGGGCGTTCTGACAGGCGGCGAATTTTCCGCGGCGGCACGGTTGGCAGATGGTGCAGTGGCCTCCGATCCAACCGACGCCGACGCGCTGTCCTTTGGTCCAATTGGTTACGCCTTCGCCCAGGGCATCGACGACCCCGGCGACTTCGTGACCGGGGACTCTGGGGAAGGCCAGGCCTGGCATGAGGCCATCCTTGGTTAACACGTCGCTGTGGCAGAGGCCGCAGGCTTCGACCTTCACTCGGACTTTGCCGGGGCCGGGGTCGGGGAGAGGGCGGTCGACGATTTCTATGGGGCCGCGGGCGGAGGTGACTTGGGCTACGCGCATGGTTTCATGATGCAAGCGGGGGCGGTCACGACGCAGAAATTTGAAATTGTCACATTTGTTCAATTAGTTAGAGGGGAGGGGTGGGTCGCGGGTGGCAGGAGGCGGGCAAAGATCGGGCATGAAGAAATATATCCGCGAGATGATCGACGATCTGAAACATTCGAAGGTTAAGGGTTTTGTGCCGCCTGCGCCCAAGGCGAAGACGGAGAATCCGGCGCCTCCCGCCGAGGCGGCTTTACCCGGCGACTTGTCGAATCAGGTGCTGTCTAAGAATGCGGAGGAGAAGGTGAAGCAGTTGGATTATCAGGCGCAGCAGAGTGAGAGGTTGCAGACTAATTCGTAACGCTAACCGGGGGAACTTTTTCCCAGGATTGCCGGGTGGCGGGCGCCGGTGGCGGAGGGTATGTTGGAGGGGCGGCGCTGGATGTGCGCGTGGGCCAGGACGGCGAAGGCTATGGCTTCCTTGGCGTCGGGGTCGATGCCGTGGGCGGCTGTGGTGACGATCGTCAGGTGGGGAAGGAGTTCGCGGAGGCGGCGCATGATTTGACGGTTGTGGATGCCTCCGCCGGAGACGATCAGTTCGCTGATGTTCGGGAATTGGATGGCGTTCGCTATTGACTGGGCTGTGAATTCGGTGGCGGTGGCGATCAGGTCGTCGATCGGGAGGCCGGTGGCGATCAGACCGCTTGCGAATTCGTGGCCGAATTGTTCGCGGCCGGCGGACTTGGGGGGAGCGAGGGCGAAGTAGGGATCTGACAGCATGGCTTCCAGCATGCGGGGGTGGATTTTGCTCGCGCGGGCAATGCGGCCGTCACGGTCGTAACGCTGGCGGGCCTTCGTTTTGTGGGACACGAGCGCATCGACGATCATGTTGCCGGGTCCGGTGTCGAAGGCTGTGATTTCTTCTCGCTTGGCGGCGGCGGGGATTACTGTGATGTTGGCGATGCCTCCAATGTTGAGGGCGATTCTCCCGATGCGGCGGTGGCGGAAGAGGAGATAGTCGACGTAGGGGACTAAAGGGGCTCCTTTACCTCCGGCCGCTATGTCGCGTTCGCGGAAATTAGAAATGGTCGGGATGCCGGTGCGTTCGGCGACTACGGCGGCTTCGCCGATTTGAAGAGTGCTCGCGACGCGCATGCCTAAGTATTCGACGGGTTGACCTTCGTGGAAGATGGTTTGGCCGTGGAGGCCGCAGAGGTCGATGGAGTCGAGTGGGATGCGCTGGCGGCGGCAGGTGTCCTGGATAGCGTCGGCGTACAGGGCGCCTAATAGGAAGTTCAGTCTTGAGATGGTCGCGGTGTGGGTGATGTTGTTGGAGACTGACAGGAGGGCTTCGCGGAGTGGCTTCGGATAAGGAGTCGAGTGGAAGGCTACGCAGTTAATTTTCTTGGCTGCTATATCGATGATCGCGACGTCGATGCCGTCGAGCGAGGTCCCGGACATCAGGCCTGCTACTCTCATTGTCATGATTTCAGGTCTCGCTGGAGGTCGGAGAGGAGTTGCAGGGCTTCTATGGGACGGAGTTCGTCGATTCTAACTTTTCTGATGCGGTCGGCTATGTCGTGGTTGATGGGTTCGAAGAGGCGGATTTGGACGGGAGCGCTTTTGGGGACGTAATCTTCGTGATGGGCCAGGATTTCACGCGCACGCTCGATTACTGACATGGGAAGCGCGGCTAGGCGGGCTACTTCGATGCCGTAGCTCTTGTCGGCGGCTCCGGGTTCTACTTTTCTTAGGAAGAGGATCTGGTCTTTCGATTCCTTGACTGAGACGTGCAGGTTGCGAACACCGGGGAGAGTTTCGGCTAGCTCGGTTAGTTCGTGATAGTGAGTCGCGAAGAGAGTTTTCGCGCGGATGTTTTTGTGGATGTGCTCTACTACGGCCCACGCCAACGCGAGGCCATCGTAGGTTGAGGTGCCCCGGCCGATTTCGTCTAACACTACTAAGCTACGATTCGTGGCAGTGTTGAGGATTACGGCGGTTTCGGTCATCTCTACCATAAACGTCGAGCGGCCGCGAGCTAAGTTGTCGGCGGCACCGATTCTGGTGAAGACCCGGTCGACTATGGGGAGTAAGGCGGATTCGGCGGGGACGAAGGAGCCCATTTGAGCGAGGACTGTCAGCAGAGCCGCCTGGCGGAGATAGGTGGACTTGCCGCCCATGTTAGGGCCGGTGATGACGGCGATGAACTCGGTTTCGGGGTGGAAATAGAGATCGTTGGGGATGAAGCGTTGGGCGTCCTTGGCGGCTAACTGTTCTATTACGGGATGTCGGCCGGCTACTACTCGCAACTCGCCTTCGGGGTCGAAGCTCGGGCGGGTGTAGCGATTTTCGGCGGCTACTTCAGCCAGGGCTACTGTGACATCTAACTCCGCGATCGCGGAGGCTGTCGATTTGATGCGGGCGGCGTGGGAGGCGGTCAGGGCGCGGAGGGTTTCGAAGATCTCGCGCTCGATCGCTAGCATTTTCTCTTCGGCTTCCAGGATCTTTACTTCCAGCTCTTTTAGTTCGGGAGTGGTGAAGCGTTCGGCGTTGACTAACGTCTGTTTGCGCTCGTAATCCTGCGGGGCCAGGTGGAGATTGGCTTTCGAGATTTCGATGTAGTAGCCGAAGACGTTGTTGAAGCGGACTTTTAGCGACGTTATGTTGGTTCTGGTGCGTTCGCGCTGCTCGATTTGGGCTAAGTACGTCTTGCTGTTTTTCGAAATGTCGCGGAGTTCGTCCAGGCGGGGGTCGAAGTGGTCGCGGATTACGCCCAGGTCGGCTAAGTTAACCGGAGGCTCTTCGGCTAAGGCGGCTAAGACGGGCTCGCGGACTTCTTCTATTTCGTCTAACTCGACGTTTTGAGACTTAGAGAGTCTCAGGTGTTGCTTGAGTGACGGGACTACCGCTAAGGATCTGGCTAACGCTGCCAGGTCTCTTGGGCCGGCGGTTGCTAACGCCAGTTTCGAGAGGAGGCGCTCCAGGTCGAGGATCGTTGCGAGGTCGTTTGCGATGGCGGATCTCAGGATTGGCGTTGTATGCAGTTCGGCTACTGCGTCCAGTCTCTTGTTGATTTCAGTTATGTCGATAGAGGGGGCTAGGAGACGGCGGCGGAGGAGGCGGCCACCCATTCCTGTGCGGGTTCGGTCGAGGACGTGAAGCAGCGTCGATTCTTTTGATTCGCCGGCGAAGAGGGGCTCGCACAGTTCCAAGTTACGGACGGTGGTTGCATCCAGGACTAGCGCGTCGGATCGATTGTAGAATGCCGGGCGTTCTAAGTGATCTAAAGCGGCTCGCTGGGTTTCTCTTAGGTAGTGAAGGAGCGCAGAGGCGGCTCCCGTGGCCAGGGGGCGATTTTCCAGGCCGCAGCCGTCGAGTGACAAGAGATGAAAATGGTCGCACAGACTGCGGGCGGCATAGTCGTGGCCGAAAACCCAGGGTTCGACATCGGTTTTCAGGCACGGGAGTTTTAGATTTGAGCCGGTGGGGGCTAGAGACTCCTTGGTGTTGAGAGATTCCAGGGCGGAGGAAACTTCGAGCACCTCGATTTCGGTGGCGCGAAATTCGCCGGTGGAGACGTCGACATGGGCTACGCCAGCTCTTGTGGTGTCGGCGAAGACTGCCGCAAGATAGTTATTTTCGTGGGAGCGGAGGACTCCGGCGTTCATTGACGTTCCCGGGGTCACGATGCGGGTGACTTCGCGGCGGACTAGTTTCTTGCCGGCTCCGGCTTCTTCCATCTGGTCGCAGATCGCTACGCGGTAGCCCTTCTGAATGAGGCGGGCGATGTAACCTTCGGAGGCATGGTAGGGGACGCCGCACATCGGGATGGGCTGTCCTTTTTCTTTATTTCTTGCGGTTAAAGTGATTTCTAATTCTCTGGCGGCGGTTATTGCGTCGTCGAAGAAGAGTTCGTAGAAATCGCCCAGGCGGAAGAGGAGGAGGGCGTTGGGGACTTGCTGTTTAATGCCGTGGTATTGGCGCATCAATGGAGTTACTGGCGGGGTTTCGGGGGTGGGGGTCATTTTAAGAAGAGCCGCCTCGAAAGGCGGCTGCAGCCAAAATTGGCCGCCCTACAAGACGGCGACTGAAGTCGCCGCTGCAAGCTAAAGCTCGCGCCACTAGGCGTAGATTCCTCTTAGTTTGATGGCATAGGCTACTCGATCCAGGGCCAGCATGTAGGCGGCGGTGCGGTTGTTTACATTGTGTTTTTCGGCGTAGGCTACTACATCCTGGAAGCTGTTGATCATGATTTCCTCCAGGCGGTCGTTCACCATTTGCTCATTCCAGAAGTAGCCCTGGCGATCCTGCACCCATTCGAAATACGAGACGGTCACGCCGCCGGCGTTGGCTAGAATATCGGGAATTACGAAGATGCCTTTTTCGGCCAGGATCGAATCGGCGACGTGCGTGGTGGGGCCGTTGGCTCCCTCACATAGAATTTTTGTGCGGAGGCGGTGGGCGTTTTCCGAGGTAATCACGTTTTCTTTGGCGGCGGGCAGGAGGACGTCGGTTTCTAAGAACATCGCTTCGGTTTTGTCGATCGGGTCGCCACCTTCGAATCCGTTGATAGAGCCGGTTTCGTTGCGATGTTTGGTTAGCGCAGGAATGTCGAGGCCTTTGGCGTTGTAGACGGCTCCATCGTATTCAATGATGCAGACGATTTTGAAGCCGGCTCTGGACATGAGCCTGGCGGCCATGCCTCCTACGTTTCCGAAACCTTGAATGACTACGCGGGTGGAGGAACGTTCCAGACCTAGCTTACGGAGGGCCTGCTCGGTGACGATCATGCAGCCGCGGCCGGTGGCTTCGGCGCGGCCTTTCGATCCGCCCAGGTTGATGGGCTTGCCGGTGACTACAGCGGTTTGGGTGTGGCGGGCGTGCATGGAATAGGTGTCCATGATCCAGGCCATAGTCTGCTCGTTGGTATTCATGTCGGGGGCGGGGACATCTTTTTCGGGTCCGATGAAGTCGAACAGCTCGGCGGTGTAGCGGCGGGTGATGCGTTCGATTTCAGAGGGCGAGAGGAGGCTGGGGTCGCAGATGACGCCGCCTTTTCCGCCGCCGAAAGGGAGATTGGTTACGGCGCACTTCCAGGTCATCCAGGCGGCCAGGGCTCGGACTTCGTCGAGCGAAACATCGGGGGCGTAGCGGATGCCACCCTTTGCTGGACCGCGAGCTATCGAGTGCTGGACGCGATAACCGGTGAAGACTTCTAATCGCCCGTCGTCCAAGGCGATGGGGATGTGGACGATGATTTCGCGGGACGGGCTGCGCAGGACTTTTTGCATTCCTTCGTCCAGGCCCAGGCGGGCGGCGGCTTCGTCAAAACGCACTTCGGCGGATATTTTCGGATTGAATTCGGATTCGAGGGTCGACGGCATGGTCGCTTCGAGGATCATATGTGGTGTGGTCTCCACTCTTGATTATCGGACATCAAGCCCCAGATATTTCGCGGGCATGATTCATTTTCACGCAGAGACGCGGAGGGCGCGGAGAACGCAAGATATCTCACGCGATCATTTGGCTGTCAGGGCGTCGAGTTCCTTCTTGTGTAATTCGGAGCCGACCTTGATGGTGTCGCCGAACTCGATATATTGATCCGACTTGACGGTGTAGGCGGGCCAGTTGGGATCTCCGGTTGTGGCGAATTTTATCCAGGCGGCGGACATTACTTTCGCCAGATCGCCGGAAGCCGTCGCGAAGACGAACGGGATTTCGGAGCCGCGGTGAGTGAAGTAATACATGAATGTTTTCGGATTCAGTTTGGCTTGAAACCGGGCCAGGCGGCGGGCTGAGTTGAGGAAGACGAAATCGGTGACCAGGCGCGAGGCGGCGGCGTGGACTTGCGTGTCGTCATTCGCGGGGTACAGATTGAAGAGCGCATCGGAGAGGTGACTCGCGAGATAACTGTGGTAATCCGCTGCGGTTTTGAAGGGGAGATTTTCGGTGACGATCGACCCTTCATCGGCGTTGGTTCCGACGATTAACGGCACGTTGGCCTGATGGGCGGATGCGAAGGACTGGGCGGGATCTTCCGCGATCACCCAACCATCGATTATGGGTCCGTAGGACGCGCCGGAGTCGAAGACGAAGCCGGTTTGGAATGCGGCGGATTTCATGATTTCGTCCGTGGAGCGGAGGCGCAGGGCTTGCAGGTTGTCGCCGTAGAGCCTGGCGCCGGCTTGCTCGGCTGTGGCGCGGCGGAGATCGAACGGGGGAAACACGCTGGCGCTTTGGACTACGGCGCGGTGAAAGAGGCCTTTCGCCAGCGGCGAGGTCATTAGCCAGGCGACGTCGGTGGCTCCGGCGGATTCGCCGAAGATGGTGACGTTCTGCGGATCGCCTCCGAATTTATCGATGTTGCGGTGGACCCAGAGAAGGGCTTGGACCTGATCGAGGAGTCCATAGTTGCCGGAGGAGGACCGGGAGGATTCCTTCGTGAGAGAAGGGAGCGAGAGGAAGCCGAAGGGGCCCAGGCGGTAGTTGATGGTCACTACCACCGCGCCTTGTTTCGCGAGCGCGGAGCCGTCGGATATCGAGCCGGAGCCTGCGATGTTGGCGCCGCCGTGAATCCAGAAGAGGACGGGGTGATGCTCGGCGGAGGAGTTCGCGGCGGTCCAGACGTTGAGCGTGAGGCAATCCTCGCTGAGGTTTTCGAACTTGTGTTCGAGGATGGGCGGCTGAGGGCAGACGGGTCCGAAATCCTTTGCGCTGCGCGTGCCACCCCACGGCGCGATGGTGTGAGGCGGCCTCCAGCGCAGATCTCCGGTAGGCGGGGCGACGTAGGGAATGCCTTTGAACGATGCTACGCCGCTGGCTTCGGCGCCGGAAATTTTTCCGGAGTCGAGTTTAACTGTGGTATCCATTGCCAGATACGGCAGCGCGGTTATGGCGAGCAGCGAGCGGAGCATCTAGGTATCATAAGCGTTTCATGGCACCGATTCCTCAGAGTCAACAACGCGCGCTGGTGGAGCGCCTGATCAAAGCATGCGGCGGCGGATATTCGCCTGAGGTGAGGCGGAAGTATTATATTTCGGGTCCGCAATGGGCGGCGGCTTATGAGGGGCACGCGCTGTTTCACGCTCCTACGCGAGCGCCGGTGGGGTTTGAGAAGGTCATTGAAGAATACGGGAAGATCGGCATCGGGCATTGGACTACTCACGATACGGACGTGATTCCCACAGCGGGGTTATTTAGAGACGAGCAGGAAGCGATCGTGGCGCGGATTAAGGCTGCGCTGAAGACGAACGGGCTGAAGTGTTCGATGGTGACGACCGAGACGTTTCATCACGCGGTGTGGGCCGCCAGTCCTGCGGCGGAGGCTCCTGAGGTTCGGGCGTATGCCGCCCGGCGTTTGGCGAATACGGTGAAAATCGGTCATCAACTGGGTGCGGAGTTTGCGGTGTATTGGCCGGGATCGCTGGGATATTTCGTGCAAGGGGCGGTGGAGGAAACGGAGACGCTCAAGTGGTATGCGGAGGGTCTCAATGCGGCCTGCGAGGCGGATATTAAGATCGCGAAAGAGTTCGGGCGTCCGACACTGAAACACTGTATGGAGGCGAAGCCGTTCGAACCGCAGGCGGAGATTCTATTGCCGACCAGCGACGCGATGCTGGCGTTTATATCGTCGGGGTTGTTGACGCATCCGGAGATGGTCGGGTTGAATCCGGAGTATCTGCATGAGCTGATGTGGGGCGCGGCTCCTCGGGCGGCGCTGGCGAGGGCGCTGCTGTGCGGCAAGCTGTGGCATTTCGATATTAATGACGGGTATCGACTGAAACATGACGTTGATATCGCGGTGGGATTAGTCAATCCGTTGGATTGGCTGAATGTGCTGGTGCTGCTGCGGAGCCACAAGTATTCGGGTCCGTTCAATCTGGATTACAAGCCTCCGCGAACGACCAGCAACTGGGGCGTGTTTGCGCTGAGTTTCCCGACGGCGGTGGATCGATTCATCACGTTGTGGGAGATGGCGGGCGATGTGATTGCGGACCCGGTGATTGCGGAGGCGTCGGCGGCGCTGAGGGCGGGCGGAGGACCTGCCGATCCTCTGGATGTCGAGGCGATTGTGGCGGCGAATCGGGAATTGCTGACGCTGCATGAGTTGATCGCGCATCGGATGGTGCAGATCCTGATCGGGGCGCATCGGGGGCGGGTGTATTCGGCCTGAGGATGATTGCTGGCTTGTAGATCTGGTCCATTGCCTCGACTAGCCTTTCGACGATTCGAGCGAGTCAGAAAGGTGCCAAGCCCAGGGGCGCTGTCGAGAAGGCCCCGAGCGCTTCGAGCCCCCAGTAGCTCTGCCCACTTCAGCAGCTAAGCGTTCCGGGCGACGACTGGTTACATATCGAACAGGTAGGAAGCAGCGCACGTCCATCAGGGTTGGATCAAAAGCGGAGCTGATATAGTTCTCAACTATGTTGCGCTTGCTTTACTGATTTCGCTGGGAGACGCGATCGAAGCAGATCCACGATATTCGTCCAGAATGCAGGACTTGCGGCCCACGTGTGTCCGCTATCTCGACACCGTCCGCCGTACTCAAGAACCTCACAACGGTCGGTAGCCATGATTGACTGCTGCGCAGGATCGTACGAAATAGCGTGACGGTCATGCCATCCTGCTTCGTTGTCTTTCCGCTCGCGGAAATAGTCGATAGTGATGGTTGAATCGGGCCCCGAGCCTGCAATCGTGATCCGCCCGCGCAGCGAATCTCCGCCACCGTAGCGCGGACGCATTGCAGAACCTGATTTCCAGACGTCGCTTCCAGACGTGCTTTCCGCTGCACAATACGAATAGTCCCTGAGCTCAGACAACCGCGACATTACAATGCCATTCGATCGGAGGCTTTCTGAAAAACTCCCGAATCAAGCTCGCAGGAGACACGACAACGATCAAATGAGTGGAACTTCGGAGCCCACCAGATACGCCCGGCACCACTTCCTGCCCCCAGTGGATGTCTTTTCGATCAAAGAAGAATTCGATTCCGAGTTCTGACAAAATACCACAGATGTTTTGCGCAGCGGCTTCGTCGATCGATGAGTAACTGACGAAGACTCGGTAACCCGTCTGAAGGCGTTTTCGATCTTTTTCGAAAGCTTGCTCGACTGCTTTCAGATTCATATACTGATTGACCGCTTCCCGTGAAAAACGCATCTCGACCTCCAGGACTGCTGACGAGAAACCATAATAATCCAAATAGGCTGTCGACGCTGGTCCAGCCCCATGCGTCAGCTTGGGGCTATGGGGAGAAATAGCCCCACGCTTACGCATGGGGCTGACCGCATCAAGAGCGATAACGACGGCTGTATTTCTCGCGTCTGTGCGGCTAGTGAACCGCGCCCAGGTCTTCCAGGGGCCAGTAGACGAATACGGCTTTTCCATAGATATTCTGGCGCGGAACGTAACCCCAACTGCGGCTGTCGTTGGAGGAGCTGCGATGATCGCCTAAGACGAAATACTGATCGGGCGGCACGATTTTGCGGGGCATCGGGATGCTGTCGCGATTGTCTTCGGCAACATAGGGCTCGGAGATGGGCTGGCTGTTGACGATGACCTTGCCGTTGTCGATCTCGATGACGTCGCCGGGAATGCCGATCACGCGCTTGATGTAGGACTTGGTCGGATCGCCGGGGTAGAGGAAAACGACGGTGTCGCCGCGCCCGATATCGGAGATGCCGAAGCGGTAGACGAACTTATTGATAAAAATACGCTCGTCGTTCTGAAGCGACGGCATCATGCTGGTGCCTTCCACTTTAACGGGCTGATAGAGAAACAGAATCACGACGATAGCGATTAGAACGCTCAAGAAGAGGTCGCGGAACCAGGATAGAGTGGCTCCGGCGGCAGCGCGGCCTTTTCCTTCAGGTTCAGGATTGACTGTTTCGTCGTCGTCCATTGTTCCTGTACAAAATTATAGACGAGCCAAATGGGAATTGGTTGCGCGGGGCCGTGGCGAGTATAATCGTTGCATGTTCCAGATCACTCGCAGCGCCCCCGTTTACGACGTTGTCATTATCGGGTCCGGAGCGGGCGGCGGCACCGTCACCAAGGTCCTTGCAGACCTCGGGATCAGCGTGGCGCTACTCGAAGCCGGTCCGATGCTGAATCCGGCTAAGGATTTCAAAGAGCACATGTGGCCGTATCAGGTGCCTCACCGGGGCGCGATGGAGGGCGGCGCCAGCTATTTTGGAAAAGGACGCGCGTTCGGATTTTTCTCGGCGCACGCGGGTGGCTGGCAACTGGAGGGCGAGCCGTACACGGTTGCCGAAGGATCGAAGTTCAACTGGTTCCGGTCGCGCATCGTGGGTGGGAGAACGAATCACTACGGGCGCATTTCGCTGCGCTACGCGGATTACGATCTGAAGCCGTATTCGCGCGACGGGATCGGGACGGACTGGCCGATCTCCTACGAAGACATCGCGCCTTATTACGACAAGGCCGAGAAGTTCATCGGAGTGACGGGATCGAAAGAAGGTATCCGCAGCGCGCCCGACGGAATTTTCCAGAAGTGCCCGACGCCGCGCGTGCATGAGGTTCTGATCAAGAAG
>Ga0182024_10019791_pt1 | contig 12362 bp, 9 predicted proteins | sample P32metaG_FD_120480 | JGI IMG/M metagenome (GOLD analysis project Ga0182024, IMG submission 120480) | Permafrost microbial communities from Stordalen Mire, Sweden - P3-2 metaG (Illumina Assembly) | ecosystem: Environmental > Terrestrial > Soil > Wetlands > Permafrost | place: Sweden: Stordalen...
AAAGTGCCCGGGGTGGTTTCCGCAGTGGCCTCGAAAGTGAAGGCCTGTGAAAGTCCCCGGCGATAGAATGCTGTCCCCGCCACTTTTCCATATTCGTTGCTCAGCGTGCCCCAGTCGCGCCTGACCATACCTGCCTGCGCTGCATAAGTCTGCAATCCCTTGGCCAGCAGCATGGAGCCTCCGTAAAAAGGCTGCGTGACGGTCACTTGCCCGCCCTGCGTGTTGGTCAGAGTCATGGTGATCGTTCCCGCGCCGGAGATTACGGGCAACTGCGGGACCTGAAACGGACCGGGGTTCACCTCACTGGAGGCCGCGAGGTTTCCGTTGACGAGGACATCCACCGTAGAGGGAACTGCGGCCGATCCGCTGAGCGAGGGAAGCGGAAAGGTGACGAGATCGGGCCGCATGGTAAAGTCGGATCGGATCTGCAGTCCTTCCATATGCACCGGCCGGTTCCAGCTCAGGCCGCCATTGATATAGTCGCCGGCGCTATAGCGGCGCAGTGAATTCACATCGGCAAAGGTGTAAGCGGAGTCGAGGCGCACAAAGGGCTTGGTTCCTGAAGTGCTCAGAGCCGAGCCGGTATAGGTCATCCAGTCACAACTGGTGATGCCCCATCGGCTGAAGTTGCGGAGATCGAACGATCCGCTGCCTCCATTCTGGCCGTTGGCGAACGTGCCGACCGTATCGTAGTTCAGTGTCAGCCCCGTCCCGCTCTCGATGCGTCTCCTGCCATTCTGTGATTCGGTTGCATTCAGTTGCACCAAGGTCGGCGCCAGGATGGCGTCGCTGGCTGTGACCAACAACTGTTGCTTTACCGCGTCCAATGTCCACTTGAATCCGGGCAGATCATCCAATGCGACGAGACCAGCGCGGGAGAGCCGGGGATTGGCGACGAGAAAGCCCATGTCCCGCAGTTCCTGCGGGCGAACATATAAGCTGCCGTTTCGGAGAGTGAACTCACCAACTTGGCCGAGAGAATGGCCGTTGACAATGACCTCAAGGAGCAAAGTCTGGTCCGTGCCGGGTGGAGGTTCCATAGCGCTTGCACTTGACGCCGGCGCAGGATCGGCTGCCTTTGCGGGATCTGCAGCCAGCGAATGCACCGCCAACAGAGCGAAAATCAATGCTCCGGCGAAGCGAAGTGAATAGGCCGCTCGGCCCTCACGGTTAAGGCGCAGAAGTAACGCCAACGTGTTCGTTAATGGTCGCAGCGATTCCATCGGCAGTTAACTTCAGGATTTCTCCCGGTTGCGGTGCATACGCTTGCGCGTCAAGCTCCCAGCGCCTGGTGACCCCAGCGAGAACATAGGGCGATGCTTTTGAATACGCACTCATCTTGTGACCGTCGGTGGCGGTTACAACAATGTTGCGAACGGTCTGATGGCTGAGGCCGCTGTTGACTCCAACCAGGAACAACTTGTCGCCATTGCGCTCAAGATGAAACTGAACCTGCGGTGCGGCTTTCGTTGCCGGCATGGCGAAGATCGGTATCGAAAGACGCAACACCATTTGCACTACCCCCGGCTCACCTGCGCCGGGAATCTGGTCAAGTACCATCCGGTACGTTGCCTCGCGGCCTGCCGGCGGTTGACGAAGAATCAGGCGCACCACCTGAGAGCTTCCTGGCGCGATGGTAGCCAGCGGCGGACTCGCAACCACAATATTGGAAGGAGTGAGCTGCTCGTCATCATCTTTCTGGCTCCAGTCGTAGACGCGAACCTGAATCGATGTCGGCTTTTGGCCTGAATTCTTGACCGACAAAGTTGCAGCTTTCTGGCCCGGTTGCATAAAAACGTTGACAGGCAAAACCGACAAGCTCTGCGCATCGGCCATGGAGCCGGCGAGAGAAAGGGCCACGGCGGCGACGACTTCAATTGCCGCCGTGAGCCGGAATGATTTCCAATTCCGCAAGGTCATGGTGTCCTGAACAAGGCCTGCCAAGTGTTTCCAGTTAGTAGGTGATGGTTACTGTGACCGAGTCGGCATACGATCCGGGCGTCGGAAACTGGCCTGCCGCGATTTGGCCGTAAACCGTGAGCGTCTGCGCGGACCCCGATCCAGTGCCTGATTCCCAGCTGCCCGAGGCGTTGCCCCAGTTGGTGGCGTGACCGCTGTCCTGGTACAGACCATAACCAAGGGTTTGTGAGCCGCCGGAGAGCGTCATAAGGCGGTTAGTGACCGTAGCGCCGGAACCTGAACCCGCACTGAGACCCACTGTGTACCCGGTGGTGTTGCTGCAGGAAACGGCAATGGTGGTTGACACGTTGTTCACCGCACCCGAATAGCTGCCAAAAGCCAGCGGATTGGCGGTGATGCTGCAGTCGGGTGCAACTGTTGCTGAAACGGCCAAAGTCGCCGTCGCGGTCTGCGCGCTTGCGAACATCGGCGCGAACATCCCGGCAACAACCAGGATCACAGCGGCAACCGTTGCGGACTTCACATGATTTGCGTGCTTCATTGAAAGATGCTCCTTACACAAGTATTGGTAGAGACTGACTCGAGTGATTGGCCCGTGTGAATGGCCCGTGTGACAAACTCGAGTGACTGACCGAGCGCGATCGACTCGAGTAATCGGCTCGAGTGAATGGCCCGTGTGAATGACCCGAGTGACAACTCAAGTAACTGACCCGAGCGCGATTGACTCGAGTGAATAACCCGAGTGAATGGCCCGCGTGAATGACCCGAGTGATTGGCCCGAGTTCCTATGGGGGGTGGGAACTGACCAGATCATATCCGCGAAAAAAATTTCGGCTATAGCTCTTTGGTGTAGTTGCTGCTTTGCGAAATGGGATGGGCCCATGGCCCCTTCGCGGTAGTGCAGCAATTTCAATAGAGCACAGGGAAAGCCGGAGATGGATTCGGTGGGCGCTAAGTAATTGTCCTGAAACTATATATTCCGGCATTCGCAGGACAGTTCAATGGGAATCGCCGTCGTGGTCACTCTGGATCGGGATGGCCCACTCAAAAAGGAATCAACTTTGGCAACATTGCGAAGTTTGAAAGTCAGCACAGCATCGGAGACAAAACCGACGAGGATCTTCACTGGGATCGGGCGATTTGTTTGGCGGACCATCGATTCATGGGAACCGCATCCATGCAATCCATCGCGGAGCCGGAGTGGAATTCAGAAGCTTCGCTCGCCCCAGATCAATACATAGCAGGTCAATAAATAATCGTCAGGGTCCCCGTCTGGGGAGGTGCGCCGAAGAGGGAACAACTGGCGGCATTCATGGACCCTGCATTCAAGTCCAAAAAGAAGAGATCCTGGAGCGTAATTGCGGATTCATCTATCAATGGACTGGCTCCGTAAGGCAGACTCCATGCTTTGAGACGCTCAGGATTGCGGGAATTCGCGTACGCGGGAGTGGCCGCATACTCGGTTCGCGGCAAGCCGGCCGCGCCATTTCTATTCCCGGGGGCGCCGCTAACGACAATCTGATACGCCACCGGGAGGCTGCAGTTTACAGAAACTGTCGGTGTCGAGCTCACCTGGCCGGATCCGCCGATCTCAGGCTGCGCGCTTGCGGGAGAAACGTCGCACTCCGCCTCAACAGTTGCCGTGATGACGAGTGAAGCTGTCCTTGTTGCAGCATGAACCGGAGGAGAAGCGAGCCAAAATGAAAGCGCTCCTGCCAAGAAAATGGAAACAGCGAATTGGCTGTGCATCGCATTTCCTCCGGGGTCGGCGTTCGAGCAGAAGCGGAATCGGGCTGCCGCTACGCGAAACGTACGATCATTACCTTTCGAAGACGCCAGTTCGGTGACCGGGCCGCCCACGTGAACTTCAACTCACGAACTGCATTCGGGCCGATGGACCCTAAATCGGCAAGTTCTTAGAAAATCTTTAGGATCGTGGTCGCTCTCATGAATCTTTGGATGGCAGGGAAAGATAACACGATTGGGTCTCTACTAACACGAAAGCATCATAGATCGAAATGGCCTCGGATGCCAAGCGTTAAGAACAAAGGCCTGCGGGGCCACGGTAAGCCCCGGGGCGAACACCAAATGGCCTTTTAGGGATTTGAATTAGAGGCGCATCAACGGCTCACAAGACGCCTGGGACTGCCGGAGTGCGCGGAAATACGACCAAGAGGAATATCCAGCGGGTGATTTTACAGGCGAAGTCGACTCAGAAGCAGCTTGATCAGACACGGTTTCCGCGTGGAAGCATTCGGAGATCGAGCCACGTCCGCATTTAGATTGGTCATCCGCCAGGAGTGAAAACTAAGTTGATCGTTGTTTCAATTTCTACGGGCTGGTTATTGAGCCTGTACGGCTTGTAGCGCCAGTTCCGCACGGCATTGATGGCGGCCTGCCGCAACATGACCGGCCCGCTCACAGCGCGCAAATCCTTAATCGTTCCATTCGTGGCGATCGTGGCGTGCAGCTCCACAGTGCCAGCCACGTGGGCCGTTTTAGCGAGAGGCGGATAAATCGGCGGTGGGCTCAGAATCAGCATTCCAGTCGCGACGCCAGATGAAACTACAATTGGTTTGGAAGATGTAGCTTTAACGACGGGCTGTGCGTGTCCATTGAAGATGCCGGCATCTGTGCTGCCGCCACCCAGGCCTTCCGCACCGGCCGTGTCAGAGCCCGCCGGCGGAGGCGCATCTTCCACCACTTGCTTCGGAATCCGAGTTGGCGCGGTCAGTTGATTGTTCATCACATTCGTCTGCGCCGGCGCCGGGGCCGCTCCGTGCTCTTCGTTGTCCCGCTGGTTGTCCGTTGCCGGTTGCTTTTCGGTCGTTGCCAGCGGCTTGTCCTGAGTTAACGGTTCACGAGCCGGCGGCGTCGACGGGTTCGTCGTCGGCGGAGTATTGGCTACGGCCGGAAGTGGCTGGACAGATGGTTTCGCCACGTACTTCGTTCCGCGGTGGAACAGGGGGATGATGAGGAGGAGCGGAAGCAGAATCGAACAGGCGCTAACCGCAGCAATGATCATCCACTTCTTTTTCGCTGTCTTTTGCTCTCCCTTAACTTCGACTTTCTCGGGTGAAATCGACTGGAAGAGAGCCTCGTCAGCCTCGTTTCTCAATGTCGCCGTTGGTAGCTTCCCGGTGACAGTGAGCGCCACGACGGCACGCGCTGTCGTGTAATTCAGAGTGTCGATCGGGGTGAAGGTTACTGAGAGTTCATGCACTTCCGGCTCAAGTATCTCGCCCGCAGCAGGTGTATAGACAAAAGACCCCGGCACTGTTGTTGTGGCATTGAGCTGAGTGGTGCTTATGGCCGCGCCGTAGGCAATCGGACCCGGTGCCGGCCAGGTGATGGCAGGAGTTGCCCTGGCCACAGTCAGTGTTGCGGCACTCTGCGATGGTGAGTAGCCCAAAGTATCTGCAGGGGTGAAAACCACGGACAGTTTATGCTCTCCAGCTGCAAGCACCGCGCCGAATCCAGGGTCATACTCGAATGTTCCCGGAACTGACGCCACGGCTCGGAGTTGCGCGGCGCTGAGCTCTGTGCCGTACGCAATCGGATCGGGTGTCGGCCATTGGATGACAGACGTTGCCCTGGTCACAGTCAGTGATGCGGCACTCTGCGATGGAGAGTGGCCCAAAGTATCTTCCGGGGTGAAAACCACGGACAGTTTATGTTCTCCAGCTGCAAGCACCGCGCCTAATCCAGGGTCGTATTCGAATGTTCCCGGAACCGACGCCACGGCACAGAGTTGCGTAGCGCTGAGCTGTGTGCCGTACTTAATCGGATCGGGTGTCGGCCATTGGATGACCGATGTTGCCCTGGCGACAGTGAGCGACACCGAGGCCTGTGCTGCGGCGCAGTTCGCGCTGTCCGCGGGGCTGAAGGTTACCGAAAGCGTATGCATTCCCGGGGGGAGCACCTCTCCCGGCGCGGGAGAGTAGTCGAATCCTCCAGGTACCGACGCCGAAGCATTGAGTTGAGCGTCGCTCAAAGCGGTGCCGTAGATGATTCCGGCAGGTGTTGGCCAGGAGAGGGCCGGCGTTGCCTTGGCCACAACAATCGAAACTGCGGCCTGCTGCGTAGCGTAGCTGCCGGAGTCTGCCGGAGTGAATGTGGCCCATAGCGTGTGGGTTCCGGCCGGCAGCACATGGCCTGGGTCAGGTGTGTAAACAAAAGTTCCCTCAACCGATGCTGTGGCATTGAGCTGGGCGAAGGTGAGCTTGTTCCCGTATGTAATCGGGTCGGGTGTCGGCCACGTGATGGTCGGAGTCGTGCGCACATCGGCCGAAGCCAAAATCGTAGTGCTCGGCGGTTCATTATTTACAGAATCTGCCTGCGCAGTATTTTTCTCGAGACCTCGAAGCGCGGTTTCCCATTTCAACTCGGCTTCCCGCTCGACGCTCTCCATCAATTCATTTGCGCTCGGCGGTTCATGATTTCCAGAATCTACCTGCGCAGTATTTTTGTCGAGTTCTCCGAGCGCGGTTTCGCGTTGCAACGCGACTTCATGGTCGAGGCTTTCCTTCAACTGAGGTGCGCAGGGCGGCCCAATATATTCAGAATATACTTGCGCAATATTTTTACCGTGACCTTTAAGCGCGGTTTCCCATTCCAGCCCGTCCTCCGGTTCGACGCCCTCCTTCGATTCAGTTGCGCCCGGCAGAGCGGACACATCGACTCCGGAACGTTCGGCCTGGGATCGTTGGAGCGCGTCAAAAAATCGACTCATTCTTACCCGCCTCGGTGTTTACAGGAGCGCCTATATGTGAGGGGCCCGCTAAATGCTCGCGCTGAACAGTCCGTGCATTCAGTAAATCGGAATTTTCGTTTTGCCGGATACGAAATTATATCGCCAGTGGCCGCTGTCGCGATCTTTCTCTGTGTTCGTTCCAGAGCCAAAGCTCCGGCCGCGTCCGGCAGAGCCTTTGGCCCGGTCCGCCAACTGCACAGAAATCAGAAATGGACGATTGCGCAAGTAATTCATTGCATGTGATTTGTAGCGCATCTTCTCGCCTCCATGTCAAGGAAGCGCACGAACCAATCGGGCTACGCGCCTGCGGTTCCACTGAAAATAGTTCATCAGAAGTTGAGCAGTGCGAAGAAAGCAAACATCAGCGACAGCTGCAGAATCGTTTGCAGTCAATCTCCGGCACACCGGCAACCGGAAGGCCCTCCTATTAGCCGGACTCACTGCTCTCTGTCCAAAGCAGCTCCGATGGTTCCTGGATGGTTATTGAAATCCAGCGGGAATGAGTGCTTTGATTAAACTGAGAAAACAGTAACAGTTTTCCTGCTGCACATTCGAGGAGGCATCATGCACCTGCCGATGATCGTTCTGGCACGAGTCGGCCGTACTCTTCTCCTCATGCTCTTCGCCGCGGCAGGAACCATTCTGCTGGTGCGCTTCGCTCCCGGTTACTTCACGGACTATCGTGAGATGGATACAAAATACACCCAGGCAGCACAGGCGGAAATTCAGGCAGACGCCGCCCAGCAACAGTCCGCGGGTCAGATCGCGATGCGCATGGTCAAAAGCTGGCTCAACGGCGACCTCGGCCAGTCGCGCCAATATGGAGTACCGGTCGCAGAATTGATCGGCGCACGCTTGCAGGTCTCGGCGCTGCTTCTGGTGCGGGGGATTCTTTGGGGCTGGCTGCTGGCCATTTGCACCGCGCTGCCAATCAGCGGTATGCGAAAGGGGGGAGTTCTGTGGGGCCTGCCCTTCACAGTTCTGCTGGCAATTCCAACCGCAGCTATGGCCACCGCCTGTATCCTTGCGGAAGTGGGCGGTCCTGTACTGGTGCTTTCACTCATCGTCGCCGCCAGGGAATTCAAGTTTTTACGCAACTTGCTGGAAGGCGCGTGGCGTTCGCCGCACCTTCTGCAGGGCAGAGCGCAGGGGCTGTCACCGCGTGCTTTGGTGACGATGCACATACTGCCCAACGTAGCTCCGCAGTTGCGCGCGCTGGCAACATTGTCGATCGTCACTGCGCTGGGGGCTCTGGTTCCCATCGAGGTGATCTTTACAGTGCCCGGGGTGGGCCAGCTGGCATGGTCCGCGGTAATGAACCGCGACCTGCCGGTACTTGTTGCGGTCAGTTTGCTGATGACGGCCGTGGTGGGATTCGCGGGAATGCTCTCGTCCCGCGCTGTGACGCTGGAGGAGGCATGAAGAAGCACATAGCGGCGGCCGTTCTTCTCCTGCTCATCCTCGGCGCGGCGCTCGTGCTTTGGCTGTCGCCATACAACTATGCTTTTCAAGACCGCGACGCGATCATGGCTCCCTCGACGGCCCAGCACTGGACAGGAACCGACGAACTTGGCCGCGACCGCACGGTTCGCGTAGCCGCCGCGCTCTTGATTGGGTTGACCGGCGCCACTGCCGCAGCGGTCATCACGATCATGATCGCCGCGTCCTTCGGCTTGCTGGCCGCCTATAGCCCCCCGGCGGTAGCTGCCATACTCATGTTCGTGAGCGACGGCTTTCTGTCATTGCCGTGGCTCTTTCTGCTGATGATGGCCCGCTCCTTATTGCCGCTCACCGCTTCTCCGCTGCAAACGGCCGTGACCACCTTCCTGGTTCTCGCCGCCTTTGGTTGGCCGGCTTGCGCCCGAGCCATTTATCGCGGTGCCGCGCAGTTTCGCACAGCCGAGTGGATGATTCAAGGTCACGCCTGCGGCCTTAAGACGCGGCAACTTGTCCGTCTCCACCTCGTGCCTCATCTCCGTCCGCTGCTCTTGCCCCAGTTTCTTATATGCGTTCCGGCATTCATTGTGGCGGAGGCAAACCTGGGAGCGCTAGGGCTCGGAGTAGGCGAGCCGATGCCGTCCTGGGGAGCGATGCTGCTGGAACTGGAGAACTCCGCTCTGCTTGCGCGATCGCAATGGGTGTACCTGCCGATTGCGCTTCTCGTTGTCGTCCTGCTGATTCTTGAATCCTTCACCACCGAGATCGAATACTAATGCCCAAAGCGTGTTTCATAAATGGTTCCGTGAAAGGGCACGACTTCAGTCGTGCCGAAAAGGGGCAGCAAGACTGCGGGGTTTTAACCCCTGAGGGATTCGGACCGACCCTTGAGGCCACTTATGAAACACGCTCTAGACAACTGCGTTCTTCGTGTGTTCTTGCCGGCCTCATGGCGCTGTTTGCGGTAGTTGCCCCAGGCCAGGCTGCCCCAAGGCGCCCCGGCGAACTGGCATGGGCCATTCACTATGATCCGAAAACCTTCGATCCGGCGAAAGTGGATGAGCAGGCATCCGAACTGGTGCGCTACCTGACCGGTGGAGTGCTGCTCAGGATCAACCGTCAAACCCAGGAGCCCGAGCCGCAGCTCGCCGAGAGCTATCAGGTCTCGCTCAAAGGCACCTTGATCGTTTTTAAACTGCGCAGCGGGCTCCGCTTTTCCGACGGCACTTCGCTGACATCAGCCGATGTAGCGTGGTCGCTGCGTAGAGTGCTTGCGCCCTCCACGCAAGGTGTCGTCGCCGAGGAGTTTCTCTCTCCGAGTGAAGTTGTCGTCGAAACCCCGGACCCGCTTACGGTGACGATCCATCTTCCGAAGGCCGTCACTGGAGTGGGCAAGATTTTCGACGAGATCGCCATCGAGCCGGCCAATCGTCCCAGCGAAGGCCGGGTTACCTCGGGGCCGTTCACTGTGTCGGACTATAAGCGCGGCCAATATGTGCGCTTGAGCCGCAATCCGAACTACTGGCGGCGCGACAGCGCAGGGACGCAACTGCCCTACGCGACAGGAGTACGGCTTGATGTTCTGAATAACCGCGAGCAGGAGATTTCTCTATTCCTGCGCGGAGAGTACGACCTGATCGACAGCCTTTCTCCGGACTACTTCGCGATTGTGGCTCAAAAGTCTCCGCAGTCGGTTCACGATCTTGGTGCTTCTCTCAATACCGAGCAGCTTTGGTTTAACCAGTTCTCGGCCGCTCCCCTGCCGGAATTCGAGAAAGCCTGGCTCCAGAACCGGAATTTCCGCATTGCTGTTTCAGATGCAATCCATCGCGCCGATCTGGCGCGCATCGCATACAACGGCCACGCTACGCCGGCTTTCGGCTTCATTTCTCCCGCCAACAAGCTTTGGTACAACAACGATCTGAAGTATCCGCATGAGAGCGTCGCCGATGCCAACCGCATGCTGGCGGCGTCTGGTTTTCATCGCAATGAGAACCAGCTTTACGACGCCACGGGTCATCCCGTGCGGTTTTCCATCCTGACGAATTCAGGCAACGCCGCGCGACAGAAGATGGCCGCCATGATCCAGCAGGACCTGGCTGCAATCGGAATGCAGGTTACCATTGTCGACCTCGATTTTCCCGCGCTGATCGAGCGCCTGTTGCACAAGCAGGACTATGAAGCATGCTTGCTCGGCTTGTCGAATGTTGAACCGGATCCGAACGAGATGATGAATCTTTGGTTGAGTTCCTCGCCGAACCATCAATGGAATCCCTCCGAAAAGACTCCCGCAACGGCCTGGGAAGCGGAAATCGATAAGCAGATGCAACTGCAGGCCTCCAGTTCTTCTGAGCAGGTCCGCAAACTGGCCGTGGACCGGGTGCAACAGATTGTGGCCGACCAGCAACCGTTTATCTACCTGGTTTATCCCAATGCTCTCCAGGCCATATCCCCGCAGTTGCAAGGTGTGAAAGCGGCGATTCTTTCGCCCGGCCCGGCCTGGAACATCGATTTCATCAGCCGCAAGGATGGCGCACGATGAGCGCACCCCTGCTTCAAGTTCATTTGCGGGCGGACTACGGAAAGCGATGCGTGCTCGAGGATGTCGAATTCAGCCTGGGCGCCGGGGAAGCCCTGGGTATGGTCGGTACGAGTGGCGCAGGCAAGACCACGCTGGTCATGGCGCTGCTGGGACTGCTTCCGTTGCGCGGCGGAAAGACATCTGGAGAAGTTCTGATCGATGGCAGCAATCTGCTCACCATGCCCGCTCGCGAGGCGCGGCAGATTCGCGGAAAGAGAATTGCGCTTGTTCCACAAAGTCCCATGACCGCGCTCAATCCGGCCGTATCCTTGCAATCGCATTTTGAGGAGGCGTGGCGCGCGCACGATTCGAGCGGACGAAAGGCTCTGGAGTCGCGTCTGAAACAACTCATGCAGGAGGTGCAGTTGCCCGCTGGGGACGATGCCTTTCTGCGCCGAAAGCCGGGGCAAATCAGCGTCGGCCAGGCGCAGAGAGTTCTAATCGCGTTGGCCCTTCTGCACCGCCCCGCCATACTTATCGCCGACGAGCCCACCAGCGCCCTGGACCCGGTAACGCAGTCGGAGATCATCAGGCTGTTGCGGCAGTTGACTCGCCGCCATGGAACCGCCCTCCTCTATATCTCCCATGACCTGCTTTCCGTCTTGCAGTTATGCGACCGGCTCGCCGTGCTGCACTCCGGCACGATTGTCGAGTGCATGCCGATTGCAAAGATCGAGCAGGCGCGGCACCCCGCGACTCTCTCCCTGTTGCGCGCGCTTCCTGTGCCAGTGCAGGTGCTGCTATCTCATTGCTGCGCAGATACTTAATGCAATCGATGGTGCTCAAACCTGGATTTTTCCGAATCCTGTCTGAACATCCCATCGACGGAGATTACTGAAATAAGCCGACGGCGTTGTAACCGTCAGATTTCAGGAGTCTTTTGCCTAAAATATAAATATAGATCCGCCCAAATGCGACTTTAGTAATCTTACTTAGGTTACTATCGCTCGTTGAGGCTTCCCCGAACGTTCCCAGAGTTAACCATGTGTGCGATTGGCCGATTAGAGTCCCCGCGCCGAATATGGACTCGTGTAAGCACCAATCCAGAAATCTCCGGCCGTTCATTGCGGCGCAAATGGGAGAAACAGCCATGAGTCAAAAGCAGCAGAAAAGTGCATTTTGGGGTCGTACATTTTGGGTTCGTACATTCATCATCTTCTGCGCTCTGAGCCTGAGCGCAGGATTGGTCTACGCCGGTCCATCCAAAATCTCCGCCGACCTGCAGACGGCGAATTCTTCCGACCTGGTTGACGTTATTGTGCAGTTCAACCACGTGCCGACCGCAATTGACCATCAGAAGATATCCAATCGAGGCGGCTCGCTCAAACAGGAGCTGGGCCGGTTCAAGGGTGCCGCTTACACGGTGCCCGCCTCGGCATTGGCTGATCTGGCCGCAGATCCCGACGTCACCTACGTCTCGCTCGATCGCCCGCTCTTCAGTACGAGCACCGGTTCGCCGACTGCCGTGCTCGACTACCACACCGCCAGTGTTAACGCTCCCGCGGCCTGGGCGCAGGGTCTGAATGGCGCCGGCATCGGCGTGGCCGTGATCGACAGCGGAATCTCTAATATCCCCGACCTCTCTGGCTCTGGCCCTGGCCCCGCCCTCGCCCCTGGCCCTGCCTTTGGCCCTGGCCCTGCCTTTGGCCCTGGCCCTGCCTTTGGCCCTGG
>Ga0182024_10019792_pt1 | contig 12362 bp, 17 predicted proteins | sample P32metaG_FD_120480 | JGI IMG/M metagenome (GOLD analysis project Ga0182024, IMG submission 120480) | Permafrost microbial communities from Stordalen Mire, Sweden - P3-2 metaG (Illumina Assembly) | ecosystem: Environmental > Terrestrial > Soil > Wetlands > Permafrost | place: Sweden: Stordalen...
ACGTTGAAGGCGCTATGGGGTTCATAGCGGAAATTTCTGAGTTTTGACACGCGAAGAATTCAAGAATGGAGATTCCGCTCACACCGCTCGAATTTGCCCGCCGGACGCGTCTGCTGTACCCGGAGCGTGAGGCGGTCGTCGATGGATCGTTGCGCCTCACCTACGGGCAGTTCCTAGATCGCTGTGATCGCTGGTCCTCCGCATTGCAGGAGGTCGGCGTACAGCCCGGCGATCGTGTGGTGGTCATCGCACCCAACACGCACGCCATGCTCGAGCAGTTTTACGCGGTGCCGCAGATCGGTGCGATCGTTGTGCCTCTCAATTATCGTCTCAGCGCCGCGGAGTTTCGCTACATGATCGGCCACTGCCAGCCGGTGCTCGTGTGCGCGGACCGGAACTACGTCGGAGCCATCGAGGAAATGCGTGGCGATCTGGCGAGCGTGAGGCACTTTGTGGCTCTCGAAGGAAGCTTTCCGGGCTGGCTAGAATACGAGGCTATGCTCGCCGCCGCACTGCCGGGGTTCGCGCCACCAAAGATTACCGAGACCGACGTGTTGGCCATCAACTACACGAGCGGTACGACCTCGCACCCAAAAGGCGTGATGATCACCCATCGCAACGCGTGGATGAACTCGGTGGGAACGCTCGTGCACTTCCCGCTTGGGGTCGGCGAGCGTTACCTGTGGACGCTACCGATGTTCCACGCGAACGGGTGGACGTTCGTATGGACGGTTACCGCTGCCGGTGGAACGCATATCTGTTTGCGGAAAGTCGACGCGGCCGGAGTCTACGCGCTGATCCAGACCGAGAAAGTCAGTATGCTGTGCGCGGCGCCAACTGTACTCATCGCGATGGCCAACGGGCCGGAAGAGCTGCGGCGTACTCTGCGGCGCGGGGTACGTGTGCTAACAGCGGGTGCGCCTCCTGCGGCGGCGACTATCGGGCGCATCGAAGGAGAACTCGGTTGGGTCGTGACGCACATCTACGGTCTTACCGAAACCACGCCATTCATCTTGGTGTGTGAGCTACGACCGGAGCACGCCGGCCTAAATCCTGCGCAGTCGGCGGTCCTCAAGGCGCGTCAGGGCGTTGAGCTCATCACCTCCGGTGAATTGCGTGTCGTCGATGACAAGGACGAGGGTGTGCCCGCAGACGGGGCGACGTTAGGTGAGATCGTCGTGCGCGGCAATGTTGTCATGAAGGGGTACTACGGTGATCCGGAGGCCACTGCGATTGCCTTCCGTAACGGCTGGTTCCACACGGGGGATGCGGCGGTCGTCCATCCGGACGGCTACGTCGAGATACGCGACCGCTTCAAGGACGTCATCATCAGCGGCGGTGAGAACATCTCCTCGATCGAACTCGAGGGCGTCCTGCTCACGCATCCGGCGGTTATGGAGGCGGCGGTTGTCGGAATGCCACACGAGAAATGGGGAGAGACCCCTGTTGCACACGTGGTACTGCGCGCGGGCGCTAGCGCAACCGAGGAGGCTCTGAAGGAGTACTGCCGGCAGCGTATCGCGCACTTTAAGGTTCCAACAGCGATTCATTTCGTGCTGGAGCTACCGAAGACGGCTACGGGCAAGATTCAGAAATACGTGCTGCGTAAGGGCAGACGCGCGATCAGCCAACAATAGCTCTTGCCGGCACGGGCAACTCAAAAAAGACCCCTGCAGTAACGAACAAACGAACTGGCAAGCCTGAACGATGCCGCTGCCGGTCGACCGCGAACGTTTGGGGTGGAGTTTCGGTACGACTTTTGACGGCTTTGTGTACGCCGAACAAGGTCAAGCACGTTGCGTATATGAACGCATGACCGTCGGCGTCCATAAGGGCTTTTCGGCAGCGTCTGTAACGTGGCGGGCGGGGAGGAATCGCCACAGTCCTCGAAAAGCGAATGCCGCTATCGAAATGATGTCGCGGCGCGTCGAAGCTTACGAAATGTTCCGGCCCAGGTCGTTGCGGGACTTTTGCGTATCTCGCACCCCCATGTTTGCCGCCGCGCCCTGTATCTGCGTCATGGTCGCCGCGCTTCACTCAAATTAGGACACTACCGAGGACGCCGATAATTCTGCGCTAGGGTTCGCTGTGTTCTCCCATGTCCACGCCTGCCGGATGATGACCAAAGTGCAAACAGTCTCGATCGTTGCGAAGAACAAGTACTCGGGTAAAGCAGGCGTCCTGCCCCATCCGGCCAGGGGCGGAACGTAGGTCAGGAAACCGTTCACAACGGTCAAAATGACGCCAGCGATGATATTCGCCAGCCGGTTCGCTCTAAACGGAAGCAGTCGACACGCCACAATCATGGCGATAGGTATTTCCATCAAGACCGCCGAACCCATCAGAGCCCATGGCGGGAGATGCACGTGAAAATTTTGCGAGCCAACAATATCCCAGAGGGCAATAACGTCCGCATAAAGGTAGTTCAATAACGCGAACAGCCATAGTAGAGACAGCCGCTCTTTAATGTCGTGCATGTGAACCTCCTACGGAAGGGCAAGGGAGCGCGCGCCTGAGTTGCGCTCCCGCTCAGTTCTGCGCCGGGATTGTTTTTTCGAGTATGCGTCATTTGCGTTCGTAAACCTGCACATTTCTGATCGGCCGTCCCGCTTTGGGTCGTGCCGATGGCGCTGCAAATAAGCGCGTTTGCGTCCTGCTTGTACCAACCCCTGAGCAGCACGCGAACCGCGAAGCAGGGGGTGGCTTGAACGATCACGAGTGCTCTCTCGCGATAGCCGCGAGGCGCAAGTGGACCACATCTGCAGGCCCATGCCGCCTGCGGTCAGAAGATAGCCAGCGCGCAGCAAATAGAAGCGCCACAGCGCGAAAGGGCTTTCCCCACTGGACGTCGCCGTAAAGTCCGATGCGGGATCGGACGCGATCGTCATCACTCCACCGCCTTCAGGATGGTCTCAACGCTCGACATGCGCGCCTTGATCTCGACGAGCTCGCTCTGGATCGCCGACAGCGTCGCGGCATTGCCGGCCTGCGCCGTCACCGCGTCGGAAGCGAGCTTGCGATAGGCGTCGGTATGCGCGGCATCGGCGCCCGCCACGGCGGAGGCTTGAAGAAAGCGGATGCCGAAAACGAGAATGATCGTTCCGAACATCGCACCCATGGAGATGAAATAGATGGTGTTGAGGGACATGGTTTTTCCTTTCACTTGGAATCGGTGAGCGATTTGGCGGCGGTCGCTATAGCCGCCGGGGTGAGCTCGAAGTCGAATTTGGCGACTTCGAAATAGTTGAGCGCCTTGCCGTCGGACGAGAGCTCCAGCCTTGAGGTGACGAGCCTGGCCTCCTCGAGTTTCTGCAAATGCAGATGGAGCAGCGGTCGGCTGATGCCCAATTCGCGCGCGAGCTGGCTGACATAGTTGCGCCCATCCCTCGTCAGCGCCGCCACGATCCGCAACCGATGCGGATTGGCGAGCGCCGCAAGCGCGGCAAGCAGCTGGTCCCCTGTTAGAGCCAAGAGGCAGTCTCATCAGACATGTGTATTAAATATCTTACACGTGAAATATAGAATTGCAAGGGACTGTTGGCGAATTATTTGGACGCGAAGATTTTTTCCGAGTTTGTGCGGTTTTTACGTTCTTGAACCGGTCGCCCACCCCGTATACGGAGACCTCATTTTGCGGCGGCGGGTCGCCATCACCCGTGAGCTCCTCCTCTAGTGCTTGTATGCCGTTGACAGCCCGCGTCAACCTTGGATTGACGCAACACGCTTACCGCGTTTCTTGAGGATCAGATAGAAGGCGAACTGACCCTAAAGAATGGCATCCTTCACTTCCTCATGGGTTAAGTATGTCGAGAGCTGTTCACCGCTCAGGCGCGAGCCTTCCGCAATTACCCGTGCTTTTTGTTCTACCGTCCACTCACGCATGACGTGTTTCTCGAAGGCTATCAAGGGAAGACTACGCGCCTCCTGTAGCCAGCGCGACAGACTCTGCTGCTTTACGCCTGTTTCCCTCGACAATTGAATGGCGCTCACGGCATCCTTGCCAGTGAGTCGCTGCACCATTTTCTGTGTGAATGCTAAGGAAAAGGGCCTAGTCATGTCGCTCTCAGGTCATAAACAGAGGAGGCGACAACTATCCTGACGCAGGGGGTCGGAAAAGTCTGTAACCCATGTGCCGCGGACACGAACCCGCTCATATCCGCGCTAAGCGCGTGGGTAAGCGCCGCCTGCTCGCGGGGCGGCCTCAGGCCGGATCGACCTATCAGCACACGGGTCTCCTTGTTGCGAAGCGCTTGTCAGTGGCAAGTGCTACGCCCGTTCTGTACGGCACCGCACTGTGATGTGGCAGATAGCGCGTACTATGGTCTAGTGCTAAACCTCCTGGCGTCAAACAAGCAATCCCCAAATGCGCAAGCGTCGGATTCCGCTCGGGCAATTGCCCCGAACGAGGCTTCGGGATGGAACGCATACGATATCTGGCACAACCGCATTCGCCTGCTGCCGGGGCCGTCATTTCTCCTAACTACAACTTCCAACGGGACAGGCAAATGAATAAATTCCATCGGTTAGCTGTATTCGGTGTGCTCACCGCTCTCGTGAGCATATCTGGCTGCGTCGTCGCGCCTGGACCTTCCGATCATGGGCCTTATAGATACGAGAACGGCGACAGAATCGATCGCAATGGGAACCGCGACGCAAACTGGTGTGGCAATCACAGCGATGACCAAGGTTGTCGTCGTTAGAAACGGCGGCGGTTTTTAAAACGTGCTTAGGCGCGCTTAGGCGCGATCGACGGCATGCCGCACACTGACGCAGCACGCTGCGCCGCTTGGGTGCGGGTATAACGTTGGTGCATCAACGCAAAGACGGCGCGCTTCGCCCCGTGGTGTACTCGATCTCTAGACAATCGCGCCTCCACCTGAAACTACTTATCAAAAATGGCGAGCGCATGTCCCTGCGAGGTGTCCTAAAAGGCACCTCGCATCTATCGTGTCGCACCGGGCGGCAACTTATTCTCTAGCCCTCTTCTGTACGGCTGCCCTGTGGCTTCCCATGCGCCGTCAGAGCTTTCAGTGCCAATACCTTACGCAGCCAATGCTCGGCCTTCCCCTCAGCACGAGCGGCCGCCGTAGGCATTCCCGCTTTGCGTAGGGCAAGGGATTTTTCTCCCCACGCGTGCGCTTTTTGGCTGGCTTCCGCGCGTGCGGCGATCGCTCGCCGCATATCGAATCCGGTGGGACGCGCCCAATGTGCGGATTAATTCCTGAAGATGACGTTGGCGTGTGGCCGATGAAGGTATCGCCGACCGGGTGCGAGAGACCACTACGCCGCCTGCTGGTCTTCCGTGATCCTTCTTTGCATGATTGTCCTTTCCAGCAAAGCATCCTTAGTATCGTCGGCAGTCATTGCCTTCCCGAAGTAGTAACCTTGGCCAAACTCGCATCCTTTTGCGGCTAGGCGCAGAAGAATCGCTGCATCTTCGATGCCTTCGGCCACCGTCGGCAAATTGAGGCTCCTCGTGAGGCCTAGGATTGCATCCACGAGCCTTTCACTCTCAGGATTATTTCGCATTGATTGGACGAATGATCGATCGATTTTCACCTTGTCGAACTTGAGCTCCCGGAGATGGTATAGGCTCGAGTAACCGGTGCCGAAGTCGTCAAGGCATACTTTTATTCCCGCACTCTGCAGAGTCGTCAAAATGGACTTGGCCGTTTCGATATTGCTGACTAAGGCTGTTTCAGTGATTTCGACTTCAAGGCGAGTGGGAGCGAACCCGTTTTGTTCAAGGATCGCGCGCAGCCGACTTGGTACGAGCGGATCCCTCAGTTCAGAAGGGGAGATATTTACTGATAGGAAGATATCGTCGGGCCAGCGCTTCGCGTCTCGGCAGGCTTGCCCAAGAATCGACGATGTGAATTGAGGCATCAAGCCAAGCTGCTCGACCAACGGAATAAATAGGTCCGGCGGAACAAATCCCCGTTCCGGATGATTCCAGCGGGCAAGCGCTTCGAAGCCGCAGATGCGATTGGTTCGAATTTCAACTAGTGGTTGATAATAAGGTTTTATGTCTTCCTTGACGACCGCCTCTTTGAGGTCAGCCTCGAGAGAAGCTTGCGCACGAAGATCGTCGTCCATGCTCTGCTCGAAAAACCGGAATGTGCCGCGGCCATCGCACTTTGCCTGGTACATTGCGATGTCAGCGGCGTGAAGTATGATTGCGGGGTCGTTACTGCCAGCTTCGCAGGCCGCAATCCCAACGCTAGCGTCAATATCAAGTGATCTTTCACCCACCTGAATCGGTCTTCGAATGGCGTCAAGGACCCTGCTCGCTAGGTCCCTGGTCTCACTCAATAGCGCCGACTGTTTGGCATCATCCTTAGCGATGATGGCAAATTCGTCGCCTCCCAAGCGCGCCACGGTGCCGTTCTGCCCAACGATCTTTTTCAATCGTCGCGCGACTTCGCATAAAACCATGTCGCCCACCTGGCGGCCTTGCAGATCGTTGAGCCTCTTGAATCGGTCCAGCCCAATGATCAACACGGAGTATCGAGCCGCGGCGCACTGCGTACCGTCCAAAACATGTTGAAGCTCCGCCGAAAAGACACGACGGTTGGGCAATCCGGTGAGGGCATCATGTCGCGCGAGTGAATGCGCGCGATCTTGGGCGGCCCGAGTCGCCTCATGAGCTTGTTCGAGTGCCAGCGCGTTAGTACGGAAAATCTCGAAGGCTTGGGCCATTGCTCCGATCTCGTCGGCACGGCGCAACTCAGGCACTCGAACGTCGCGACTGCCTGCGGCAAGCTTTGAAAGGGCATGCGTAATGGTTTCGAGCGGGCGAATAATCTGGCTGCGGATCCGGACTAGAAGCCAAATCGCAAGTAAGAACGAAACCGCGGAGACTGCAATCGCCGCGTTAACTGACTCGGTAGCGAGCTGATCAACCGCCTCCGCCTCTGCGTGAGCAGCAGCCTTATTTGCAGCAATTAGCCGATCCATTGCCGCATCCGCTGTCTTGTAAAGGTTGTCCAAGGAACCGTTGAAGATCGCAGGAGCATCAAGAGCGCCGTCGGCGTTTGCTCTCAGCCAAGCGTCGTGCGACGTATAGTAGGCCTGCCATGCGGCGCGAAAGGAGTCTATCTCTGTCCGAGAGCGACTGCCGACCAGCGCGGCATATTCGTTCTGCAGGTCTTGAATTTCACGGCGACGATCGCCTGCGAACGACTCGGCCTGGGCTCGTGCTTTCAGATTTGGAGCCAGAGCGCGATAGCCCTCAGCGATTCTGAACTCACCGATAAGGTCCGCCATCTCGGCGAGCATTGCTGTTGCAGGAATCCATTTCTGGTCGGCTTCCTTTGTCTTCTGATTGGCGGATCTGAGGGCCAGTGCACCCGTAATGGCCACCGCGATGATGATTCCGACGAACGCCATAATGAACAATGTCAGCCGGGCGCGTATGGAGAACCTAAGGCGTGAACCGAGTTTCCGCGAAACGCCAGATGCACTTGCTTGAGCGCCGACTTGACTGGGAAAAGGCATTTGATGATCACTATCCGAGTTTCGAAAACCCCTGTCGTGGGCACGATAGCCATTTAGGCATTATCGATGCGAGACAGTCACCAAATATGGCCGCCTTGGCCTGTTGAGGCGCTTCGGTGAGATCCGGACTTGATCCTTCCCGATTATGTACGGGTCGTGGTGTTTAAATCGCGATTAGACCCTAGGCATCACTGTACGGCTCCAAGGTTGCTTGAGGCCGTGGCGGCAGTGCTACCGGCCAGCCCGGACTCGCAAACGCCCTCACTGGAATCAGTAAAGCTTCCTGGGTGACCAAATGCGTATCGTGATTGGGTCGCTATTTAAGTCGACCGCATGGTGGCGGCGCTCGCACGTTATGGGTGCGACTTGGCGACCTCGGGCATGGCGCCGACCGTAGATCAAGCGTCCTATGTACTGTACCGTGCATATAGGTCGAGGGCGTTTTATACTCGCTCATAGCACCCACCCCGTCTCGCGATTGGATGCGCTTGATGTCCGGTCCTCACGATCCACCACACAATCACCTGCTAGCTGCGCTGTCGCTCGAGGAGCGCAATCGCCTCTTCCCCCATCTGCGGCTCGTTGCGATGCCGCTCGGCAAGGTCATCTACGAGTCTAGCGACCCACTGCGGCACGTTTATTTTCCGCTCGACTGCATTATCTCGCTGCTCTACGTGATGGAGAACGGCGCATCGGCGGAGATTTCGGTGGTGGGCAATGAGGGGCTCATTGGTATCGCCCTCTTTATGGGCGGCGAAACCACCCCCAGCCGGGCGATTGTACAAAGCGCCGGATACGCTTACCGTCTGGACGGACAACGGCTCAAAGACGAGTTTCATCGCAACGGTGCCCTGCAGCATTTACTCCTGCGGTACACGCAGGCGTTGATCACACAGATGTCCCAGACTGCGGTCTGCAATCGGCATCACTCGGTCGATCAGCAATTGGCCCGATGGCTGCTGTTGTCCTTGGATCGCCTGCCCTCCAATCGATTGGTCATGACCCAGGAACTCATCGCCAATATGCTCGGCGTGCGACTGAGGGCGTAACCGAAGCCGCAGGCAAGCTGCAAAAGCTCGGCGTGATCCAATACTCTCGCGGTGCGATCACAGTGCTGGATCGGCCGCAACTTGAGAAGCTGTCGTGCGAGTGTTATGCGGTGGTTAAGAAGGAAACGGATCGCCTTTTAGCCGACCGACACCTCGCCGCTTAAAGTAGCAAACACCCTCAAGCGGGGATGAGGCTCTGCGGAATCGATCAGCCCGGCATGTGAAGCAAGTCGCACTCTCTGACAAATGACCAACTGCTGTGATCGCTACCACACTGACGCGTGCTAATCCTGCTGACTAACCTGCGGCTCACATGGAAGGCGCGTGAAAGTATGGAAATTTTAGCTCAGGAAATATTCGGCGAACACTACGGTAAGCCTGTACATCCCGCTGTCGTCGCGATAGAGACAGAAGCGCTCGCGATGGGGCATGCCGCTGGCACCCTAAACGCCGCGCAGCAGCGGCTTTACGCGGCGTTGGTCGGTGCGGGGCAAATATTCGATCACCAGCAGCCGACCGGGCGAACCAATCCGAATTGTCCAAAAGAATAGGCGCGGCGCAGGCTAAGTCCGCCGCTGCGGAAGCCGCTCACGAGCGCGAGCCGGTGGGCGCACCGCCGTCGGTAGAATCAAATTAGCCGAACGGGGCAGTAGTCGGAGACGATTCGTCGCCGGCCGTCCGGCCGCCTAGGCGAACGACGCGTCAGCTGCCCTATACCAGTGCTTCTACGTACGTTACCGCACAGATGTTGCCCGTCTGCACGATTCTATAGGCGCAATCCTACACAACTTCGCGCCTTGCGCAGTTACGCGCAGCGTGCATTGCGCCTACCGTCTATCACCATTTTTCATAGCGGGAGAAATCAATGTCAATTCTAGCCTGGATCGTATTGGGGCTGATCGCTGGATTTATCGCCAGCAAGATCGTTAACCACACGGGCGAGGGCGTAATCCTTGACCTCGTTCTGGGAATCGTTGGAGCTGTGGGGGGCGGGTGGCTTTTTAACACGTTCGGAATGTCTGGCGTCACCGGATTAAATATCTACAGTTTGTTCGTTGCTGTTGTTGGCGCTGCAGTGTTCCTTGTGATCTATCACCTGATCTCACGCGGCGGGCGTCGCGGGCTGAATCCTTGATGGCATCGCGAGAGAGGCAGCAGCTTCGCGATTAATCAGCAAATAATTGCCTCGTGCAAATTACCTAAAGCGGCGAAACTTATGAAAACCGTCTCATCATTAAGCTTGGCAGCAGCGTTGCTGTTCAGCGCCGTGGCGTTCGCACAAACAAACTCGTCCGACGTCTCGCAATCAAATTCGCCCGCGATCAACACTCCGAGCAAAGCGACCGACTCCAATCAGTCCACACCCGACGCGGTCTCCCAAGCCTGTATGAAACAGGCATCTGACAAGAAGCTGACGGGCGATGACAAGACTCAGTTTATCGACAAGTGCAAGAAGGGTAAGACGACCCGCGGGGACAATTAAGCAACTCGATTGAATTTCGAGAAGGGCGAGATCCTGCCGTTGGGCTACGGCGGCGGGATCTTGTCGGCGAGGGCTCCGCCGTCGCACTCCTATTGCATCGCCACCGCGTGCGCCTGCAGGAATTCTTCGATCTCCCCGTCGAGCATCCCGAGCGCGAGCGCCGCGTCCTCCGCCGAGCGGTCCGCGACAATTAACTTTACGATCTGCAGCACGTACATAGCCGAGAAGTAAAAGGCGATGTGTGCTTTGACGACGGGTCAGATCTAACCCATACAGCACCGACATCGCTTCTCGAGCATCGCACCTGAAATCTGCATGCTCGCCGTGCCCGCCGAGAAATCGGTTATCGCGACCAAACAACCTTCTGGGGAAGGGGCGAGGTGGGACACTTGTTCCACAGGAATGCGGTTATCGGACACAACTAAGATGGTGCGTCCTCGATTCAACTAAACCAGAGCGATCGTTTTTTTGCCGCGCGGGCGGCGGGCGTATTGCGGACCTAGGCCGTTGGGCCGGCGCCGGATGCTGACGTGATCAAGCGCGCAAGAATAGTGACGCCCCGGCGGATTTGCGCTATCGAAGGGTGGCCAAAATTGAGTCGAATACAATTGCGATAATCGCGTTGCGCTGAAAAGATTGGACCCGGAGCGATGCTAACCTCGGCCTCGAGTCCAAGCCTGTATAATTGGAGCGCGTCGACGGACTTGGGTAGCTCAACCCAAAGCATATAGCCCCCGTCAGGTTTGGTCATGCGGCAGCTCGCCGGGAATTCAGACGATACGGCGCGGCGCATTTCTTGACAGCGCTCGGAGAGCGTCTGACGTAGGCGCCGCAGGTGCTGCTCGAAACCGCCCCTCTTCAAGTACCGCACGAGGGCCTCCTGACACACGGGAGCTGTCGTGAGCGAACTCACGACCTTACCTTCCCAGACTTCTTGGACGAATCTACCGGGTGCTGCCCAACCGATGCGGTAGCCAGGGGCCAGGCATTTCGACATAGAACCACAATGAAGTACCCAACCAGCGCGATCGAAGGACTTGACCGATCGCGGCCGGCTCGCGCCGAAGAACAGCTCAGCATACGCCGCATCCTCAATCACTGGGACCTTGTAACGCTCGGCGAGCCGCGCCAGCGCGCGCTTGTTCTCCTCGGGCATGCAGCTTCCCAAGGGATTTTGAAATGTAGGTATTACTACGCAGGCTTTGATGGCCCCCTTTTTAAATGCGTGTTCCAGGTCATCGATGTTGATCCCGGTGCGCGAATCGGTAGCAATCTCGGCCGCTCTTAGCCCCATCCACTCGAGCATTCGCAGAGTCGGAAAAAAGGTGGGAGTTTCAATGGCGACCGTGTCCCCCGGCCGCGTCACCGCTCGCAGACACAGGGAAATCGCCTCAAGACCGCCGGTGGTAATCACGATGTCATCGGGCGCGACGATGTGGCTGGTGTCCAGATAGCGCAGCGCGATCAGGCGACGGAGCTCCGAATTTCCCGGCGGCAGGTCCTCAAGCGTCGCCGTAGGCTTGAGTCCCCTCGCCGCCGCGGCCCCTGCGCGGTTCATCGCGATCGGGAACAGGTCTGGGTTCACAAACGCAGATCCAAGCTGCGCATTCGTGCTCTTCTTCATGGCTTTGAACACTTCGAATATCAGCGCGCAGACCTGCACCGAGCTGGAGTGGCGCACGGTCCTGAATTGGACCGGCTCGGCAAGGTGCTTCGCGCCCGTTGCGCGCACAAAATAGCCTGACCGTGGTCGTGACTCGATAAGCCCGCGAGCCTCGAGGTCACGGTAGGCACGGACCACCGTGCCGGGACTCACACGATATTTGCCGGTCGCGCTCCGAATGGAGGGGACGCGATCCCCAAAACGCAGTACGCCCTTGCCTATCAATGTGGCGAGCTGGTTGGTGATCTCAGCGTATTTGGTCATGAGCAGTGCTTTAAAAACGTCAGTCTGTGCTAGTCGCAGTTGCGGCCAACTGTCTCTTTTCCCGTCAATTCCGCAACGTCATAGTACGCCCACAGGATGGGACTAGATGCGACTCGCAGGAAAAACCTCGCGTGAATCAGTGCTCTTAAGCGCTTATGCGCGCTGCAATGTACAAAATCGGCGGTTGATGCGAGTGGTTGCCCTTTCCACGAGTGAGGCATACGTCATACTTGGGCCTTACGATCCAACACAGAATCAAATACTGGCTGCACTGACACCCGCTGAACGCGCAAGAATCTACCCGCACCTACAACGAGTCCCGCTGCGGCTCGGTGAGGTTCTGTACGAGCCAGGCGCTGCGTTTAGACATGTTTATTTTCCCGCAGATTGCATCATTTCGCTGCTC
>Ga0182024_10019793_pt1 | contig 12361 bp, 8 predicted proteins | sample P32metaG_FD_120480 | JGI IMG/M metagenome (GOLD analysis project Ga0182024, IMG submission 120480) | Permafrost microbial communities from Stordalen Mire, Sweden - P3-2 metaG (Illumina Assembly) | ecosystem: Environmental > Terrestrial > Soil > Wetlands > Permafrost | place: Sweden: Stordalen...
CGCCTTGCCGACCAGTCGGCGCAGGCCACGCTCGACATCGAGCAGATCGTGGAGGAGATGCAGGAAGCAGTGGTCAGCCGGCGTCGATTAGGTGCGCAGCTTCTCTGACGCGGTGCAGGGCGGAATCAGCGCCGCCGAGACCATGCGCGGCCAGTTTGGCGAGATCATCGAGCGCGTCGAGTCCATGGCCCCGCGCTACGAAACCGTGCGGCAGGGCATGCAGAACCAGTCGGTAGGCGCAAAGCAGATCTCTGACGCCATGTGGCAGTTGACCGAAACCGCCCGCCAAGCCTCGGATTCAGTGAACGATCTGAACGAGGTCAGCCGGCCGCCGGAATGGATATCGCCGCCTGGATGCAGGCCGCATGCGATGGGCCATCGAGGCCCGCTGCCGCCACCTCGGGCTGGCCGCGGGACGTATCTGCGCGCTCATCGCTGCGTATCCGCAACCGGCTCCGGCGCCCGTTGCAAGCACCGAGGACAGCCCTCCGTCCTCCGGGAAGTCCACAAACTCCATTGCCCCCGCCGGACGCGGCAGTTGAGCCCGTTTCCGCGGCCGCAGAATTCCACTGAACATCCCAAATATGATCCGCCGCGCAATTGGGGGCGGGAGAAAAAGAAACCAGGCTCACGGGCGCATCGGCGAGACAGGCTATCGCGTTCGGTCCATCATGGGCCGATCCATGGCAACGCGCTATGATTTTGCGAAAGGCCAAATCTGGCAGTGGTGATCGCTTGAATACGTCTCGTCGCGCAAATTGGAACAGATACCGTCCTCTGTTCTTGCTGTCGGCCGTTCTGCCGCTTTCGATCTTCTTCACGTCCGCGGCTGCCGCGCAGGTTGAATACGTCGATCCGACGATCGGTAACGTCGGGATCCTTCTGGTGCCGACCCGGCCGGCCGTGTACCTGCCCAACAGTATGGTTCGAGTGTATCCCATACGCGCCGATGCGATGGACGATCGCATCGAGTCCTTTCCTCTGACCATCAGTTCCCATCGGCAGCCCGAGTTGTTCAGCATCATGCCCGGACGGGAGGGAGCGCCCGCCGCCTACGACCAGGAGAAGACCACGCCGTATTACTACTCGACTCGGTTTGACGATTCGTTGATCCGGACGGAGTTCACTCCTACGGAGCGCTGCGGCTACTTCCGGTTCAGCTTTCCCAGGGGAGACACCGCGGTGGTGCTCGCGAACCGTCAATTGGGGGCCTTGCAGATCCGGGCTAACGGCTCGGTGAGCGGGGAGGAAGCGGTCGGCGACCTGCATGCGCATTTCTATGGAGAGTTCAACGCGCCGGTCAAGATCGAGTCGGAAAAGACGGACGGCCGCGATCGCCTGATTGCGACCGCGCAAGGAACGAAGCTCGAGTTTCGCTACGGTATTTCCTTTATCAGTTCAGAGCAGGCGGAGAAGAACCTTCGGCATGAGATTCCGGAGTGGGGCTTCGAGGGCGTGATGCAAGCGGCAAAGTCGCGATGGAACGAGACGCTCGGCCGCATTCAAGTGGAAGGCGGAACCGAAGCGCAGCGCAAGGTGTTCTACACGGCGCTCTATCGCTGCTTCGAGCGGATGGTCAACATCAGCGAAGACGGCCAGTATTACAGCGCGTTCGACCATAAGGTACATCGCGACCCGCGGCCTTTCTACGTGGACAACTGGCTATGGGATACGTTCCGCGCGCTGGAACCGCTGCATACACTGCTCAATCCCGACGTCCAGGCAGACAAGATTCAGTCGTACGTGCGGATGTATCAGCAGTCGGGCATCATGCCCACGTTTGCGATCGCCGCAGGAAACTTGCCCTGCATGAACGGCAACCACGCTGCGCCATGGTTTGCCGATGCATGGTTCAAAGGCGTGCGCAACTTCGATCTGGAGACCGCATACGAAGGTGTCCGGAAGCGGTCCCTTGAGGACACGCTTCTTCCATGGCGCCTCGGTCCCAAGGGCCCGCTCGATGACTTCTATGCCGCGCATGGATACATGCCGGCTCTGCGGCCCGGGGAGAAAGAGACGGATCCCCTGGTTCATCCATTTGAAAAGCGGCAGCCGGTACCGGTTACCCTCGAAAACAGTTTCGACGATTGGGAGATTGCGCAGTTGGCGCGAGTCCTGAACAAGCCGGAGGATGAAAAGCTTTTCCTTCGCCGTGCCACCAACTACAAGAATCTGTTTCGCGCCGACAAGGGCCTGATGTGGCCCAGGGATTCTGACGGCCAGTGGATTGAGCCGCTCGATCCCAAGTTCGACGGCGGCATGGGCGGACGCGACTATTACGACGAAAACAACGGCTACACCTATACGTGGGATGTGAATGAGGACCTCAACGGCTTGTTTACCCTGATGGGCGGCGTTGCCAGGGCCAAGGAGAATCTGGATCGACTCTTCCGCGAGCCGCTGGGCCGCTCGAAGTATGAGTTCCAGGCCAAGTTCCCCGATTCGACTTCCATGGTCGGCCAGTTCTCCATGGGCAATGAACCGAGCCTCCCGATTCCGTACCTGTATAACCGGCTCGGCGCTCCGTGGAAGACACAGAAACGCGTGCGCATGCTGCTCGAGTCGTTCTTCACTGATACTCTCCAGGGCGTTCCTGGAGACGAGGATGGAGGCGGCATGAGCGCATTCGTGGTCTTCTCGATGCTGGGGTTCTACCCGGTAACCCCTGGTATTCCGACGTACGACGTGGGCAGTCCGATCTTCGACAAGGCAATCATCCACCTCAAAAACGGGAAGGACTTCGTCATCCTCGCTCATAACGACTCGCACGACAACAAGTATGTCGAAAGCATTCGCCTTAACGGCCGGCCACTGAACCAGGTTTGGTTTCGCCATGCGGATATCGCCAACGGAGGCACACTCGAATTGACCATGAGCAATACGCCCAACGTGACCCTCGGAGCGGATCCTGCGACGTTTCCTCCCGATTCCCTCAGTGTCAAACCCGAAGATTATGTTCATTGACCGCGGAATGCGTTCGACCGCATCGTGCTGCGCTCGCCAACAAGGAAAGTTTATGAACCGGATCAGCATAACCACCATCTCCACTCTCGCTCTCCTTGCACTCGCAATCGCTGTCTGCGCGGCCCAGCCGACCGCGCCGCAAGCACCCTATCAGCAAGCCGGCGTTCCCATTGAGCAGCGCGTCAACGATTTGCTGGGTCGCATGACTCTCGAAGAAAAAGTCCGCCAGCTTGACCTTTATTCGGGGGCTACGGCGCTGGTGGACAAGCGTCTCGATGATACCCACGCGTCGCTCGAAGCCGTCTTCCTTCCGGCCCAGGCCGAGGCCATCTTCGGAACACTCGGAGTCGGCGGCATTCATGACCTTTACCCCTCGCCCGAACAATCCAATGCGATCCAACAATGGGTCATCGCTCACAACCGTCTCGGGATCCCGGCGCTTTTCATAGAGGAAGGCCTGCATGGCTTCGACAAAGGGACGGTTTTTCCCGCGCCCATCGGACTGGCGGCAACCTGGAATCGAGAGATTGCGGAGAAAACCGGCGCCGCAATCGCGTCCGAGATGCGTGCGACAGGCGTGGACATGGTGCTTGCGCCGGTTTTGGATCTTGCACGCGATCCAAGGTGGGGGCGAGTCGAAGAAGACTATGGGGAAGACCCATATCTGACAGGACAAATGGGCCTTGCTTACGTGCGCGGGGCGCAAGGCGAAAGTCTTGCTTCCGACCACACTGTTGTGGCCGAGCCAAAACATTTCGCCGGGCACGGATCGCCGGAGGGGGGCACGAACACATCGCCGGTGCACATGGGGGAGCGCGAGTTGCGGACAATGATGCTGCGCGGATTTGAGCCTGCGATTCGCCAGGGTGATGCCATGGGCGTCATGGCCGCATACCACGAAATCGATGGTATTCCGATTACAGCGGATCCCTTTCTGTTGAAAACGGTGCTGCGCCAGGAGTGGGGCTTCCAGGGATTTGTGCTCTCCGACCTGGGCGCGATTCGGAGACTCTACGACGTCCATCACGTTGTCGCATCGCCGAAAGACGCCGTGTGCCTGGCAATCCGGTCCGGCGTGGACATGCAGTTCTACGATTTCGACCACGTGGTGTTTCAACGCGCCTTGGTGGACTGCGTACGGGAAAGAACTCTTTCCCTTGAGGACCTAGATCGGGCGGCCGCCTCCGTGTTGCGCGTGAAGTTTGCGCTTGGACTATTCGACCATCCGCTTGTGGACCCCAGGTTGAATCCCTATGTGGATCGCTCACCGGAACATCTTGCCCTCTCGCTCGAAGCGGCGCGCGAGTCGATGACGCTGCTCAAAAATGACGCCAACCTGCTGCCATTGTTGCCCACACTTCGGCGCATCGCCGTTATTGGCCCCAATGGCAATGTGGCGCGGTACGGCGATTACGAGGAAGAGACCAACGGACAGCGCATCAGTATTCTCGATGGAATTCGCAAGATCGCGCCTGATGCTGCCGTCACCTTCCATGATGGTGAGGACATTGCCGCGGCCGTGGCTGCTGCTGCGGATGCGGATGTGGCGATTCTCGCGCTCGGCGAGCGGCCGGGAATTTCAGGAGAGGGTTCTGATCGAAGCAGCCTTGATCTGCCCGGCAATCAGGAACAACTCCTCGAATCCGTGGCGGCCAAAGGCAAACCGGTGGTCCTGGTGCTGGAGAATGGAAGACCGCTTACCATCGGCTGGGCAAAGGCGCATGTTCCCGCGATTCTGGAAGCCTGGTATCCGGGAGAGTTCGGCGGACAGGCCATCGCCGAGACTCTCTTCGGCAAGAACAATCCCGCCGGAAGGTTGACCATCACCTTTCCACGCAGCACGGGACAGCTCCCCGACTTCTACAACTTCGATCCTTCGCGTGTGCACAAGTATGTGGATGACGACGGAACGCCGTTGTTCCCGTTCGGATTCGGCCTGAGCTATACCACGTTTCGCTACGGCCACCTGGCTGTGCAGAGTCCGGAGCCGGTAGGCAACGGACCCATCCAGGTCTCGGTGGATGTGACGAATACCGGCGAACGCGAAGGCGACGAAGTCGCTCAACTCTACGTACGAGAGGACGTGAGCAGCGTCGAGACACCCGCCTGGTCGCTGGCGAGCTTCAGTCGGATTCACCTGAATCCAGGAGAAACCCAGCGCGTCACCTTCAGCGTTTCACAAGAGCAGCTTGCCGTCTGGAACCGGGAGCAAAGATGGGCGATTGAGGGCGGAAACTATACCGTCTGGGTGGGCGGGTCGTCCCAAGCTTCTCTGTCTGCAAGTTTCCGCCTGAGCCCCTAAAACTCGAATCGCCAATGCCCTCACCGAGGCCGACTGGGCCCAAATCGCTCGGACGTACATGGTCACCGTTCGATGTAGGTGCAGTCGATGTACGACCATACTCCATTCAGGTAGTAGTAGAACCGGGCGTAGATGGTGCGGCCCGCGGTTCGCCGCGCCTTACGCCTGCGACTTTGCGGGGGTTTCGGCCTGCTGGAGAATTGTCTTGTGGTCGAACGGGAACATCAGGTAGTCGCCTGGGGGGGCTCAAAAGCAAAGCCCTGGCTGCGCATCGTGCAGCCCGGGCTCTCTTGCCTCTATCCGGCTTAATCGATCTCCGCGTGCAGCGGCAGGTTGCGCGATGACCCGCCGACGCTGACCGTGCGCGTACCGCTAGCGGTGACCCATTTCTGTTCCCCGGTTGACCAGTATTGAAGCTGCCGTTCAGCCACATGCAGCGTGACCAGCTTTTCCTCGCCGGGCGCGAAGTGAATGCGATCGAAGGCAGCGAGCGCGCGCACCGGGAACTGGACGCCGTCGGGAATCGGGCTGGGTGCGCCCAGGTATACCTGGGGCACTTCGTCGGAGGCCATGGCGCCGGTGTTCTTGATGCGGACCGCGACATCCAGGCCGTGGTCGGCGGCTTTGGTCACCTTCAGATCGGAGTAAGTGAAGGTGGCGTAGCTGAGGCCGTGGCCGAACGCGAACAGCGGCTCGATGTCCTCCTTGTCAAACCAGCGGTAGCCGACGTTGACGCCCTCACTGTAAATGGTCTTGTGATCGGGTGGGTTCTTGCTGCGCTCCGGGAACTTCGGGTCAGTGGCGGCATAGTCCTCGAGCCGCTTGCCCCAGGTGACCGGAAGCCGGCCCGCGGGAGAGACCTTGCCGAGCAGCAGGTTCGCCGTGGACCAACCACCCTCATCGCCGGGCCACCACATTTCCAGCACTGCTTTCACTTTGTCGATCCAGGGCAGCGCCACGGGCTGGCTCGTGTTCAGCACAACGATGGTATTGGGGTTGACTGCGGCGATTTCGTCAACCAGCTTGTCCTGATCGCCGGGCAGGCCGAAGACAGGCTGGAGACGCGTCCACACGAACACCACCGCGGCCTTCGCGTTCTTTGCCGCGGCGATGGCCGCGTCGTGGTCGGCCTGGCGCTGCTCGGGCGTGTACCAGTTCAGCCGCACCTGCACGGGCGCGTTGGAGGAATCGGGAGAGGTGCTGATTTCGATCTGATGCGGTCCGGCGGCGAGATCGATAGCGCGGCGCACGTTGTCCAGCCCGTCGGGCGTGGGCACCACGTTGTCCTGGTTGGCCTGAAGAATGTCGCCATGCACGCCGCCCTGGAAGGCGCCCGTGCTCGCCAGGCGTTTGCCATCCAGCTTGACGGCCGCGTTGGTTCCCATCGCCTGCAAATAAATCCAGTAGCTGCCGGCGTGCGGCGGCGTGAACGTACCCTTCCACGTGACCACGGAGTTTGGCGGCAGCGCGCTATGGTTCTTGCTGGTGAAATCGATCGCCGCGTCCGTCTGCGTGGCGTCGCCTGCGGTGCGGACCAGGCCCGGCTGGCCATCATGGCTCAGCGCGCTCACCGGGATCGGTGTGCCATTCATGTCGTCGGCCACGGCAAACTGAATGTCGGCGTTGCCGGAGATCTTGCGCATGGCCGCCAGCGGTCCCACCTGGCGCCAGGGCAGGCCGACGCTGCGCTCGCCGTTGATGCCGATTGAGTCCACCTGGGCGGCGGTGGGCCCGATGAGAACCACTGAATCAAGATCGGCGGCCTTGAGCGGCAGCGCGTTGCCTTCGTTCTTTAGAAGTACAGCCGCGTCTTCGCCGGTCTTCTCGATGATTTTCGCGTTGGCGTCGATGGCCTGTTCCGTCACCGCGTGCTTCTGCAAGCCGTTCATGTAACCGAAGTGGACGATCTCATAGAGCACGCGGCCGGCGGCGCGGGTTACGTCCGCTTCAGTAACGGAACCATCCTTGAGCGCTGCGGACATCTTTTCCGGGTTCAGCTTAACGCCGAAGTTGCCGCCGCCGCCGCCGAACTTTGGCGCGGGCTCCTCGGGAATATGGCCACCGAACATGTCACCGATCTCGCCCATACCACGTGATGACGGCGGAGGTGGAGGCGGATTTGTATCGAAGAAAGACGGCAGAAAAGCGCTCATCCCTGGCAGCGCTCCGGGCATCTCCATGTCCAGCCCCGCCTTGATGAAGTCAACTGCGTGGACGGCGCCCCAATCGGAAGTGACGAAGCCCTTGAAGTGAAGCTGATCGCGCAGGATCGTGGTCAGCGTGTCCTTGTTGCCGCAGGCGAACGTGCCGTTGAGCCGGTTGTACGAGCACATGATGGACGAGACGCCGGCTTTCACAGCCGCATCGAACGGCGCCACGTAGACTTCGTGCAGCGTCTGGTCGTCAATGTAGGTGTTTTCTTCGTCGGAGTCGTAGCCCACGTAGTGCTTAATCTGCGCCATGACGTGCTGCGACTGGATGCCCTTGACCTCCGCCACGCCCATCAGTGATGTGAGATAGGGATCTTCACCGAAGGTGTTGTAGCCGCGCCCAAACTCCAGGTCGCGATCGATATTCACGAAGGGCTGGAGGGAAACATCAATGCCAAGCGCGCGATCCTCGCGGCCGATGACCAGGCCGTTGTCTTCGGCGTCCTTGGCGCTGAAGGTGGCGGCTACGGCCATGGTGGCGGATTCTCCCTGCGAGGGAATGCGGGTAAGCGCGCCGGGAGGGCCGTCGGCAAAGCGCAGGCCGGGGATGCCAAGCCGCGGCACACCGGCAAGGTAACCCGCCTGTCCCTGGTAGACCTTCAGATCTTCCTGGGTGCCGTGGATCAGGGTGAGCTTCTCCTCAAGGGTCATCTGGCTAAGCAGCTTGTCCACGCGCGCATCGCCGGTGACCACGGGAACGGCTTGCGCCGCCGCATACGTGACAGTGAAAAGAAGGAAAGCGATACATATTGCGGTGCGGTAAGGTGCGGCTGCGAATCGGTGCACGATGTTTTCCTCTCCCGGCCAGGCAGAGCCATCGGACGCTGCGCGAAGTGGCAGCCATGAGGATGCCGAACAGGCGCTTGCGATGCAGACTCGTCCTGGAACGGGGAGAAGTGTACCACCCACTGGAGGCGCGGGTCTGGCTATTGGGGGGTGATGATGCCGCCGAGCGCGTGCCGGCGCGGCAGCAGGATGCCGCGATGGTCTACTTCGGGCGGCGGTCCCGGGCTTTTCGCGAGCGCGGGATCCAAAGGGCGCTCGACCAGTGCCGCACCGCAGGCAGGGCACCAGTCCGCCTTCGTGTCCAGGGCGAGAACGGCGTGGCAGCGGGTGCAGACGATCTCCACGGTTCCAGTTTAGCCTGCGGCGGCTCACACGTCTTAATGTGCAGAGTGGAGCGAGTAGACTGGTTTCGCGTTCGCATCGTCACTTGCGAGGATTCCTGTGGTGCATCGCGGCTTCGACCAGCAGATGGAGGCGCTCGACGCGCTGAAGGGCCAGCCGATCGATGCGGCGGCCATGGCCCTGATCCGCAAGGCGCTGGCGGGCAAGAGCAATTATCTTGCCGCGAAGGCGGCACGCCTGGCCGAAGATGCAGAACTCACGAGCCTGGTTCCGGAGCTGATCGCATCATTCGAGCGCTTCTTTGAGAACGCGGAAAAGGCCGATCCGCAGTGCTGGGCCAAGAATGCAATCAGCCGCGCGCTGCCGCGGCTCGGCTGCCGCGAGAAGGAAGTCTTCCTGCGCGGGCTCCACTTTCATCAATTGGAGCCGACGTGGGGTGGCAAATCCGACACTGCCGGGACGCTGCGCGCCAACTGCGCGCACGGCCTGCTGGCGCGCGACGGGTTGCCCAATGACGAACTCCTGCTGCTCCTGCTGGATCTGCTGGTGGACGCAGACAAGAGCGTGCGGGTGGAGGCGGTGCGCGCCATGGCGCAGGCGGGTGAGGCCGCTCTCCCCGTGCTGCGGCTGCGGGCTCTGATCCCCGGAGAGGACGCGGAGGTGGTGGCGGCGTGTTTTGGCGCGCTGCTGGCGATCGATCGCGAAGACGGAATCTCATTTGTGGGGCGATTCCTGGCTGCGGGCGATGATGCGGCGGGGGAGGCGGCGTTTGCGCTGGCGGAGACACACACCCCTGCGGCGTTGGAGGCGCTGCTCGAGACGCGCCGGAGCGTAGCGCATCCTGAGCCGTGGTTTGCCGGCGTGCTGCTGAGCTCGATCGCTCTGACGCGGCTGCCCGAGGCGGCTGATTTCCTGGTGGCGCTGATCGAGCGGGATGAGCACGATGCGCCGCTGGCTATCGAAGCGCTGGGGAAAGCCGCGCCAGGTGAAGAATTGCGCGCGCGGGTCGCGAAGGCGGTGGACGAGGTGGGTAGCCCGCGGCTACGGAAGGCGCTGAGCCAGGATCTCGGGGCGACATAGCAAGGTGGGCATCGGCCACCGGCCGACCGAGAAAATAAAACGGCGATGTCCTGCATAATCATGGGATTACGACCTGAAACTGCAGTAAACTGCGCAGCTCTTTGCGGTTGATTGCGGCGCGGCCCCTAAGGCGCGAAATGGCGCCAAAAAATAAAACGGCGATGTGCTGTGGAATGTGGCGGTTACGCCCTAAAGTTGCAGTGAATTGCGCGCTGTTTCCCAAGCGCTGCCGGGGTTGCGGCCGCTGGGGCGGGTGAGGGTGGCGACGATTTGCATTGAGCTTCGGTCCTTTTCTGTGGTCATAGACGGAAACGCCCGCCTTATGGGCGGGCGCGGTTCCAACAACAGATTTATTGTTCCACTGGGATATTCAATGCGAATGTGACGGCCGTCACGGTTCTAATTCCTGCAGGAATGGCGACCAGAAAGGCAAGAGCAAGGGCCAATGCAAGGACAGGCGGGCTTGGTGGTTAGCAGCCCTTCTTGCAGCGGGCCATGATGGCGGTGTGCAGGCGTTCGCGGAGGCTGGCGGGCATATCGTAGATCTGGTGGGAGCGGTAGATCTCAATGGTCTTGCGGGTCGTATTGAGGGTCACTTCGCAGTGCTCGCAGCAGGCGAGATGGTCCTTGAGGTCGGCGCGGAGCTCGGGTGTGTCAATCATGTCGTCGAGCAGGGCAAGAAACTCTGAGCAGGTCATTTCTCAACCCCTTTTTTGCGGCGGAAATACCGGGTAAGGCGCTCGCGGAGCTGCAGACGTGCGCGAAGCAGGCGCGATTTGACGGCAGGGACGGAAAGGCTGAGAGCTTCCGCTGTGTCCTCGGTGGAGAGGCCCTGGACGTCGCGAAGCTCGAACACGACGCGAAAACCGGGCGGCAGGCCCTTGATGGTCTTGCGAAGAATGCGATTGAGCTCGGTGCGGGAGTAGTTCTGCTCCGGGTCGGGAGCCCAGTCGGCCAGGTCGCGCGGAACGCTGCCCTCCTCGGTCTCCACGTCCTCGTCGATCGACACCATCTTGCCTGTGCGTCGCCGGCGCAGCCGCATCAGGCTCTCGTTTACTGCTATACGGACCAGCCATGTGTAGAACTTCGAGTTTCCCTGGAACTGATCGAGCTTCTCGTAGGCCTTGAGGAAAGCGTCCTGCACCACATCCTGGGCATCCTCGCGGTTCTGCGTAATGTGCTGCGCGATGCGGAAGACCTGGCGTTCGTACTTGCGGACCAACTCGTCATAGGCGGAGACGTCACCGGCGCGCACCCTCTCCACGAGAGCCACGTCGGGATGTTGCTCGTTCGTTCCAGCTATGGGTTGGATGGTCGCCATGCGAGTTGGTTGCGGAAATCGGCGGCGGGGTGGCCGCTAATCCAGTTTACAGGACAGGGACAAGGGACAAGGGACAAGGGACTGGGAACAAGGGACAAGGGATAAGGGATAGGGGATAGGGGATAAGGGACAAGGGATAGGGACAACGGACAAAAGAGGAGGGAGTCGTAAAGAGGGAATCGCGGACACACGCCGGGAACCGCGAACTGAAAGCTGAAAACTGAAGACTGACAACTGACAACTGAAAAAGCTACGGTCCGCTGGGGCTGGGTGGCGGGGCGGGCGCGGCGCCGTTGGGAAGCGGTGGCGGCACCGGACGGTGCTTGGCGCGGAGATAGGCGACGAGCTTCGCAATCTCCTCGTCGCTGAGCGAATCGCGGAAGGGCGGCATCTTGTCGCCGCCGTCGAGGACCTGCTCAGTGATCTTCTCCGGAGGCCATGCCTTGTCAACGCGGATGTTGAGAAGCGAAGGAGCCTTCTTGGTGCCGACGCCGCCGAAACCGTGGCAGTAGGCGCAGCCCTTGTCGCGGAAGAGCAGCGCGCCGGCTTTGGCATCGTCAGAACTGGACGCGGCGTGAACGGGTAGGGAGCCGGGTAGGAAGACCAGAAGGAACGCTGCGCAGAGATGAAGTAGGAAAGACCTCGGACTCACGATTTCCATCGTCTCACACGGATCGCGGCCGGCCCTCCATCCGGAGGTGGAGCTTGTCGATGGTCAAAGCTTGAAGCATCTGGAGGACAAAAGTTGCGCGGCCTGAGGAAAAGGGGGCGATTGTCAACGAGAAATTAACAACGCTGAAAGCTGATTGTTGCATTCGATTGTTACTGTCAGTGCAGTCTTCAGTATCCCATCTGTAACAGTTCCGATTTTCCCGGAGGCCAATTGTGAATCAATTTGCGTGGAGGCGGCATTCTGCCGCAACAGTCTTTGTGTGCCTTGCCGTTCTCCTGGCGGGCGTTCGATCAAGTCATGGACAGGGCAGCACGGGCGGGTTGCAGGGAACTGTGCTGGATCCGCAGGGCCACGCGGTTGCAGGGGCGTCGGTTGCCGTTTCCGGCATCGCAGAGCGAATGGAAAGTGCGGTGACAGACGGCAGCGGCAAGTTCACCATAAGCGGCCTTGCGCCCGGGGACTACACGGTAGTGATTTCGGCTACCGGTTTCGCCACAGACGTGCGCCATGCCGTCGCGGTCACCGCGGGGCCCCCGGCGAGTGTGTCCATTTCGTTGTCGCTGGCGTCAGTTTCTGAAGAAGTGACAGTGGAGGCCGAAGCGGATACTTCGATTGCTTCGCAGCTCTCTCCGGTCAAATCGCTGTTAGATGCCGGCTCGGCGCGCACCGAGATCACCAGCCAG
>Ga0182024_10019794_pt1 | contig 12361 bp, 20 predicted proteins | sample P32metaG_FD_120480 | JGI IMG/M metagenome (GOLD analysis project Ga0182024, IMG submission 120480) | Permafrost microbial communities from Stordalen Mire, Sweden - P3-2 metaG (Illumina Assembly) | ecosystem: Environmental > Terrestrial > Soil > Wetlands > Permafrost | place: Sweden: Stordalen...
CGTCTTCTTCTTTTCTTCGTCGTGGTTGTGGTTGTGGTCGTCCTGTAAGACACTCCTCCAGGATCAACAAAAGTACCCGGTCCCCCGGTCCCCGGTCCCTGCCTGCTTCCCGCCATCTACTATCGCTAACAGAAGCTACCCCTCCCTCCTCCAACGTCAACCGCAACCAAAACAAACAACGACGCAGAACGAACACCCTGCGGCACCGTCCACTCCCATGGACCGTCTCTTTGTATTCCCGTTGAATCCCCATGGACAGCACCTTACTCTCTGCAGTCCCGTCGACTCCCCGGACAACACCTTACTCTCTTTGTATCCCCATGGACAGCACCTTACTCCTCTCTCTGCATTCTCGTTGAATCCCATGGACAGCACCTTACTCCTCTCTCTGCATTCTCGTTGACTCATGAAGAACTCCTTCCTCTGCCCTCTACATTCCCGTCCTCACATCGACGAATGCCGGCCATTCTATCCTCCTCCTCCTCCCTTCTCTCGCCTCCTCGCCCACTTCTTCGAAGACTCTTTAGTACCCTTCGACGATCCTTTTTCCTTTCACGCCCTTTATCCTTCCCATGCCGACGAACCCTTCTCAATTGCGCTGTTCGGTGCTCCCCCACCACACGACAACCTCGACGACGACGACGTACCCCATCGCGAGTGTCTTCCCGCCACGACTGTCTCCCTTTTTGACTTCCCCCTATTGAAGCATGGCTGTTCACCGCCAGTCACTCGGATAGGTGCTTTCGCAAACGGGATCCCATGCCACAGCTGACATCCAATCCCGGTGTTAATTATCGTCATCTTTTGCTGCCACAGCGCGAGGCCTATTCTGAGGAGACCAATTTGTCTGCGGCAGCAATTTAAGAATCGGTCTCGCTGTCCCAACTCGGATTCTGGGGCCACGGTGCCTGCGTCTATTCATGCGCGAGCACTCGCACCCACTGTATTCTCTTCACATGACCGCCAATCTCTGGAACCGAGCCACCTGCGCAAACTCGTTTTCCAAAACGCTTTCACTACTATCATTCGACTGTTTCTCAATACACAACACACTTTCAAATTACCCTTTGACAATGCCCCGCGCCTTGCTGTCCGTCCTTCTCGAGGTGATATCGAAGGGATCGTCACAGAACTCGGCCCCAGCGCAAATCAATTTTCTACCCCCGTTCCAGCTCCCGCGCAGTAAACCACCGGTGTCCAGCGCATGCTCACGGGTGCAGTCTTTAGGGGGCGTCCTACAGCATCCAGCTTGGTCTATTGGCGCGCATGCTCCAGCCCGTGTAACATCCCCACAGCAAAGCGCTCTATTCCTCACGGCCGCCCGCAAAATGTGAACATCGGCCCGCTAGGCTGTCTCGGCTCCGGCTCGCACGCAACTGGCGGCAGCAAATGGTTCAAGGATGCGGACTCTGAGGATTGCAGAGGTTTACCGCCTCGAGAATGTGGAATTCGTTGGTGACCGCAGTCAAGACAGCGCCGCTCTTTTCCAACCAGACACAGAACGACGGTCGCATCAGTGTCATTCCACGACATCTTGCAGATTTCTACTACTCAGCACAGCTCCATCTCAGGGCCACTGCATCTCGGGCTCACGCCAGGGGGTATTCTGCAGTATTTCTTTCGCTCTTATTCTTCATGCAACCCCCCGGGTCTAGCACAGAACCTTCAACACGGTTACTCCCGCTTCGGCTGCCACATCCAAGATCCGGAGCAATTGTTTCGCCGACTTCAGCGTTTCAACATACACAAGCGTCACTTCTTCCCTTGACCCGCCGCGCAAAGGGCTCCCTCCAGCGAACATTGTACAACGCATACCCTCCAGGTCTCGGGGATATACATCTCCATCCGCCCGTCATCTCACGGCCACTGAGGTGGGTATTCTCCAACACGTTTCAACATGGAGCACTCGACTAGTACAGATTTTGCAGTAATTCCCTCAATGCTCAGAGCCTTAAATCACTAACAGTCTCCGCTCCGGCGCGATTACCTTTCGTATCCCATGCGATCATCGTCAACTCTTTCGATCTGATGGCTGTCCCGTCGCTCACTCGTGCAGACATGGCTGTAGGCTGGGTAAATGCTCGTCATAAACATTCCGCAACCGGCGGTCGTCGTACAATTTCGGAAGGCCTTGGCAAAACCTAATATTCAAATCCCGCTGGTCTTCACGCGAAACACACTGCCACATTACTTTTTGAGAGGGCCGTTTTGTTGTAGTTGCTCGTGTTGCGAGGGTCGAACGTTTGGATTGTGGTAGAAAGAGGGGGGTGGGGGGGCAAACTTGAGGCACAAAAGTCGCGGATTACGACTAGACAGAGGGATCTCGCTTGTTCGAGGCGGGATTTCCGGCTTTTGGCTTCGTGTGGTTTTGCGGGAGGCGAGAGGTCTGTCATGCCGGGCCGGGTCAAGCCGACGAAGTAGTAAATCGGAAAAGATCCACACAATTGCGCCAGCTGATGGGGGACGCCGCCGACGCGAGATGGATTCGGAACACACGACGGACAATTACAAGAGACATCAAAGGGAAGTGATTTTGTCGCCCAGAGCAAAACGGACAAATGATTCGGATAGATGTTTATGCACACCTTCTGAGTTGACTAACGCAAACCCCCCAGTCCTACGAGACTACAACAAAAGATTCCACGAGCTCTTTGACGTCCCGCCTCCTGTCATGGATCCGTCACCGGAAGCCAACACGACCGTCCCGCAACCGACGAATCATCGGAGGGGACCGCTCATACCACGCTTCAAGCTCAGTGTCCATGGTCTCGTCCATTTCGAGGTGCTTCAGAGCTATGTCGACAATGCCTGCGCATCGAAGACAACTACCTGAAAGATAAGACAATGCCGCGCGGTGAGGCTCTCCCCCATCATCATGTACTAAGCTCTAATATGCAGTTATTCATCGTCGATGTCTGTTCTCCTCTTGCCCAGCTAAATATCCAAGAGTCGTGACCTCGCACAAATCCAAGTCCCCGACGACGGTTTAACAGGAGGCAAACTATTCTGAAACGAAAATACTACATCCTGCCACTCAAGAAAATACTACGCCACTCGAGGTATGTCCACCTCCATCGACTCAAACATCGCCGCATCACAGACTCGTACCTCCTCCATCAACAAAATCAAGTCTGGCTCTGCCTCCCAAGTTGCACTATCAACAACAAAGAAAACCGTCGCAGCCTTTGTTTCCGCTTGCACGTACCAACTAATTGTAAGGCTATGGCATCACTTCGCGCCAAAAAACAAATCCCGCAAAACACAACGTATCGGCGGAACTCGTCATCAACCTCCTTCGAATTAACTCGATCCGCACACTCCCTTCAACAATCCGGCCGTGCCAGGGACGTTGGAATTGGCTTCCTGAAGGGACCGATACTTGTCGTTCTGGCAAGGATTTACGGATACGCGGATTTTTTTTGAAGTGGGAACGAACCGCCACACGCCAGGGAACTTGGGATACTATGGCCGGCGGCGGTCGTAGATTAATGCGGAATAGGAAGTTATATGACCGGGATAAAATACACGTATCTAGTACTAGGATATGTAAGCTCTCCAACATAGTAGCGCTCCACAATAAGATAATAGCCTTGAAAGTACCATCATCGAAGTCCCTTCCGCCGTTGTACTTTGGGAAGACAATTGACGGCTAGATCGGTCGTAATATTTAGCCATTTTCTGAACGTATCTCTCTCCTCGGGAAGAGGAGTCGCTGATACAGCAACGCGAGAGTGACCGAGAAAATGAAGGCAGTGATATGTGGGATCTTCAGATACCAGGTTACTAAAATTAGCGGTAAGATGCTAGGTAAACTGGCATTACAAACAGCCGTCGTCCGGAGTCAGATCGAAGGGAAGACAAACCTTGGACGGGGCGGGATATTCCCTCGCTTTCCATCGAAGCCCTTTAATTCCCCATCTGCTCAAAGGTCAATTGACGAATATCCAGTGTCCTCCTATCAGAGAGATCCCGGAATAATTATCGCGAGGCGGTCGATTTGTAGATACTATTTGCTCCATCTCCCCGATGTTCGCGACCTAAACTGTCAATGGACTCCCTCCGATTTATTTAATTCCGGGACATCCCTATTTAATATGAACGCATCACCTTAATGCCTCGATATCAGGATTCTGTGATATACGCATAGACTTCACACCTACCTTCTAAGACGAATGACCCTACAGTGTCGTTGATGGCGCACGGAAAGCCCACCCACCCTGCTCCATTCATCACCGTCAGGGAAGTGTATACTCCGACTTCTGGCGGACTGATTCCAACAAGAACGTCTAGCGGGCTGAGTCCGACAAGGAGAGCACGTCTCGTGCTTCGTATCACGGACTGAGACACCAAGGAGAGCAGTTTATATAGTAATTAACCGGTTCTTTACAAACATCAAATGACCCGTTCGAGGGCATGGCGATAAGTTATGACCGATTGGCTGCTACTGACCTGAATGAAGGCCAGGGGGAGAAAGTAAGTGTAACTGCAATCCAAGGAGTCACGTTCATCCATCGCACCGACTGAGTCCTGCCACTTTCTGACATATCTGAACTCCAACTCTGGAACTGGGCGGAACTTTGAGTACGGTACACAAACGTATCTAGTGCCTCTGAGTCCGCCAAACGTGTTTCTTGGACTCAGTCATCTGCTAGACGTATTTCTGGGACTCACTCCGCCATAGGTGCTTGTTGGACTTAGCCCGCTGAATAAATTAAAGCTAGGATGCCATTGTCGGACTCAGTCGACTAAATGATGAACCCATGTCTGGCGGACTTAGACGTGCATGTTGGACTAAGCAAGCTGGGGTGCACTTGTCGGACCCAGTCCGACTAGTTTGCCAGACATGTTTCCTGGACTCCTGAGTCCGCCAGACATTCTTGTTGGACTTAATCTTAGTAGAGTGCCATTGTTGGACTCAGTCGACTAAATGATGAACCCATGGCTGGCGGACTTAGACGTGCGTGTTAGACTCAGTCCATTAGTAGACGTGCTAGTTGGACTCAGTTTGTGAAATAAAGCTAGGGTGCACTTCAGTCCGCTAGACATGTTTCTGGGACTCAGTCCACCAGAGGTAGGTTGGACTCAGACATTGGACTGAGTACGCTGTCACAAATTAAGACTATGCGGCAGCGAATATTCCTGTAATAATTCCGCGAGGAGGAAGTTGTAAGCTTTATCGCCGACGAATTCTTGCACATCGTAGAAGTCTGATGAGATCAGTCTTAAACAAAAGCAAAGTCTTAAAGCAAAGCAAAGCAAAGCAAGCAAAGACAGGCGCGTGCCGATGGGGATTCCAAATCTGAAACACCGATTCAACACATGTCGTCGAACCATGTCGAACCATGTCGAACCATATTGTCGAACCACGTCGAACCACGTCGAACCATATTGTCGAACCACGTCGAACCACGTCGAACCATATTGTCGAACCACGTCGAACCATGTCGTCGAACCATTTCGAACCACATAAGCCAGTTGACTCTCTATCGAAATCGAGCCCGTCGTCGTCGGTGTTTTACCCGGCCTCTGAGGAATCACGCCGGTCCTTGTGCCTCAGCAGACGTGTAATCGAAATAGGGGATACCCACTTCCCCCAGTGCTTTTTCACTCACTCGCACACACACCATCTTTGTCGCCGTCTGCTGTCTGCTGTCTGCTGTCTGCTGTCTCTTCTGGTCTCTGCTTATTCGTCTCGTGTCTCTTCGATTGCGTCCGTCTCGCTCGTCCTCAATGACTACATACAACCTCGACCGTATTTTGTCTCTTCCTCCAACACAGCCTGTTCCCCAGCGCGCACTAATTCATTGTTCATCGTCTCATCAACAACGCAAATCCTAACAGGGGAAAAGACGCGCTTTCAACTCCCCTTCTGGGTTGCGCAGGGCACTACCACGATGGCGAGCATGGATGCGGGCGGTCGGGGGGAAGGAGTGGGTGTTGCTAGCCCTGGACGATGGGATGATATTCCTGGTACCGATGATATGGAATGATATGTTACAGAGTTTATGCTTACGTAGGTATTGCTTTCTTTGACGCACCCTAGTAATCCTTTGATTCTATATCATGCGCGCTCGTTTGAGACCGGTACAGACTTCGGCATAGTTTTGCAGACCCTGTTTGCCAATTTCAAACACTTGGAGCTGCACAAGTCTCCGTTTTTTTTCGGCACGCAGAACTTATCTTCATCAGAACTTCATACTTTCCTCGAGTGAACCGTTGCCAATCATTCGTTGTTTCTGGCAATCTTTACATCGATCTCGGCCCGGGTAAGGAAAGGAAAAAGGTCAGGATATGAATAGACGGGAACAGGTTAACGCTTCTAAGCTTGGTCGATGCGCTGGAGCCCGACATGCATTCCGCCGAGGTGGCGCTACGGCTTGAGTCAGAGCTGCATTACGGACGTGGATTCAAGTAGTGTTGGAGAATGCGAATCGAAGAGCCTCTCATCGTGGAGCCGCAGCCAGAGCTGTTGAGCTTGCGTTTGAGAAGTGACAGAAGGCCGTGATCTCGGTAGTATCGAGCAAGCATAGTTCCCTGGCTCCATGCGTTACTCCGCCCTGATTGCAGTGGACCTGTTGCGGCACGCTTGGCCAATGCGGCATGCCTCGCATACTCGGACTATTGTTCTGGCCTGCAAAATATTCATCCTGCCCGATTAATATTCTGACGTTGTCCCCGCAGAGATGTCGGAAGCGGCGATGCCAAATATGCATGTCCGGTTCGAGGTTTGGTTCTCTATTTGTGCTGGCCGTGCCAGACCATTAGATATAACTCAAATAATACTCCTCGATCACGAGCTGCATGTCTTTGCGGAAAATGGGTTAACTACCCCAAAAAAAAACTGGTTCTCTGGCAAGGGGAATCATTTCAAAGGTTGTGCACTAGGACCTTTCCAAGGCTTAACGACGGCGAACGATACGATATATCCGTACTGTTCCATACCATTCACTCGGTGTGTTCGGATGAAAGCGAAGCTACTATATGCTATTCGGGGAGCCAGTTAGCAGCTTATTCACCGCCGCAACCACCACGGGCGTCATATTGGGTGAATAGATAATTGTTGAGCTGCAGTTTGGTCTTGATATTGTCTGCTCCGTGGTTCCTTCTGGCAATTCCACCGCTGTATCGACTGGGTATTGTCAGATATTTGAAACACAGATGCGCCCGAGTCAGCAAACCAGACACTGAGACGCTGATCGTTCTTTACCAATGTCACTCGTAGCCTATCATGCAAATTGTCCTCGAATCGCTGTGGTCAATAAATCCACCCGACGAGATATATGATGGTTCATTAAAGCTTTACGTAGCTGATCGAAATGGATAGATGTATTCCAGCATCGAGAGATTGTTACAACCTCAACCTCGAACTTTCCTTCATCTGACTCTTTCTTTCGCGGACTTGGCCTTCCCTACTACTGCACTAGCCGACAAATTCAAATTCCGTTTCTTCTCCGTCAACAATTGTCATGAAAAGCGACATCTTCGCTTGACGATCTGTCGTCAAATGACAAGATCGTGAGGAAGATGAGAGTCAACCGCAATCCATTTCGCGTGAGTCGGAGGAGTCGCAAACAAATAACTCTTCAAAGTTCTTGCAGAAAGGACAATTCGGGCTGCAGTACGGTTGCTGGGGATTCCGGCGCGATTTAATTGCTGCGTGTTCTGGTCCTTTATCGAGCTTCGACCTTGGCGGTTCATACGAGGAGGTGCTGAGATCGCGCGCTTCTTGAAAAAGTTGGGGTCTGATTGTCAGATGACAATGCGGGATCAGATCATCCTCCTCCGCCTGCGGCCTTTGCGGACCACCGCCGGCCCGTAGAATATCCCGTGATGGATGAATTTACTTTCAATGTCCATGGGAACGGTGCGGGCGGGTACGGCCAACACCAAGGTCGTCCCTATGAGAGTCCCTTCGCTGTGGCCACGAGGACTTCTTCTGAGTGTACGTTCGCTGCTCCCATTGACAGGAGGCCCTCGCGGAATTCTACTCCGTTTTCTCGCCACCATGATTCTCCTTCCGGGTACGAAAACCCGTATTCTCATAATTACCGTCGCATGCACGATGTCGATATTCCGTTGTCCACTCCCGCGAAATTCGGGTGTTCGTTTTGCCGCGGCTACTCGGTTGACTGACACCGTGATTTCTTCTTCAGCAGGTACCTCCCTACCTTCATCTATTATTAATTAACTAAACCAGTATCCACCACCGACAGCTTCGTGACTGACAGCTTCCACACCGCCGACTCAAACTTGGGCACCGCCGACAATTTCCACACCACCACCACGTCGACATGGCCACCCACCATGACGAGGAACTTCCCTTCGGAGATTCCGCGGAATGGCTCAACATATACCCCTCTCTGCTTGACATTGGTACCCAATCCCATGGCGCGTTGCTAATGTCATACATCGCTCAGTGGACGACCTCTGGCCCGTCAAGTTCATGGAATCCCCACCGCAGTGACGGGGTAGTCCCTCCAGAAAACCTACTTGTGTTCTGTTCAAAGAGGGCTTGCATACTAGTATTTATCATGTACCTTAGATGAGGGATTAAACCATGAACTCTCCAGCGTCCAACATCCGGCGCCCATTGTCTAGCGTCTCCGCACATCCGACATGGGTATTCTCTAGCCTATATTCACGCTCCAGCTCCGGCTGTGGACAGCGATACTCGAGATCCAACTCCACTGCGGCGCCAACATAGTCTAGAGAATATTCTTTAGTTCTCCGCTCAAGGATCAGCATCCGCCTCCAGTAAGATGTATTCCATATTCTCTAGCTTTCCGTAGCACGTACGATCTAGCAGACACGGATTCCTGCTCCGAGCTCGCGTGCCACAGTTCCAGCACACATCTCTGATGCGAGTTTATCCTGAAGAACCTTACATTTGAATGAGATCTATCTACCCTTTTAAATACTAAACTCGAGGAGCTGCCAAGGCACTTGGCAGCTTGGCGCCTAGTCTCTTGGTTTCCAAGTCCTTGGCACCTTGAGATCCCTGAGATGAGGCGCGTTCATCAATCCCAGCTCCAATTCGGGGACATGCTCACGTCTAGCACGAATGTTGCAGCGCACATGTCTCTCAAAGTTCCATCCATTTCCAGCTCCAGCTCCTGGTGTTCTCCAGATGCCGCTCCAGGTGAGCGGGTGTTTTCCAGTTTCAGCTGTTAAGGGCATTGCGGCAGCTCCATCTCAACTCCATCTCAGAGTCCAGGCCCACGCCGTCTCGAACTCAGATGTATTGGGCATTCTCCAGCTAGAATTCCCGGTTTCGCGCGCATTCTCCACCATAGGTCTATCTCTACAGCCCGTTCATGGAGACCTCGGGGGCACGCCACAACGAATGTTCCAGCTCAGTCTCAGCCCCATCTCAGGTCAATCTGAGCCATCATATTCGGCATTGTATTCCTCAGATCCAGCTTTAACATCCCCGAGCCGAGCGTGAGCAGACCTGGCTTGTTCGGTTTGGGCGTCGACATGGAGGAGATTGAACTCATTATCGTCGTTTGTCCGAAATGAGAACATCCTCTATTCCATCCGCGCTCTCCTCCAGCTCACCCCAACTCCAGCTCCAAGCCTCGCAGCAGTTCTCCAGTCGAGTGCGCTGAGCTTCGAGAATACTGTGTCTGGACCTTGAGATGGACCGGATTTAGACCTGATTGAGGCTGCGACACAGGAGAACTGCCCACATTGTTCAGGCCCCGTATGAGCACGCTCCAATGCAGGTCGAATGTTCCGAGGCACAGCTCTATCTCAGCCATCTCAGGGCCAGAGTTTCTGGAGCTCCGAGAGCCGAGCACGAGCGGACTCGACTTGCTCGGTCTCTCTTTCCAATAGCGACAAGAGGATTAAACTTGTTATCGTCGTTTGTCCGGGTATTTTAGCCTGTATCCTCTGGCAAGTTTCAACGCATCCGTGTTCCACCATGTATTCCCCAACAACGCTCCAGCGTCCACATCCGGCTCCCCTTCGTGCATACTCCATCGTTCTCCAACAGCTACCTCGTGGCTCCAGCGCGCGCGGCGGCGCGACAGTTCGCTCATTCCCCATGCCCTGGCCAAGTGCGCATTCTCCGGCCTCTTCCAGCGCCATCTCCTCAACACTTGAGTTGGCCAGAGCTTCTCAACGCATGCCGCTTCGGTTCCGGCTCTGAGCCAATAAGTGTATTCCCTTCTCTGGAATTCCCCAGCTCGCGCTTACATGCTGCGCCAGCACTCTATCGCTGGAGGGGCGAGGTTACATCCTCTTGCTATAATGATCCAGTGCACATATGCAGCTCTCGGGCATCCGCACCAATGGTCCTGCGCACAGTAGTGCCATGGGAGGTCCCCATCTCAAAATCCATCTCAGAATTCGTATTCTCAGATTGCCCCGACAAGTTACCCCTCGATCTCTCAATCTGCCAACAATCCGAATTCACAAACGACGGAACGATGGTCTAGCACCGATTCTCCCATCCGTGCTCCGCCGAGCTGCAACGCGCCGCAGCACTGTGGAACCAACTCGGATAATTCGCCGACACCGGCCATCTGCAAGAATTTCCAGCGCAAGCGACACACGACGAGTCCCTCGCGCGGCACGCCACTATTTCCCAGACATCGGCAATCGTTTTCTTAGGATTGTATTACGCACATAAACATTGAATTCAAAAGTGTATATAGATCTTTCTGATCAGACTACTCCATCCGTGATCCCAACATAGTACATATATACAACACAGCAACCGCGTCCAACCACCACTAGCACCAGCACCAGCAACCATTTTTATTATTTTAAACACACAATGGCTGTAGCGTACAAAGTGTGCCTTTAAGTGTGAATCGAGCACTAATTGTGCGCTACAGATGTACCACGGGGGGAATTATAGTATTCCTCGACTCCTCCTCCTCGGTCTCCTTCGTCGCCGCCGCCGCCGTAGTCGCCTTAAAAAACGAAAGAATATACCCCTTCGCAGTGGCCTGCGGAAATATTCCGCCATCCTCCACGATTTATTCATCATTATCGTCGTAAGTGTCATCATCGTCGTCATCATCCACCTGAACTGCCAAGGGATTCCACACCTCCTCCTCGATCCGTTGGCCCCATTGCCATACCACGGTCCCTGAATAAACAAGCTACAATCAGTCTCAAGCCCCCACTACACGCACTACACGGGGTCTTGGGGGGTACCATTCCCGAAGCAAAGATCGGCGTCCTAACACATCTCATCAAAACATTCCTCTGGGCACTCGGTCTGACCTCCCCCGGCGGGGCAAGACTCCACCACTCGGCGTAAAGGTGATCAATGATCTGGCGGATACAGGAGTGTAAAGGGGACGGGTCTGGGTGCGCGTGGGCGCCGTGGGTGAGGGTGTAAATGACCAGGCAGAGGAGGGAGTGGATTGTTTGGAGGTGGGAGGAGGGGAGGGCGCGGCCCGGTGAGTCGGGGAACAAAGGGGGCGGGATGGGATGGGATGGGATGGATAAGGGAGTGTACCTCGTACCAATACGCAACACCTCCAATCCCGCAATGCTCTGTGTCTCCTGTGTCGCCAGGGCTGCAGGGACAGTCGCGGCCAGCCCACGGAGTAAGTCCACTCGTAAGGCGCGCACCTTTTTCAGCGCCGGGAGTATTGCTTCACGCGGCAAGGGGGTGGGTTGATTTCCCACACCATTCCGACATCAGAATATCGGACATTGTCTGGCGTATTTGGTGTTCTGGGGTGTTGTAGTAGGGGATTTCGATGGCTGCTGAAGCGCGCTCTTCGCGTTCGTTGAGTGGGAGGACTATAGAGTATTAGAATCCAAAATCAAACACACGACGGTGCACACAACACAAGAACAGGAGGGTTAACAGGCGACGACGCTGCGGACAACAGCCGCGGGACGCAAGGGATAAAGGGGTACCTTCCAAACCTTTCCGAAAACCATATAATAATTGCGGCAATCCTGCGTCCTCATCAACAGTAAACCTCCTCTTCTCCTGTACTTCCGGCACATCCAAAGTATCCACATCCTTCTTCCGTCCCTTCTCGGGATACGTAATCAACCGTCCCCAGGGCGTGACCTTATCCCGTCCATAAGGCTGTGCCTTTCCAAAAACAGCCTCAACGAGTCTAGACGGTACACGATGCAGAGGAATAACCAGTTGTCGTTGGAGAGCCAGTCGTCTTGCACTCTTTTGGCCAGTTTGCGGTTCGAGGGAGGCGGGATCGGGAGGGGGGAAGGAGTGTTGGACTCGCACGGTGCCGGTTCGGGGCTTCGATTAGGCAGCGCACGTTGCCTGGATCGGCAAGGATGGGAGGGCTGGTACTATTAACACCGTCAGCTCCTGAACCTGAACCTGTGATAATAAAAGACACTCAGGACACGCAAGACACAG
>Ga0182024_10019795_pt1 | contig 12361 bp, 13 predicted proteins | sample P32metaG_FD_120480 | JGI IMG/M metagenome (GOLD analysis project Ga0182024, IMG submission 120480) | Permafrost microbial communities from Stordalen Mire, Sweden - P3-2 metaG (Illumina Assembly) | ecosystem: Environmental > Terrestrial > Soil > Wetlands > Permafrost | place: Sweden: Stordalen...
CGTACTTCTTTACCGAAATCTCTTTCGTCGACATCATCACCACCCCGGCGCAGTTGTTGCCGGCAAAGCGAATCACAAAATCAATGTCAATTCAAATTGGTTGAAGCGGACGACTAGGCCGAGTGGGCCAATTTGAGCCAATTGCGCGTTGAAGCCAAGAACAACATTCCGAGAGTGATTCCGGCTGGGCCGTTTTATCGGGTGGCGATGCTGCGGTTGATTTTGCGATATCCGAAGAGGCGCCCGGTGCAAATACGCCCGCGGCCCAGGCTGGTGACTTATGAGTTCGAGATTGGCCGCTTGCGGCTTTGATACCGCACTTTTTAAGATCGGAGTTTAATGATGGGCATCTCACCGCCGCCAGCGATGTCCTGTTCGCCAGGGCCTGGTTGGCGAACTTGTCCGCTGGGACAGGTCGCCCAATTCCGAGGGCGAGTTGCTCCGCCGGTCGGAGCATTTGGCAGGTAGGGGAAACTGCTATAAATTTTTTGTGTGATTGCCAACTGTCTTGATAAAAAGCGTTGTAAATCCAACGATCTTGCCATCCCTAGCGCGTGCCGGCACCGCTGGCGGATTTTTTCTATGTTAAATGCTGCCGGACCAAGCCCGACTAATGCTAACCTGAAAAATCATTAACTTTTAGTAATCATAACAATCGCTCTTGATGGTCTGTGGATGAGGAAGGCGGGGGATATGCTTTGGCTTCAATAACGGCAGAACGACTGGCTGGAATGGAACGCTTAACGCAGGTTTGGTCACCGGCAACCGACCGCAAGCGGCAGGTGATCGTGATCGGATCGGCATACATCGGGACATGAAATGCAGCTAACGAGCTCAATCAAGGGAGTGATCCCTGTCGCACCCACGCCGTTCTTTCCGGACGGCAGAGTGGATGACGCATCCATCGATCGCATGGCCGATTTTCTCGTGGCTGCCGGCGTCAACGGCATGACCATTCTGGGCCAGCTCGGCGAGGCGCCGAAGCTCGATCATCAGGAATCGGTTGCCATCGTTTCGAGAGTGATCGCGCGGACAAAGCTGCCGATCATTGTCGGCGTATCGGCGCCGGGCTTTGCCGCGATGCGTTCGCTTACGCATGAAGTCATGGCGCGGGGAGCTGCGGGTGTTATGATCGCCCCGCCCAACAATCTGCGCACCGACGACCAGATCGTCACCTACTACAAGCAGGCGGTGGAAGCGATCGGCCGAGATGTGCCGTTTGTTCTGCAGGATTATCCGCTTACCTTTAGTGTCGTCATGACGCCGGACGTCATCCGACGCATTGTTAAGGAAAATGAATCCTGCGTGATGCTGAAGCACGAGGACTGGCCAGGTCTGGATAAGATTACAAAGCTTCGCGAGTTCGAGCGTCATGGATCAATGCGGCATATCGCAATCCTCACCGGCAATGGCGGCCTTTTTATAGACTTTGAGACCGAGCGGGGCGCCGATGGCGCCAACACCGGTTACGCCTTTCCGGAAATGCTGGTCGACGTCGTGAAATTCTGCGCCGCGGGCAAGCGGGACGAGGCGCATGATCTTTTTGACACGCATCTTCCCTATCTTCGCTACGAACAGCAGCAGGGGCCCCTGGGCATGGCTGTGCGGAAATACGTGATGATGAAGCGCGGCATCCTCACCTCGGATGCCCAGCGGAAACCCGCGCAGAGTCTGTCCGCCCAGGCGAAGGCGGAAGTCGACTACATGATTGCGAGAATTGCGCGAACCGACAAAAGGGCCGTTATTTTATGAGCGGCGGATTGCGAAAGGGCCTGACGAATTACGGTGACACCGGCTTTTCGCTGTTCCTGCGCAAGGCATTCATCAAGGCCATGGGCTATTCCGATGATGCCCTCAATCGCCCGATCGTCGGCATCACCAATACCTATAGTGATTACAACCCCTGCCACGGGAACGTCCCGGCACTGATTGAGGCGGCCAAACGCGGCGTCATGCTCGCCGGCGGCATGCCGATGGTCTTCCCGACAATCTCCATACATGAGAGCTTTGCGCACCCCACTTCAATGTATCTGCGCAATCTGATGGCGATGGAGACAGAGGAGATGATTCGCGCCCAGCCGATGGATTCGGTCATCGTCATTGGCGGCTGCGACAAGACCCTGCCGGCACAGATCATGGCGGCGGTGAGTGCTGACATTCCAACGGTGGTCATCCCAGTCGGGCCGATGGTTGTCGGGCATTACAAGGGCGCAAGCCTGGGTGCATGCACCGATTGCCGCCTCTACTGGAGTGCGTACCGCGCCGGCAAGATCGACGCAGCAGAGATTGAGGTCATAAATGGCCGGCTCGCACCTTCGGTCGGAACCTGCACGGTGATGGGAACGGCGAGCACCATCGCTTGCCTGACCGAAGCGATGGGCCTGTCTTTGCCAATGAGCGCGACCATCCCGGCTCCTCACGCCGAACGTATACGTATTGCCGAAGCCAGCGGCAAACGCGCCGCGGAAATTGCCATGTCGGGCGGCCCGCGCCCGAGCGACATCCTCAGCGCATCCGCGTTTCGGAACGCCCAGGTTGTGATGCAGGCTATCGGCGGATCCACCAACGGTATCATTCACCTGACGGCCATCGCCAACCGCACGCCGCACAAGATCAACCTCGAGACTTTCGATGCGATCGGGCGCGAGGTGCCCGTTCTGATAGATCTGAAGCCTTCCGGTGATCACTACATGGAACATTTCCATCACGCCGGCGGCGTGCCAAAGCTGCTGCAACAGCTCGGTGGTCTCATTGATCTCGATGCCAGGACAGTAACGGGCGGCACGCTGCGCGATGTTGTCGCTGGGGCTGAAGACGTGCCAGGGCAGACGATCATCCGCTCCGCGGCCAACCCGATCAAGCCGATTGGCGCAATTGCGGTGCTGCGCGGCAATCTCGCGCCACGCGGAGCGGTGATCAAGCACAGCGCTGCTACGCCTCGCCTGCTGCAACATACCGGCCGCGCCATTGTGTTTGAATCCATGCCTGACATGGCCGCGCGGATCGACGATCCGGATCTGGACGTCAACCCCGACGATATTCTGGTGCTGCGCAATGTCGGCCCGAAGGGAGCGCCGGGCATGCCGGAAGCAGGCTATCTGCCGATTCCGAAAAAACTTGGACAGCAGGGGGTAAAGGATATGGTCCGGATCTCCGATGCCCGAATGAGCGGCACGGCATTTGGCACCATCGTGGTGCACATCACGCCGGAATCTGCCAACGGGGGCCCGCTGGGCCTCGTCCAGACCAACGATCAGATCCGCCTCGATGTTGCCGGCCGCCGGATTGATCTTCTCGTGGACGATGCCGAGATGATCCGCCGGCAATCGCTTCGAGGGGTCGGGGCTGAAACAAGCCTGCCGGAGCGCGGATATGCGCTGCTGTTTCAGCAAACCGTGCTGCAGGCTGACGAAGGCTGCGATTTCGATTTCATGCGCGGCGTCAATAGGGAACATGGAGAACCAAAATGAGGTTCGTAAAAGGATCGATATTGATGTTGTGTCTGGCGGCCGTTGCAGTCACGGCACCGGCCGCGCACGCGGAAACACTTTCCCTTTCGGAATACGGGAAGATCACCTCAACCCTGCCATGGGCCGTGGCCTTCAAAAAAGGGTTCCTGCATGAGGATGGCCTCAACATAACCGATATCGTTTCATCATCGGGCGGCGGCAGCGGCCTGAGGAATATGCTGGCCAGCGATTTTGCCGTAGGCTTGGTGGGGACCACGACCGCCATTGCCGCCATCAACGAGGGCATGGATCTTCGCATTGTGATGTGCAATGCGGATGACATTGGCGATCTGACCTGGGCAACGACGAAAGACAGCAAGATCAGGTCGATCAAGGACCTCGTTGGCAAGAAAATCGCCTTTACCTCGCCGCGGTCGACGACGGAAATGGTCCTGCGCACCGCCATCACCAATGCTGGGCTGACTGGCAAAGTAGATATACTGCCGATCGGCGGGCTTGGACCGGGGCTTACCGCTCTGGCACAAGGTGCGATTGCAGCAACGCCGCTCGTGGATCCCACGCTCACACTGCAACCCGAAAAATACCGGATCCTTTTCCGTGGCCGAGACGTAGTTCCGAAATTCACATACTCGGTTGTCATCGCGACGCGCGAATTCACCCAGAAGCACCCCGACGAGCTCCGCGCGCTTCTGCGCGCCCGCCGACGTGCCATTGAATACATGGAAAAGAATCGTGACGAAACGGCCATGATCTATTCGCAGGTCTTCGGTATCAAACTCGAAGACGCCAAGAAATTGCTGCCCAAATACTATACCTGGGGCCAGTGGTCACACGGCGAATTCTCAAAGGAAGGCCTCGATGCGATGTCTAAGGGCATGCAGCTGGTCGGCATCATCAACAAGCCCGTGGACTGGTCGAAAGTCGTAGACCAGAGCTTCCTCGCACCGGACCAGCAGAGGAAGCTTTGGTGAAATGACCAATGACATTCAGGTCGCCCTGAGTGAGGTCACCCGCGTTTATCCGGCCCATTCCGGCCACGGCGAGGTGCATGCTCTAGGCCCGGTTGACCTGAACCTTCGGCGCGGAGAATTCGTTGGTATCGTCGGGCCCTCCGGTTGCGGCAAATCGACCTTGCTCGAAATTGTCGCCGGCTTGGCGAATCCGACCACGGGCTCAGTGACATTCGAAGGTGTGCGGGTTCGCAACCAGGTGCCGGACGGAGTGGGCGTCGTTTTCCAGGAAGACGCCAGTTTTCCCTGGCTGACGGTGCGTGACAATGTGGCCTTCGGACTGCGGCGCGCTGGGGTCAACGAAGCCGAGATCAACCGGCGTGTCGATCATGCCATCGCGTTCATGGGCCTTGGTGCGTTCCGGCGGGCTTACCCCTCACAGCTTTCGGGCGGGATGCGACAGCGCGTCTGCATCGCGCGGACGCTGGTGATGCGGCCGCGCCTCATACTCCTCGACGAACCGTTTGGCGCGCTCGACCAACAGACCAGGCTGCTGATGGGCGAGGAACTGCTGCGGCTGTGGCGGGAAACCAGCGCCACCGTTATGCTCATCACGCATGCGCTGGACGAGGCCGCGATGCTTTCCGATCGTGTCGCGGTGATGTCGTCACGACCGGGCAGGTTCATCGATATTCTGGACACCAACTGGCCGCGTGACCGAGACTCACGCATTGTCGCCGACCCTCGTTTCGGGCAGTTCACCAGCAAGCTGTGGGAGCTGATCCGCGAGGAATCGAAGAAGGCGATGGGAATCCAATGAGAAACCCCGCTTTCTGGCGCCTTATGATCCTCGTCGGCGGAGTGCTGACGATCGAAGTCCTATGCCGCAGCGGCGTCGTCAGTTCTTATTCGATGATTCCACCATCGCAGATGGTCGTAGCGCTCGTCGACATGATCCGCCATGCCGACTGGTTCTGGTCCGATGCTCGCTATACCTTCCAGAACATCGCCGTCGCCATACTGTTGTCAATCGTACTCGGTTTCGTGATCGGACTTATCATCCACGCGTTACCCAGATTGCGCCGGGTGCTGAACCCGGTTCTACTGTCCTATTATTCCGTGCCGACCTTCGTGTTTTATCCCCTGCTCGTCGTCATTTTTGGCATTGGGCCCAGTTCCCTGATTGTGATGGGTGCAATGTTTGGCATCGTGGCAATGATCTCTTCGACCTTGACCGCGATCGACCGCATTCCGCGGGTCTATGGCAAGGTTGCGCGCGTTGGGCGCATGAGTGGTTGGCAGACCGCGATACGCATCAAGTTGCCTGCGGCAACTCCGCGCCTGTTCACCGGGCTGACGCTCGCAGTGGCTTACTCGGTGACCGGCGTCATTGCCGGTGAGTTCATCATTGCGACCGCGGGGCTCGGCCGGCAACTGACGCTGTCCTATAACGAGTTTGACAGCGCAACAATGTACGGGCTCATCCTGCTGATCCTGATCTTCGCGGCAGTCATCAACAGATTTCTGCAAAGCTGGGAAGCGCGCATTTATCGGCGCTGGTACCGCAAATGAAACAGCGCTGGTGGGACTATGTCATTCTGGTCGTCGCCATGCTGGTACTGTGGCAGGTGGCGTTCTATATGGTCGGGCCTGATGCGATTGCGCCGCCGTTGGAAACAGTGCAGCGCCTTGGGACGCTCATCACTCAGGATGATTTCTGGAATAATGCAAAGGCGACCGGTATCGCTTTTTTTTATGCCTGCGTCCTGGCATTGGTGGGCGGGCTGGTGATTGGCGTGGCCATCGGGTCCAGCAAGATGGCCGACGAGATTCTTTCACCGATTCTTGGCACGCTCTACTCCATACCGAAGATCGTACTTTACCCCGTTATCCTGCTGATCTTCGGGCTTGGCCTATCTGCAAAAGTTGTCTTCGGCGCAATCCACGGCTTCTTTCCCGTCGCATTGTTCGCAATTGGCGCCATTCGCAATATCCCGCCGGTTCTGTTGCGCACCGGCCGTGTTATGAAGCTGTCGTGGTTAAGCCTGGCCCGCACCATCTTGCTGCCTGCGGCCGGGCCGGAGATCATTACAGGCTTGCGCATGGGCTTCTCCACGACCCTGCTTGGCACTCTGATCGGTGAATTGTTCGCCTCCAACGCGGGGCTCGGCTTCATGCTCATGCGGGCCATGGATATTGATAATGTGCCAGACATAATGGCGCTGACGCTGCTGTTGTTCTTGATCGCTACGGGAGCGAACACTATAATTCTCGCCATCGAACACCATGTTCATGCTTTCAACAAATGAGGGGATTTCAGGAGGTGCATCATGCGGATCGTACAAGGCGATGAAATTCCGATCCGTGCGGATGCATCGAATGTACGTAGCGGCGTACTCAAGAAGCAAGAATTCCTCGTCGGAGACGAGAATTCGCCGGGCAACTTCAAATTCGGCCTGTTCTACCAGACTGGCGATTTTTTCTCACCCCGGCATCGACACAATTTTGATCAATTCCGCTTCCAGATCGAAGGTGATTGCGATTTCGGCCGCAACAGCAAGATGAAGCCAGGCGTCCTTGGCTATTTTTCCGAGGGCGCGTACTACGGTCCGCAGAGTTCCGATAATGCGAATTTGGTAGCGGTCGTCCAGTTCGGCGGCCCGAGCGGCTCGGGTTATCTTTCCCAGTCGCAGGTGGACGCCGCGTATTTCGAGATGAAGAAATATGGTACTTTCGATAAGGGCGTTTATCGCCGCCACGATGGCGTTGCCGGCAAGAAGAACATGGACAGTTTCCAGGCGGTCTGGGAATTCGCCAACAAGCGGCCAATGGTTTATCCGAAACCGCAATATTCCGATCCGGTTTTGATGAATTCGGATGCCTTCCGCTGGCAGCCGCTGGCCGGCGCACCCGAGGTGGAGGAAAAAGCGCTCGGTACATTCACCGACTGCAATATCCGTTGTGCGCGCTACAGGCTGTCGCCGGGCGCAAGTTTTACCGGGAAGGGGCGCGGCCTCTTTCTTGTGCTATCTGGCAAGGGCGCAGTTGAAGGCAAGCTGATGCGCCGCTACACCGCTGCCTATCTCAAGGATGGCGAGCAGGCGACGTTCAGGGCTGAGGAAACTGCGGAGATCCTGTTGCTAGGTCTGCCCGACGAGTCGCGTATCGGAATGCTGCCGCTGGTTGCCGACGAAACAGAAGACAGCGCCGCGGCCTGAGGGCGTCACGGGTCGCTCCCGAGGGATTGCAGCCCTCGCGCTGACCGGAAAAACTCTGTCTAAAGCGACTGCTGGCGTCGCGCGGCCCTGCTGAACATCGAGGAATTCCACACCACGCTTCCTTTCGCGGTTGCGAGGCCTGTTCAACGTCGCGGGCGTCTCGCGCGCCGATACGTCGGCCAACAAAGACGCAATTTCCATTTTGCCACCCTTGTGTGTATGGTATCATACTGTCGAATAACATACATAATTAAGCTGGCAGACGGAATTTTGCCAGAGGTGGAGGAATGCGAATTGATGTACCGACTCATGTCGCGGGCGATTATTTTCCAGGCCCGGCTCAGCACCGTCTGTGCCGCCCTTCCAGATTCACGGCGTCGCGAAACCGTGAGCATTCCTTAGGTCAAACGCTAAGAACTATTTTTCAGCAATGAGTGGAGGTCGTTACGTCAAGAACATATTGTCCTGATCGGCGCGAGACCCTGGCTTCGGGTCTTGCCCTAACCATGCTGGCCGTGGCGCCCGCCACGGCCGCCAGCCCCAGCGAAATCAAATTATTCGATGGGCATCTGCATCTGGTTTCTGAGGATTTGCAACGGTATCCGCGGGCGTCGGGACCGCCGCCCGACGGCGCGGCACCGTTTGGATCAGGCCCGGCACCAGGCTCCAGCATTGAGGCCGGCAAACCGCGCTTGAAGTCGACTGTCGAGCAGGTGCTCGGCTGGATGGACGAAGCGGGCGTCGATACGGCCGCCGCCATTCAGCGGGTCAGCAGTTATAGCCTCGACAACAGTTATGTGCTGGATTCTGCGGCTGCTCATCCAGATCGCTTTCGCCCCGTGGTGGTGCTCGATGCGCGGGATGCAGCGACGCCAGGCCGCATCGGCGAACTGACCAAGACCCACAAAATAGCCGGCCTGAGGCTGACCGGCGGCAAGGACGCAAGCGGCAGATATCCGTGGATGGAATCGGCCGAGGCGCTCAAGACCTGGGCGGCCCTGGACGCGGATGGCCTTGCCATGGATTTGGGATTCGCGCCGCAGATCTTTTCGCTCGAAGCGCTGGAGGCCAGCCTGCGGATGGCACAAATGTTCCCGCGCGTGAATATCGTGCTGGACCATATGGGGCGGCCCAAGACCGAAGGGGCGCCGGGATATGGTGTTGCCGACTTTCCGGCGGCGCTGTCCAGCCAGCGCAACGTCTTCTTCAAATTGACGACCGAAAACCTGTACGTCCTAGAGGAAGCGAATATCCCAGCCATCGCCTTCGTTCGCCATATCGTGGACCGGTTCGGGGCCGGCCGTATCCTCTGGGGCTCGAATATGGGTACGTCCGCCGGCACCTATGCGGAGATGGCGCAGCGCGTGCGCCTAGCCACGGCTTCCCTGACCGTCGCTGAACAGCGGCTGGTGCTTCGTGAAACCGGCCGCTCGGTCTTCATGCGGGCGGCGCATCCCATGTAGATAACGGAATGTCCATAGGTTCCGGGTTGTCACCTGTGTGGGTCATGGACCGCTCTGGTTGTCGAGGGGGGTGCCTGGGAAGGAGAATGTTTTTGTGAACGCTTCAACATATGGGTCTGTGTCTCACGTTCCAATAACGCTTGATAAGAGGTATGGCATGGGTAGTTTGTCGCGCGGGCGCGGTACCTGGTTTATTATTTTGGCGTCAATCACAGGTCTGGCGGTCTCGCTTTACGATTACGTCACGCCTGAGTCTGGCATCGACCAGTCTGGTGGCGTGTTGCTGGTAATCGTCGCGATGGGCCTGATGCTATGCGCGGGCCTGGTTGTGGCTCTGCTGGGTTCGGGCCTGGTGGCGGGTATCCTCCTGTTTCTCATCCTGCTCGATATCGCGGGCACCGCCACCGCGGGCTATTTTCTGGAAAGCCCCCTGCTGATGGGCGCGATGCTGATCGCTGCCATCGGCTGGATTTTGCGCCTTTCTGTACGTGCGCAAAGGAATAGGCAATGAAAAACCGGTTCTCTCAGCGCGCCTGCCTGCTCGCCGCCGCCCTGCTGTGGCCGGCTGCCGCGAGGGCCGAGGGCCAGGACTGGTCCGATTTCAATGGCAATGCGATGGGACAGAAATATTCCACCGCCAGCCAGATCACTCCGGCCAATGTGAAGAATCTGGGGGTCGCCTGGTCCCTGCACACGGGAGATGTTTCCTATGGCGGCGCCGGCAAGATGCCCAAGACGCAGTGGCAATCGACCCCCTTGTTCGTCAACAACACGGTCTATGTCTCCACGCCTTTCTTCCGCATCTTTGCGATCGAGCCCGATACCGGCAAGGTCAAGTGGATCTATGCCGCCAAAACCATGTCCAACGAGCCGAATGCCAAATTCCGCGGCAGGAATCGCGGCATGGCTTATTGGGCGGCAGCCAATCCTGTCGCCGGTCAGTCCTGCCAGAAGATGCTCTATATCGGCACCGTCGAAGGTCAGTTGCATGCCATCGACGCCGACAGCGGCCAGCTCTGCCAGGGCTTCGGCAATCACGGCATCCTGAATGTCAATCAGTGGAATACGATCAATCCGAAATTTCCCTTCGAGCTGAATCAGCCGCCCGTCGTCTACAAAGACATGCTGGTGCTGGGTTGGGCGGGCATCGACTCGCTATGGCAGGCCTCACCGCCGGGATCGGTGTTCGGCCTTGATGCCCGCACCGGCACGAAGAGATGGGATTTCCAGACCATCCCGGAAAATATGCGCAACAAGATCGGCACAGCGAATGTCTGGGCGGCCATGTCGGTCGATGTTGCGAACGGAATGGTATATCTGCCCGTGTCCTCGCCGGAGAATAATTTCTACGGCGGTGACCGGCTTCAGGACATGCCCTATGCGACATCGGTGACGGCATTGCATGCCGACACCGGCCAGGTCGCCTGGGTGCGGCAACTGGTGCATCACGATCTCTGGGACCTCGACACCAATTCGGCCCCCACGCTGGTGAATATTCCCAAGGACGGCAAGACAATTCCCGCCCTGGTGCAAGCAACCAAGCAGGGTTTCCTGTTCGTGCTGAACCGCCTGACAGGCGAGCCGATCTATCCCATTGTCGAAAAGCCAGTCCCGAAGTCCAACGTTCCAGGGGAAATCGCGTCTGCGACTCAGCCCTGGGTGCCGACTCCGGCGCCGACGGTGGGCGATCGCTTCCCCGGAATATTCAAGGTCGCTGACTGGGCCGGCGGTGGACAATGCAGCCGCGATTATGCGAGTTATCGCGACGAAGGCCGCTTCACGCCGCCTTCGACAGGCGGCACTGTCGTGATGCCGCCCACCGCCGGCGGCGTGGAATGGGGTGGCGGCGCAGTGGATCCCACGACCCAGACCTATGTGGTGAACAGCTCTAATCTGGTCCGGATCTACCAACTGATTGCGCGCAACGAATTCAACGCCCTCGAAAAGAAGATCGGACCCGCAGCGGGTTCGCCGAACTTTGGTTCGCCCTATGCCTCGCGCACCTTCAACTTCTTCAATCAATGGGGCATGCCGTGCTGGAATCCGCCTTACGGCACGCTGTCTTCCTATGACCTGAAGACCGGCAAGCTGCTGTGGCGCCATCCCTTCGGCCAGGTGCAGCAATGGGGCTTCTACATGCCCGAAAGTTGGGGCTCGGTGACGATCGGCGGTCCGGTGATTACAAAATCGGGCCTGATCTTCATCGGCGCCTCGATGGACAGCCGTGTGCGCGCGGTGGACCTTAGGACTGGAAACGTGCTGTGGAAGCACCTGGTCGCGGCCCCGGCGGTGGCGACGCCCGCCGTCTACACCTATAAGGGCCGGCAGTACGTCCTGTTCGCCGCAGGCGGCAACAACCTTGTCTCGCCCCGCGTGGGTGATCAACTAGTGGCATTCACGCTGCCGAACTAAGGCCGGTCACGGAAATCTTCGCTGACCCCAGATGCCAGCGAAGGTTGATTTTTTTCTCGGCATTTCCAGCCGGTCGGACGGGCCGCCTTGCAGGCCCCCGGGTTCCGCTGTCCTGGCGCAGGCACGCACGACAACCAGGTATGGTCACGAGGCAAAACCGAACCGAAGACCGCAAGCCGAATGCAGGCGCTTCAGTCGACTTGGTAGATCTTACTGAACTTGTTGCGGCTGTTGGTGACGGTGACACGGCCGCCTGGCGCGATATCCAGCGCTATGGTCTGGCCGTAATCCGGGGCGGGGCCCAAATTGGCGATGTATTCCGGGTCGGCCGTCGGCGCGGGATCGTTGATAGGGGCGTGCAGCTTCCAGAATGCCAGCAGCCCCGGGCTGTTGTTGATGACGTTAAAAGGTCGCAAGCACATTGCCTTTTTTCGCCCTATTACCGTTAACGGCATGGACCTGAAAAACGTTCTTGGCCAGATCAAGGCCAATTGTGGTAATCTCCATCGCGGATGGCTCCTTTGGCTCGTGGTTGCTTGATCGCTTCCACAACTAGGCACTGTGATGCCGTGAGTTGGAGCCATCCACCCCATCTGCTTTGCGCATCAAAAGCGGACATTAGCCCGCTGCTTTAACGCACTTTTACGTTGAAGTACCAAAAAGGGCCTTGGACTTCGCTGAACTGGTGCGGCACACCTTTTGGAATGACGATTGAGTCACCCGCGCTAAGTTTAAATGCTTGGCCACCGACAATTTTGGCGCCGCGGATTTCATATTCTGGGTGCGGATTTCCTGGTCTGGTCGGAGGATTCGGGTTGATTTCCACTACCGTGCCACCCGTGATAATC
>Ga0182024_10019796_pt1 | contig 12361 bp, 13 predicted proteins | sample P32metaG_FD_120480 | JGI IMG/M metagenome (GOLD analysis project Ga0182024, IMG submission 120480) | Permafrost microbial communities from Stordalen Mire, Sweden - P3-2 metaG (Illumina Assembly) | ecosystem: Environmental > Terrestrial > Soil > Wetlands > Permafrost | place: Sweden: Stordalen...
GACGGGGCGGCTGGGATTTGAGCTGTTCGACAAGCCGAACTGGGTGGGGAGCGAGTTCGATGAGCGCGTGAACTACCAACGGGCGCTGGAGGGGGAGCTCGAACATACGATTGGAACGCTGGGCGTGGTGAAGTCGGCGCGGGTCCACTTGGTGCTGCCGCAGCCTTCGTTATTTTCGGCGGAGGAGAAGGTGGCGAAGGCCTCGGTGGTGTTGAAGCTGAGGCGGGCGAGCGTCGACCCGGACGAGGCGGATGCGATTCGTAGCCTGGTGGCGGGGTCGGTGGAGAACCTAAGCGCGGACCAGGTAACGCTGGTGGATGCGGATGGACGGGTGAACTTCAAACCTCGATCCAGCAATGCGGCTGAGGCGGATGCGGAGCAGGCGATGGAGGCGAAGCTGGTCGCGATGCTGGAGCCGCTGGCGGGGCGCGATAACGTGCGGGCCACGGTAAATGTGAGTTATGACCACGGCACGGAGGAACGGACCGATGAAGTCTACGATCCGACCCAGGTTGCGACGCTGAGCATGCAGAAGAGCCAGCAGACCTCCGCTTTGCGTGGACAGGCCTCGGGGGTTCCGGGGACGGCGAGTAATTCTCCTGCAGGTGCGGCCGAGGGTGCGGTGGCGGGATCGCAGGCGGCGGCGGCGCCGGGAACACCGCCGCTGTTGCAGAAGCAGGCGCTGCCTGTCTATCCGCAGCAGGGTGGGGGGCAGGGACAGAGTTTGAGCGAAGAGAACGGGACGTATGGCGTTACGAAACATCTGGTGCATACCGAGGAGGGACCGGGCCGGGTGCGGCGCGTGTCGGCGGCGGTTGTGGTGAACGACCGGAGTGCGGTCGAGGGCGCGGGCAAGATGGAGCACACGGTGTGGAAGCCGCGGAGCCCGGAGGAGATGCATCGGCTGGAGGAGCTGGCGCAGGCGGCGGTCGGGTTCGATGTGCGGCGCGGGGACCAGGTGGTGATGGAGAATGTCAGCTTCAGTACGAACGCTCCTGAAGTAACGCCGCCGACGATGGATCGCCTGATGGATGAGTCGCGGGCGCTGTTGCATACACAGCCTGAGTTGATGCGGACGGTGGTGATGGGACTGTGTGGCGTGCTGCTGGTGCTGTTTGTGCTACGGCCAGTAGCGCGGCAGGTGACGGCGACGCTGCGTGAGCCGGTGCTGTTGACTGCGGGCGCGGGCGCGGTTGGTTTGGAGATGCAGGAAGAGCGAAGATTCGCGTCGTCGAGCCCTGCGGGGGAAGAGATGGCGACGCCACGAATGATGAGCAGGGCAACGCAGCAGCAACAGGGAATTTATGACCATGTCTCCGAACACATACGGAGAGAACCGGTGCAGAGTACGCGGGTTCTGGAGGCGTGGATCGGTACGTCTGAGGAGGCGATGTGATGGGGACAGCGGCGCAGATGTCAGGTGCAGAGGTGATGCGGCAGAATCCACTGTTGCTGCCGGCCGAGGCGGGGTTTGCCCCGGCGGAGATTCCAGGGTTGCGCAAAGCGGCGATCTTGATGGTGGCGGTTGGAGATGAGCTGGCGAAGGTGCTGTTTCGCAGCTTGTCGGACGCGGATGTGCGCCGGGTGACCGAGGAGATTACGCGACTGGGTGAGGTTCCCGCGACGCAATTGACCCAGGTCTTGACGGAGTTTTACGGATTGCTGGAGACGCAGCAGTATATGGTGCGCGGTGGGCCGGAGTATGCGTTGAAGCTGCTGACGGAGGCCTTTGGTGCTGGCAAGGCAGAGGAGTTGCTGGCGCAGGTGAAGAAGATCCGTGAGCGCACAAACGGAGACATGGCTGTGGTGCAGAGGATGGACGCGCAGCATTTGAGCAAATTTCTGGAGAAGGAACACTCGCAGACGGTGGCGCTGGTGCTGGCGCATCTGGATCCGAAGCGCGGGTCGACGGTGCTGATGAATCTGCAAGGGCCGATGCGCGTGGATGTAGTGCGGCGATTGGCGGAGATGCGGCAGTTTTCGCCGGAGATGGCGCAGACGGTGGCCATGGCTCTGCATAAGCGGATGGAGAAGATGGGATCGAGCGGGAGAAAGTCTTACTCGGGATTCAAGGCCGTGGCGGAGCTGCTGAATCGGCTGGACCAGAGCGACAGCAAAGGCATTCTGGAGGAGATTGAACAGAATGAACCGAAGGTTGCGATCGGGATTCGTGAGCTGATGTTTACGTTTGAAGACTTGTTAACGGTGCCGCCGGAGAGTATTCGCGAATTTGTAGGCGCCGCGGACAAGAAGGTGCTGGCGATGTCGTTGAAGGGCGGGAAGGACAACGTGAAAGCGCACTTGTTCAAGGCGATGAGTTCGCGCGCGGTGGAGATGATGAAGGAAGACATGGAGGCCATGGGGCCGGTGCGAATGAAGGACGTGGGCAAGGCGCAACAGGAGTTGCTGGCGTTGGCGCGCCAGTTGGAGAGCGAGGGCAAGATGATGCTGAAGATGGAGGTGGACGATGACCTCGCCGTTTGAGTTGGCAGGTGCCGCGGGTTCTACGGTTGCACGATTGCCCGTGAGGTTGTGGGACCGGCAGGCTCGGGGCGGGAAGGTCGTATCGCGGCTTGAGTTTCAGTCGGTGGAGCAAGCTGTCGTCGAGGTGACTGCGCCGGCGACGTCAGGGGTGGAGAGCGACGAGATGGAGATGCGACGGAAAGAGGAGATGGCCGTGCTCGACGTGCAATCGCAGACGCAGCAGGTTTCGTCGCGGATTGATGCGGCGCGGAGCGAGGCCAGGGCTGAGGCACGTCTAGAGTGGGAGGAGGAGTTGGAAGAGAAGATCGCGACGGAGAGAGAGGGTGTGCTTCGTGCTTGCGAACAGTTTGGTCGAGAGCGCGCCAGATACTTTGCGGGCGTAGAGGCGGAGGTTGTGAAACTGGCGTTGGCGGTTGCGGCGCGAGTGCTGCATCGTGAGGCAAAGCTCGACCCGCTGTTGCTGTCTGCTGCTGTGAGGGTTGCGTTGGAGAAGGTCGCGGAGGACAGCGCAACGGTGTTGCGAGTTCCTGCGGCGGAGGAGGAGCTGTGGCGAGATGTCTTTTCAGTGCAGGCGTTCGAGTCGTCGGTGCAGGTGATGGGAGATGAACGGCTGGATGCGGGGGAGTGTGTGCTGGATACGAATGTAGGGAAGGTCGAGCTGGGTGTGAGTGCGCAGTTGAGCGAGATTGAACGCGGATTTTTCGATCTGCTGCAGCAGAGACCGGCATGATGGCCGAGACGCTGGAACGAGTTAATCAGGTAAGCCTGGCGCCTTATTTTAACCAGTTGGCTGACAAACCGGCGTGGCGGTGGAGTGGGCGCGTGGTGGAGGCAAATGGGCAGACCATCGAGGCGGAGGGGCCGCTTTGCTCGGTGGGAGAATGCTGCGAGATTGTGGATGGGGACGGGCTGCGGCACAGGGCTGAGGTGATTGGGTTTCGCGGCCGGCACGTGCTGGCGATGCCACTGGAAGCGACGCAGGGGATTCGTTATGGCGATGCGCTGTTGGCGATGGGGGTGACGCCGCAGATTGCGGTTGGCGAACAGATGGAGGGGAGAATTCTGAATGCCCTGGGCGCGCCGTTGGATGAGTTGCCGGCACCACGCGTGGCGGAGATGTGGCCGCTCGATGGAATGGTGCCGCATCCGATGGAGCGAGAGCCGATCAAAGAGCCGCTGCAGACGGGGTTGCGTGTGCTGGATGGGATGTTGACGGTGGGTCGTGGGCAGAGGGTGGGAATCTTTGGTGGTTCGGGTGTGGGTAAGAGCACGCTGATCGGAATGATGACGCGAAATACTGCGGCTGATCTTACGGTGGTCGGGCTGGTGGGGGAACGCGGGCGCGAGGTGCGGGAGTTTGTGGAGGACTCGCTGGGCGAGGAGGGACGCAAGCGGTCGGTGGTGCTGGTGTCGACTTCGGACCAGAGCCCCTTGTTGCGAATGCGGGCGGCGATGGCGGCGACCGCTGTGGCGGAGTACTACGCGGCGAGGGGGAAACATGTTTTGCTGGTGCTCGATTCGTTGACGCGGTATGCGATGGCGGCGCGGGAGATTGGGCTGGCAGCGGGAGAGCCTCCGGCGAGCAAGGGGTATACGCCGTCTGTGTTTGCGCGGCTGGCCAAGCTGGTGGAGCGGGCGGGGAACTTCAGGAATGGGAGTATCACCGCATTTTACACGGTGCTGATGGAGGGCGACGATCAGCAGGATCCGGTGGTGGATGCGGTGCGATCGCTGCTGGATGGACACGTGGTTTTATCGCGGTCGATGGCGGCGGGAGGGTGGTATCCGCCGGTGGATGTTCTGGATTCGCTGAGCCGGTTGATGCCCGCTGTGACGACGCCGGAGCACAGGGCGCAGGCTTCGACGGCGCGGCGGTTGCTGGCGGCGCATGCGCGGTCGGAGGACCTGATCCGCATTGGAGCGTACAAGGCCGGGACCGACGACGACCTGGATCGGGCTATGCGAGCGATGCCTATGTTGCGGGAGTTTCTTGAGCAGGGAAGCAGGGAGCGCGTATCGATGGAGGACACGGTAGCGCGGTTGAACGCGATGGAGCTTTAGACGATGCAGCCACGATTGCAAACATTGAAGCGACTGGTGAGTTTGTATGGGGTCGTCGAGGAGATGTACTTGGTGGAGCTGCAGAGGATGACGGCGGCAGTACGGGAGACGCAGCAGGCGATCGGGGTTCAGCAACAGGTGGCGCGCTCGGCTCGCTTTGATGGTCGGGACGCCTTGATGGCCGATGATCGCATGGGATGGGAGATAGCTGAGACCCAGGGGGAGAGCGCGGGCTGGAAGCGGCGACGACTGGAACAGATCCGCTCGGAACGTGACGTGTTGAACGATGCGGCCAGAGAGCAGTACCTGGCGAGCCGGCTGAAGAGTGAGCAGATGAAGCGTCTGGCAGAGGGTGTCGCTGTGCGGGCGGAGATCGACGAAGGACGTCGGGTACAGGCGGCGTCGGACGATCGCTTTCTGGCTCGAAGACGATGGCGCGATACGCAGGGCCGGATGCGAGAGGGCCAGCATATAAAGACCTCCTAATGGTTTCAGCGGGCGGTTTGGTACACGGAATGCATTCCTTTAGAGACGGAAGAGGGTAGACATGATGAGCACGGCATTGGTGATGGCAGTCGGGGGCGAGCAGACGAAGATGCGCTCCACGACTTCAGACCGGGTCGAGAGTGGGGAGATGAGCTTTGCTCAGAGCTTCGGCGAGCGTGTTGGTCTTGCAGGAGATATGCAGACGGCGAACGGTGCTGGCGATGCTTCGAGTGAAATGCGGGGAGGGAAGAGTGCACGGCTTCTGAAAAGCTCCGATGTGCCTCCCGTTGTGTCGGCAGCAGCGAAGGCTAACGGAGGTGTGGATCAGAGAATGATTCAAGAGAATGAAACTAAAAGTGGGGCCGAAATAGTGGTCAATGGTACGCGTAAGAGTGTGGCTGGGGGCACGGATATTGTTGCGCTTGCAAATACTTCGGACCGAAGGCAATCCAAAACGGCTCTTGTGCAACCGCCTGCTGATCGTGGCGAGCTGCAGAAAAATATTGAAGCGAGGGTAGCTTCTCAAGCAGGTGTATCGCAAACGAAGACCACCGAGGCGGCTGTTGCGACTGCGAATGAGGATCAGCCCGTAGGCGATGTGGAAGGTATTAAGACTCCCGCGGGTGTGTCGAACGATTTGCTCGCAGCGAGCACTTCTCCCGCAGAACGATCGTTGCTGCCGCGTGAAGAGATTCGACCACCAGTTCAGAATGAAATCGTGCTGGCAGAGAAGACCCAAGACTCTTCAGCGAAAAAGAGCGCCAAGACCCAGGAGAGCGAAGTCGGAGCAAAGGCCGCCTCGAAGACTAGCGGAATGCCGGAGAGTGCGAAGGCAGCTGGAGATGCTTCGATTGTGACTGGGGTGCAGGGTGCGATTGCTCCGTCGACACAAGTGGCCTCGCCGAGCGACGTGCAGCCGAACGCTGTTGGTGTTACTTCGTCGAATGTCTCCGGTATAGTGGGCGCAACTGTGGGGAAGCGCGCGACGGGGACATCTACAACGGGCGCGGATAGCATAGGCCGCAAAGCGATGGTGCGGGCAGGGAAGGACGATGTTGAGACTACGGGGCAGGATGTGAACCCGGCGGTGGGCGCGACCGTCGCGACAGGATTTGGAGCGGAGATTGACAAGGCAGCGGCGGTCACGTCGGCAGCAGGGAAGGATGCTGATGCGAAGGGGCTGAGTGCGGTTGGAGCGGCAGCGTTGGTTCATGCTGCGACGGGGAACGAAGCGGTTGCTTCCAGCATCGTGGCTGGAATGGCGTCTGGACATACGCCGGCAGAGATGAGTGGGACGAAGGTGCAGGCCGGAGAAGCTGGCTCTCACGCGGCAACTCCGCAGGCTGGTTTGGTGGAGCAGGACGGCTCCGGCGCAGTGGCATCCGAGATGGGCATGTCGCACAGAACCTTGCTGGCGACGCCGATGGCGCTTGAGGTGGGCTTGGCGAATGGTACGCAGGGATGGCTGAAGATTCGTGCGGAGATGACGGACGGCGGGGTTGTGAATGCATCGTTGTCGTCGGCTACGTCCGCGGGGCAGGAGATGCTGCATCGGGAGCTGCCTGCGCTGACAGCTTACCTCCAGGAGGAGCGGGTCGCGGTGAACACAGTTGTCGTTCCTGCGAATGCGGCGGCGGGAACAGAGTCGCGGTTCGCTGGAAGCATGGATGGGGAGGGAAGCGGACAGACTCAGCAGGGCAGTCGTCAGGGAGGCGGGGACGACCGGCGGGCAGCGGTTCATGGGACCGCCGATCTTGCGGATGAGATTCCAACATATATGGCTTTGAACAGAGTTGGTGAGGATGCATTGTTATCGGCTGGGATGTATGCGGGCGGCGGAAGCTGGTTGAACGTTAGAGCTTGAACCAGATGAGTGTTAACGAAGTTCAGCAGGGGATGGCATAAGGAGAGAGTGATGGATGTAGCACAAACGAGTTCGATTACAGGAGTGGGGTCTCCGGCGGCGGCCAGAGTATCTTCTTCGCTGGTACCGCACCCAGCGGCGACCAGCAAGACGTCGGGAGCCGCGAAGCCGATGGCAGCGGCTGGTACAGCCGGCGCTGCTGCAGACTCGGCGGACATCACGTCGAGCGATTTTTTAACGTTGCTTGTGAGTGAACTGAAGAACCAGGATCCGACGCAGCCGGCTGATCCAAATGCTTACATTTCGCAACTCGTAGGCGTAAACAGCCTGCAGCAGTTGATCCAGATCAACTCGGGATTGACGTCGATCGAAACGCCGTCCTCAAGCTCGACTTCGCCAACTACGAGCGCGGTGTCTGGCACGGACTCTGGAGCAAGTGCGAATGCGGTTGCGGCCACGAACTCTGTGTCGGGTACCCAATCGGCTGCGAACCCGAACTCCATATGGGGTGGTGCGACATCCAGTTAGCGGTTTAGCAGGCGTTGATTTGCAGATCCGAGTGCTTGGTACGACTCAGGTTCGAGGGGTCCGAGGCACGACAACAAACAGAATTGCAACCAGGAAAGGCCAAGGAGAACGCAATGGGAAATTTTTCGATAGCACTGTCTGGATTGGAAGCCGATTCAACCTCGTTGAATACGATCGGTAACAATCTGGCGAATCTTAATACAACGGCATACAAAGGGCAGACGACCTCGTTTGAAGATCTGTTCTATCAGCAGATCGGACAGTCGGGATCGGGTGATGCAATCCAGGTCGGGGCGGGAACGAAGGTCTCGGGGACCAGCACTGACTTTAGCGAAGGAACACTCCTGCCGGATGCTAACGCGAATCCGACGGATATGGCATTGTCCGGGAACGGATTTTTTGTTGTGAATCAAAATGGCGTGCAATCGTTGACGCGGGCTGGCAACTTCCAGATCAGTTCGAATGGCGGTTTGATTACGCAGGACGGTCAGCAGGTGATGGGGTATCCAGCGACGAATGGCGTGGTAAATCAGAATGGAAGTCTCCAGCCGATCGTGATACCGGTGGGCGCAACGGAGGGGGCGCAGGCGACACAAAACATCTCGGTGACTACCAATCTGAACTCGGGAGCGACCGTGGGCACGGCATTTACGACGCCGGTAACGGTCTACGACTCGCTTGGCCAAAGCCACAATGCGACGGTGACCTACGACAAGACGGGTACGAATACGTGGAGCTATTCGGTTGCTTTACCGGCCGGCGACTCAACCGGAGTGCCGGTGAACAATACCGGAACGCTGACGTTCGATTCGAATGGCAATCTGACCTCGCCGGTGGGAAGTGTGGCTGGGATCAGCTTTCCCGGGATGGCGGATGGGGCGAGTGATCTTACTTTCAACTGGAACCTGAATGGAGCTGGCGGAAGCCCGACCCTCACTCAACTGGCGTCGGCTTCTACCAATAACACTCAAACTCAGGACGGGTTTGCGAGTGGCAACTATCAGCAGATCAGCGTCGACAGTAGTGGTTTGATTACGGCGCAGTTCAGCAATGGACAGAGCTCGACGGTCGGCCAGATCGCAGTGGCGAGTGTGGCCAATGTTCAAGGGTTGGTGGCTACGGGAGGTAACAACTTTACAACCTCGGTGGCTTCCGGTCAGGCAACCGCTGGAGTGGCCGGTACAGGCGGTCGAGGCACGGTCGAGGATAATGCGCTGGAGCAGTCCAACGTGAATATTTCGACAGAGTTTTCTAATCTGATTGTGGCGCAGCGGGCATTTGAAGCCAATTCGAAGACGGTGACGACGTTCGATACGATCTCGCAGGATGTTCTGGCGATGGTTCGATAGGTTTTGGCTGATTCAGATGAGGGCAGCAAGACGGATGCGGAACCGGAGAATGGGGTTCGGCGACGGCTTGCTGCCTGGATTTTCTCGGAAAAAGGCGAAGAGTGCGGCCATTTGGTTGGGATGGCGGTGCTGAGCCATCCATCCTGAAGATTCGCTAATGTCGGAACATGTCGCACTGGCCAACCGCTTGCACTATCTCCGGGCATCATGGCTACTTCCCCTACAGTTCTGGCTAGCTCTTCTCCTGTTGCTGCTCCCGTTGCCGCACCGGCAAGGTTTCCGGTTATTCCCCTGCTGATTGCCGTGGTGGCAGGACTGTTGATTGCGGCGCTGGGTGTTGGTGGCGTCATGTACTACCTTGTGCGCACGGGCAAGCTGCCGGGGCATGGCGGTGCTGCGGTGAAGGCAGAGCCGGTTGTACCGATCACGACTCATGCGATTGTGCTGGAGCCGTTGTTGGTGAATCTGGCGGATGCAGGGGGCGCCTCCTACGTGCGTGTAGCCCTGACACTGCGGGTGGCGGATGCGACCGGGAAAAAAGATGCCAAGCCGAAGGAAGAGAAAAGTAAAGACGGCGATGAGGATGTTGCAGCCGTGCGCGATACCACTCTGATGGTGCTAGGACGGCAGACTGCCGACGGTCTGCTGGCCACGGATGGCAAAGAGCAACTGAAAGCCGAACTGAGGTCGGCCTTGGCGAAGCGCAATACCGATTTGAAGGTGACTGATATTTTCTTCACTGATTTTCTGGTGCAGCGCTAACAGGTCTGTTGGACAGGGTGTGCGATGCGGGAACGAAGGAGTGGGTTATGACAGGGACTGAGTTGGCGACACGCAATGCAGAGCTTTCGATGGCAGCTGGTACGGAGTTGGCCAGGGTAGCTCCGGCGACGCCGTGGATGATGCATATCGAAGAACATCCGTCGTGGGAGATTGTGTCGCAGTTGCGGGTGTCGCTTCGAGCTGCAGTCCTGTTGAACCGATTCAGGGTGCGGGACCTTCTGGCGCTGAAGGAGGGGCAGGTGTTTGAGAGTCTCTCGCCGGATACAGAGGACGTCGCTGTGATGGTTGGCCAGGTGCAACTGGGCTGGAGCGAGTTTGAAGTGATGGATCAGCGCATGGCCGTACGGCTGACGCGGCTGGGGTAGATTGTGAGGGAATTCCACGAACAAATGCCGATAGCGAATAGGGAATGGAGAAGTGGTATGCAGCTTTTGCAGTTTTCGGAAAGGACAACGGCGAGCAAGGCGGCGACTCCTGAGGTGCAGGGGTTGGCGGGATGGGTGCTTGGCCTGTTGCGTGGCCTGGGACGGCGTGAGGCGCAGGTGAAGCAGATGCAGCTGATCGAAACGTTGGCGCTTGGAGGAAAAAGGCAGTTGATGCTCGTGAGCTGTGGCGGCGAGCGGTTTCTGGTGGGCGGTGGGGTCGAGAGTGTCGAGACGATTGTGCGGGTGAAAGCTGAAGGTTCGCTGGAACTTGAGACGAGAAATTTGGGTGAGATATGCCAGTAGGCGCGCTGCGGTTTGTGGGATTGGCTCTGATGGTGTGGATGATGCAGGTGCCCGCGGCCCATGCATTGGAGATTGGAAGTCCTCGGATGGTCGCGGCTGTGACGCCTCCGGAGTCGTTCTGGGTGAAGAGTCCGGCGGGAAGCGCGGCTGCTGGCCGGGGACGTAGCAACGCTGCCGGGCGGAAGGGCAAGGCTGGCGCAAAGACGAATGCTGGCTCGCTCGCTGATGCTGGCGCATTGAAGAAAAGCAACTCGATCGCCAGCGAGCTTGCGGCAAATAAAAGTGTGCCGTGGTCGATTGTGCTGGGGTTGACGCTGTTGACCTTGCTTCCGGCGCTGCTGTTATCGATGACGCCGCTGGTGAGGCTGCTGGTGGTGTTTCACTTTCTGCGGCAGGCGTTGGGAACCCAGACCGCTCCTTCAAACCAGATTTTGATGGGGCTTGCGTTGATGATGACGTGGTTTCTGATGCAACCGGTGCTGCTGCAGGTCGAGCAGCAGGCGGTGGCTCCCTATAGCGCGGGCACGATGACTGGGATGGAGGCGCTGGATCGCGGCATCGCACCGGTGAAGCAATACATGCTGCGGTATGCGCGGGAGAAGGACCTGGCTGTGTTTGCTTCGGCCGGGATGGCGACGCGGCCAAGAAGTAAAGAAGACCTGCCGATTCAGGTGGTGGTGCCGGCTTACATCCTGAGCGAGTTGAAGGCAGGGTTTCAGATCGGAGCGGTCTTGTTCCTTCCGTTCCTGCTGGTGGACTTGGTGGTGGCGAGTATTACGACCTCAATCGGCATGATGCAACTGCCGCCCGTTGTGATTTCGACGCCGTTGAAGATTCTTCTGTTTGTGATGGTGGATGGATGGAATCTGCTGGCAGACCAGTTGATAAAGAGTTTCTAAGTTTTCGGATTCGAGATTGTGCGGAGGCAGGCGATGGGACCGGACCAGACGGTGGAGATCATGCGAAGGGTGTTGATTGAGGCGATGCTGCTGAGCGCACCGCTGCTGGTGGCGGCTTGCCTGGTGAGCCTGGCAGTGAGTCTGCTGCAGACCTTGACCAGCGTCCAGGAGCAGACGCTGACGGCCGTACCCAGGCTGGTGGTGGTGTTTGTTGTGACGGTTGCGGTGCTGCCCTGGATGGTGCATCGGCTGGTGAACTTCACGCTGCATATGTTTACCGGCTTCCACAAGTACCTGGGATAGAGGCGGCATGAATCACGAGCTGAGCGGGTTGATCGAAGACTGGCCGCAGTACCTTACGGCGGCGCTGCTGGTGATGGTGCGGCTGAGCGGGCTGATGGTGTTCGCGCCGGTGTTCTCTTCGCCGGCGATTTCACCGCGGGTGAAGGCTGGGTTTGTGTTTGCCATGACGGTGCTGCTGGCTCCGGCGGTGGCATCGGTGCCGGGTGCGAGGGCGGTGCTCGATACGCGCGCTGTGCTGGGTGAGCTTGGTGTGGGGCTGGTGTTTGGGCTGTCGCTGAGCCTGTTGAATGAGGCGTTGGAGTTTGCGGGAACGCTGCTTGGTTTGCAGTTCAGCTTCTCGCTGGTGAATCTGATGGACCCGAACTCCATGATCGAGACCGCGGTGCTGGGCCAGATGCTGGGTTGGCTGGGGATTCTGGTCATCATTGGGTCTGGGCTGGACCGAAGTTTGCTTGCTGCAGTGGTGCGGAGCTTTAGTACGGTGCCCGTCGGTCAAGCCGTGATTCAGGCGAAGACCGGCATGGCGCTGGCTGGGATGGCTGGCGGGATTTTTCTGGCGGGGCTGCAACTGGCGGCTCCGGTGATGGCGGCGGCGCTGGCGGTGGAGGTGACGATTGCGCTGGTGGCGCGGCTGTCTCCGCAGTTGCCCGCGATGGTGGTGAGCATACCGCTGAAGACGATGGTGTCGTATGTGGTTTTGATCGGCAGCCTGGCAGTGTGGCCGGGGTGGATCGAGCGGCACTTTACCGCGTTGCTCGATGCGGCGGCGCGGTTGATGGTGCCGGCATGAACGTCCCGATGGGAAATGGGCTAAGAGGTCTGCGAATTATTTGGAGCTCACAACTGGACGGCTCGCTACGGATGGGATGGACCGAA
>Ga0182024_10019797_pt1 | contig 12361 bp, 12 predicted proteins | sample P32metaG_FD_120480 | JGI IMG/M metagenome (GOLD analysis project Ga0182024, IMG submission 120480) | Permafrost microbial communities from Stordalen Mire, Sweden - P3-2 metaG (Illumina Assembly) | ecosystem: Environmental > Terrestrial > Soil > Wetlands > Permafrost | place: Sweden: Stordalen...
ACACAGCTGGGGCAACTTCGACGGCGTCACCCAGCACTGGTACGCACAGTCAGGCCGTCACTTCGACCTCGAGAAAGCGAAGGCCCTGCCACTCGATGCGCCAACCGACGCAGGATACGACAAAGTGGACCAGACACCGCTCGAGTATGCGCGCTATCCCGCGAATATCGTGCACCTGAAGGCCCATGAATGGGAGAGATACCGGGAGCGCTTCCCAGCCATGCTGGACAAGAAGATCTTCCTGTCGATCGACGAGTATGCCTATCTCGGAGGAGGCTTCGGTCGCATTGCCGATCTCAAACTGGCTCTCGCCTACGGCATGATCTTCGACGAGATGCTGCGGCACACCGACTTCCTCACCATGTCAGCTCACACCATGGGTGTCTCGTTGCTCGACTACAATCCCACGGCCGCAACCCTCAACACCACCGGACTTATCTTCAAGCTCTATGGCGATCACTTCATGCCTGGCTCCGCGCCTGTCGTGCTTTCCGGCAACTCACCTCAGCCTTCGCCCAAGTATCCTGTCGGTGGCGATCAGCCAAAGACAAACTCCGGTAGCCCGACCTATCCGCTCGATATGTTCGGTGCGCTGACTCCGGACCGCAGGTTCCTGACCCTTGCTGTGGTGAACGCAACGGAATCGGAACAGAAGTTCGACCTCAATGTTTCCGGCGCGCACGTGGCCGGCCCGTCGACGCTTTGGCAGATGACCGCGAAGAGTTTTGATGCGGCCAACCGCGTTGGTCAGGAGCCGCAGGTCGGAGTCAAGGAGATTGCCCTCGGCGATGCTCCGCACTCGCTCTCCGTCGCGCCCATTAGCGTCAACATTTACCAGTTCGCGATCGTTCAAGCGGCACAGTGACAACGCCGCCCTGACTCAACACTCACCCGACGATCTCCTGAAGAATCGCTTGAACGAGGGCTGGCATGGCAGTGGTTCGTCCCGGTTCCGGTCGGATCGTGGACAACCCTTCCCCAACCCAAAAACGGGTAATGGCCGGAGTATGCGGTCATCCGACAGCAATCCCAATTTCATTGTCCGGGTTGAACATCGTCGTCGACGCGAGCGTCTTCAATCCATTCTCCGCCAGCGCTACGCGTGAAACTTCTATTTCCAATCCGAGCAGTCGTACCCGGAGTGTGATCGACGAACTCCACAAGATCGGGATCGAGCCAAAGTGCGTAATTGGGATCATCATTCACTAAGTAAATAAGGCGGTAATCCATCCATAACCCATTCTTGCGATGGTCAGAAGACGGTCGTTGGCACCATCAATTCAGTGCCGACAGTAAGTCAGAGAACTGAGTCCTGCCCTCATGTCATTTCTTTGAACCGATCAATCGGATGCGCGCTGTAACGGCTCTGCCCTCAAATTCGCTGAAAGTTCCGTACTGGGGCGAATCTACAACGTTATTGACGACTAGCGGATTCCTGTCGCCGGTTATGTTTTCGATTACGCCACGAAGTCCGAAATACGACCTGCGGAAGTGAAAGCGCCATTCCAGTCCAGGGCTGAATGACAGATAGTCGGGAAACCGCTGCGATCCGACTTCGCCCACTGCCTGGTGATTGGAGTTCACTGATGTGAACGGAAAGCCTGAATGCGAGTCAGGGGTGTAAACAAAGTCCCAACTCTTTTTGAAGCCCGGTGCCAGAAAAGGTAGCCACCCCCACGAGAGCACACGGTTCGGTGTATCCCAGGCCAAAGAACCGCTCTGCTGTTGGCCGAGCATCGACAGAGTCGGCACATAGTCGATGGCAGCATTGGTGCGAGCGGAAGAGTGCGTATAAGCGGCAAAGAGTGTGTAGCCATGCGCAAACGTCCGTCGAGCGTCGATCTCCGCCAGATTGTCATGATCACGTCTGGAATTCGTCAGCGAGTAGTTCCCTGAAAGACCGGCCGGATCGCCCTGGTTCACGTGAGCGAATTCATTCGACACACGCTTCATGAGGTAAATCGCTCCGACATAAAGCGAAGCTGGAAGTCTTTCTTCCACCCCCACACTCCAGTTCAACGCCTGAGCCTAGTGCAGCGATCCGTAGTTGGCTAAGAAAGCTGATTCGAGTGGCGGCCCCGCAGGAGTCACGCCGTCGGAAGCGAAGTAAGTATCGTAGCGGATTCCGGCCTGTGCTCGCGTCAGGTACTCCAGTTGGGTGTGCTCGTAATAGAGCCCGACGCCTGCGGACAACTTCGTTCTGCTTTCGGCTCCTGAGGGCAGGTAGACTACCGCCAGACGCGGTGAAACAAGTGGCCTGCGAACAATCTCGTCCCAGTCGAACCGCAAACCTGATTCGACGAGCAAGCCTGTGTGCGCCGTCCACCGGTCCTGCACGTATGCTCCGGTTTCAATGTTATGGCGAGAGAAGGGCGCGATTGTGGGGAAATCACTGCGCCGCAGAAGAGTTCCGTCCTCACGCAAGTAGCTGACTGGAGTGCGTAGGACAGCCTCGTCGAAGCCGACATGGTCCAGGTTGAGGCCGCACTTCAAATTGTGCAGGCCAACCAAGCGACGGGGCGGCAGATACAGCGCTACATTTCCTTCGATGCGCTGCGAGTGGCTGGTGAGATTCTCGAAGTAGCTGCCAAGGAAAAGCTCCGGTGTGATTTGGAAAGGGTTGTCCCCATGTGGTTCGTAGCCATCGCGGATGCGCATGACGCCCAACCCGAGGTCCAGCAATGCGCCGCTGCGAAAACTGTGCTGATCGCGGAGATACGGCAGCCAAGCGATTGTGTTGCGTCTCATCGTGCTCTGCTGCGGAACCAAAGACGAGATGCCGTCATCCGGGGAGTGATAATCGTTGAACAATAGTCCGCCCGTCACAATGTTGGCAGGCGTAGCATTCATCTGGAATTTGACCAGGTTGCTTCCACGCAACAGGTGATTGGTGTCGGCCCCTGAGGGAAGCTCCCGGATGTAGATGTCGTCGTATTCTGCTTCTAGTCCGTCGAAGAGCCAGGCACGATGGCGCACCAGCGGTCCGGAGAACGTGATCCTGGGAACAAACTTGTCGAAGCGAATCCCGTTGATGTTTTGGAATGAGGGAAGAAAGTCCGTGGCATTGAAGCGAAAACTGTTGTCGCCCATTCCTGTGTAGAAGGCCACAACGCCGCCTGTGCTTCTGCCAAACTCCACAGGGTAACGAGTCGTCTCTTCGTCGATCGAACGAACCGCGTCGGCACTTACGCGCAGAGCAAGCGCGCCGCTCACGGGAGAGCGAATATCGAATCCATCCAAGGTATCCAGGGTGGCCCACGTCTCCGAGCCCGCCACGTGCACCTGACCGGTCGCATCCTGGACTATTCCGGGATAGAACGGCAGCAGATTGCGGATATCGCGGGAAGTGGGGTACGGGACATTGATGATCTCCGGCAAATTCATGGTGAGCTTGTCAGAGGTCTGCTCAGTATCTATGCCGGGGACCGAAGCCGGCACACTCACCCGCTCCAGTACCATCTGTTCGTGATTCAGCACCACCCAGACATCTCGAACCTGCGGATCGGCTTGATCCAACACCGTCTCCCAGAATCCGGGCTTTCCGATGCGAAGGCGGTAGGTTCGTTCCCGAGAAGGATAAATGTGCCATGTCCGGCATAATCGGTCGAGAAGCGAGTCTCCGCGTGTCCTGGCTCCTGAAGGGCTACCTCAGCGCCTGATACGGCTACGCCATTCTCGTCCACAACCGTGAAGAGTACTGGAACATTGGCTGCCGATGTCTGTCCGGCAGCAGAACCGATGCAGCCAAAGAGAAAAAGCCAAGGAATCAAATCGCCCGCACGCTTAAGGCGCCGCATGGGTTCACCCTAGCTAGCCTGTCTATTGTAGATGCTCTCCGCTGGCCAAACGTCCCTCGGCAGGATCCGGAGTTGTGGTGAACGATCGTTTTAGTAAGTAGCGCCGATCCGACCTGGACTCGGACCGTTGTGAAACCCGCACTTGGAATCTTTGGTTAGTGGCTCACCCAGGTGGCGGCAGAGCCATCCTTCGAACATGCTATGTTCCTGACCGCCGTTGTGATTCGTGGCACAGACGGGATCGAGCTTATCGCGAAGCATGGGTTCTGCAAGGGCTCGCCAGAGGGACGCAGCAAACTGGCGATGAGTCTTTTGCGGCTGAGCTCAATCCGAGGTAACTTCCGTGCGACGGATCAAAAGAACTGTCCGTTTGACGCGTCGACAGTTCGTGGCCGTCAGCGCTTTGAGTGGGGCAGGGCTTGCTATTGGTTGCACCGTGCGGGAGAAAAGTGGCTGGGACTTTCTGCGTGAAGACCAGGCGAGCACGCTGGCGGCGGTCTGCGATCAGATTGTGCCCGCGGATGAATTCCCAAGTGCCTCGCAAGCTGGAGTGCTCAGCTACATCGATCGTCAACTTGTGCGGCATTACCGCCGCCATCGCGACGCTTATCGCACCGGGCTTGAGCGCGCAAACGAGCTAAGTAGACAGCGTTTCGGCAAGGAAATTGCGGCACTGACTGCGCCCCAGCAACTGCAAATTGTGATCGCAATCGAGAAACAGGATCCCGAGTTTTTCAATTTGGTGCGTAGCCACACGTTTGAGGGCTACTATGGCTCGCCGCGTCATGGCGGCAATCGCGATGCGGTTAGTTGGCGCATGTTAGGGCTGGCCGAGCCTCCGCTGCGCGGCCGTGCGCAATACGACCTGACCAAGGGCACTGCATCATGAAGCGCGTCAATGCAGTTGTTGTTGGCGCCGGTGCTGCCGGTGGCATTGTCGCCAAGGAGCTTTCGACAGCGGGTCTGAGTGTGGTGCTGCTCGAGCGCGGACAATGGTATACCGCGAACGATTGCCGCAAAGACGATCTCCGCAATCAGCGCACGACTGTATTGGGCAATGCGTTTGGCCCCGAGGACGACGGCAATCCGCGCGTGGTTGTCGATTGCAGGGGAGTGCCCCATACCGTCTCTCCCAGCGAAGGCAGCTACTCCAACAACGCCGCTTGCGTAGGAGGCGGCACTCTCAGCTACGGAGCCCAAGCCTGGCGCTATCTTCCACAGGATTTCAGGATGCGCTCAACGTACGGAGTGCCAATAGGCAGTTCTCTTGAAGACTGGCCAATATCCTATGACGACCTTGAGCCATTCTACGAGAAGGCTGAGTATGAGATTGGCATCTCTGGAGACTACTCGGGCACTCCATTCCATGGCCCGCGCCGGCGTCCCCTGCCGATGCCGCCGCTCCCCCCGAATCGCGAATTCGAAATTCTGGAACCGGCGGCTAAACGCCTTGGCCTGCACCCATTTCACCTTCCCATGGCCCGGAACAGCATTCCGTACAACGGGCGCGGCCCGTGCATGCGCTGCCGATGGTGTTGCGGTTTCGCTTGCGAGGTGGACGCGAAGAATGGGTCGCAGAACACTGTGATTCCCACGGCTCTCGCAACGGGGAATTGTGAACTTCGGACTCAGTCTACTGTCAAAGAAATCCTCACCGACGATCGAGGGCGCGCGCGCGGCGTTTCCTATTTCGATGCCAACGGACACTTGCAAGAGCAGTCCGCCGATATCGTCGTAGTTTCCGCATGCGCCACAGAGTCAGCTCGCCTGCTGCTCAATTCCAAGAGCCGCCTGTTTCCCAACGGACTTGGAAATCGAAACGATCAGGTTGGCCGCCACCTGCAGGGCCACCACTACACCGGTGCTATCGGATACTTCGATTTCGAAACATACGACGACGTAGGACCGGGCGCCAGCATTGCGATTACCGACTATAACCACGGCACGAAGGGCCTGTGTGGCGGAGGGATGCTGGCCAATGAATTCATCCGCCTGCCGATCCACATGGTTGACCGGCTTCCGGCGAACACACCGCGCTGGGGACTCGGACACAAGCAGGCCATGCGAGATTTCCATAAGCGCAGCATTGTCATCATAGGGCCTACGCAGCAAATTCCGACGGCAGACGGCAGAGTGACGCTCGATCCAACAGTTAGAGACAAGTGGCGCATGCCAGTTATCCGGCTCTCCGGGAACGTGCATCCGGACACTTTCGACATAGGCGTGGTGCAGGCAGAGCGCGCTGAAGCCTGGCTGAAAGAGGCGGGGGCTGTGAGCACGTCTCGAATGGCCGGCAGGCCCGCAACGGTCTCGGCGGGTCAGCATCAGGCGGGCACATGCCGCATGGGCAATGATCCCAAAGGCTCAGTCGTCAACAGAAACTGCCAGATCCATGATGTCGACAACGTTTTCGTCATTGATTCCAGCGTGCACGTCACGAATGGCGGATTCAATCCGGCTCTGACGATCATGGCTGTTGCCTATTTCGCTTCCAATGAGCTGGTCCGTAATTGGAAGGGCACCGGATTTCGTTCATGACGTTCTATCTCAAGCTTGCTTCCATCCTGGTCGGCTCAATGGCCGCGCTGGCGATCGCCAGCATCTATGGCGCGTCCTACTATTACACGACTGAACATGGTCGCGGCTGCGCGAGCTGTCACGAGATGGCTGAATATGTAAAGGCGGTACACGCATCGGGACACCGGAATCAGAACTGTTTGGATTGCCACGACGCGAGCACGGCAACCAAACTTCGTCACATCCGTGTCCATCTCACCGGCAACTGGTCAGAGGAAATTCGCCTGCGCGATGTAGACGTGGTGCGGATGACGGCGAAGTGCCAGAATTGCCACCAACACGAATATGCATCCTGGCAAGCCGGGCCGCACAGCGCCACTTATAGTGAGATCTTCACCAATCCCGCGCACAACGGGAAGCGCGCACTAATGAATGATTGCTTTCGTTGCCATGGCATGCATTACAACGGTTCAGTGAGCGACCTGGTTCAGCCTCAGGGCACAAAAGGCCCGTGGCACTTAGTTCGCGCCGGCTTTGCCGATCAACCCACCATCCCATGCCAATCCTGTCACTGGGTTCACCGCGCAACCGCAGCTCAAACCAAGCCGCATGGGCGCATCTCTGTCGCGCCTGCGCCGGGTCAAGATTCGCTGGCTTTCTTCGACCGTCGTGAAAGCATGCACTTCGCGACATTGTCGCTGGCTCTGCCTCAGTTGCATGATGGCCCACGCTTGGTGAAACTCAGCCCCGACCCGCGGCAAGGGTTATGTTACCAATGCCACGCACCGCGAGAACCTGAGACGGGCACGCGTGCTGTAACGATGGGCTGGGGGCCGCAAGTAGGATCGGGCGATGATCGTACACCGATCGGTGTACATGAAGGGATCAGTTGCATCTCGTGTCACAATGGGCACAATGAAAACGCGCGCGCATCGTGCAAGACGTGTCACCCGCAAATGTCCCACTGCGGCCTGGACGTGGAGAAGATGGACACGACATTCGTCAGTGCATCCAGCACTCACAACGTTCATTGGGTCAAGTGCGTGGATTGTCATGAGCACGGAATCCCGCAGATGAAGCCGCCCAACCGATGAAGGCGCACTCGAAGTCCTTTCCTCGCAGGACAGTGTGATCGCTTCCAACTGGCCACCACAAATGAGCCCGTATGGAGTTCATGGAAAAGCGTAGGAGGTTCTGATGACAATGGGGTTTTCGTGGAGGCATCGCTCTCATTTCGCCTGATGAAATGGTTGCGTGTGAAGAGAAAGACGGGAGTCCATTTATCGACTCGCAGGCTCTCCGGTCCGTCAGACTATTTGTAATCGGAAGTCGCTTGTGTCCAGGAATTCGGCGATTGGAATGGATTCAATCCCGACGCATCGACTCGCACATCTACTAGGTGAATCCTCTCCATGGCGAGTATCCGATAGAACTCCACTTTCTCTTTCCCAGGTGTTGGGAACGTTTGCCTAGCGACGGTTTATCTGGATCCTTACTACATGTGTCGAGCACGAGATGCAGGGATCGTAATTGCGAACGAGCTTCTCACATGCATCCACAATCTCCGCATCAGGACGATCAAGAATGTCATGAACCACCAGGCGCAGATCGTCTTCGATCCGGCGGCAGTTCTGGCACGTAGGCGGCACGATCTTGGCGCTCTGCACGATCCCCTGATCGTTGATGCGGTAGCGGTGATAGAGCTTGCCATAACGAGTTCCACAGCCCGGGCGACAATTCCGGCATAGGGATTAGATCATGGCTACGCGATCCCACATTCATTTGCGGCTTGCCGGGCCGCTGGAGGTAGTTGACTTCGATTCAGGTTCATGCGCGCGAGCGGCCCTACATGGCAGCTCCATCCATGTTCGGTGCGCACGGTGTGCAGCGCTGTTGAATGCGCGACGTGTTCCTCGAGAAACACCTGGTCGAAATCCCGGACCGGGATATTGAGTCCCACGGAAGAGACAATAGCGCCGTCGTTCAGCGCGTATTCCCGCGGGTGCGAGAGAGCGACACACTCATAGTCCGCCTCGAAATCCTCCGTGAGCGCAATGTTGGCAGCCAGGATTGCTTTTCCCGCACTAGCCGTTTTGTGCGGGATTCCGGAGGCTTCAATTTCCCATTGCTTCGGCGATCTATCAACAAACCTGTCCGGCGCAGGCCACCATCAGCGCGCTTTACGCAAGGGATTTGGCGGGTGGCTGTGCCGGCGCACTCGTGCTGGCCGGATTTCTCATTCCTGTGTTTGGTTGCTGGAATACCGCATGGCTGACCGCTGCAATCAGTATTACGCCGGCAATTATTCTTTTTCTAGTGAACCGGAATTCTTTGGCTGGTTCGCATGAGTGGGTTCATGTTCTCCGAATGCCACAGCGGTAAACCGGAAGATGTCGGTATCCTCGTCGCGCCTCGTCGGCTCGTGGTGCGCTCGTTGCGCACGATCTCTACCTCTGCATGCGCGCTGCAACAATTCGGTCAACCCTTTAATAGATCGCGCGGCCTCGCCCCTCAGTGACGTGCACCACACATCCTTTTGCGCTCTTCTCGGCTGGTCACTTCAACCACTCGATTTCAGCTCTGCGGCTATTAAGAAAACATACAACCATCCTGAAATCTGAAGATTAAATACGGTCAGACAACCGCGCTTACTACCTGAACGGTCGACGAAGCTGCTCAGTAGATCCACTGGTTCGGGTAAGTCTGACCAAAGAACTATCCCACGTACGCACAATTCGGTGAGTTCATTTTGTTCGCATGCTGGTTTCGCAGTGTGGCGGGCTCAACGGAGCCTGACCTGTTGGGAATCGCCATCAGAACGACGGATACGCTTGTTAAAGAATGTTCCCCGTAAAAGTCTTCAGCAAAGGGTGTTGTGTTTTCCCTTGCTAACTCCGGCTTGATGATTGAACAACCGGTTCGCCCATATCGGATCACGGGCCTTGGCGCAGGCAGATCTTTGCCCAGTCCGAATGCTCGATGATTCTTTGCATCGCTTTTCTTAAGGACGTTCATGATAGCTCCCGTTGTTCGGTTCTTTACTTGAATCATGCCTGTCTGGGGTCGTGCATGCACTTCCCCGGACGAGCGGAGTAATTCGTGTCTTTCGTAGTCAATCAGTCAGGCTGCGGTTTCGGCGCAATCGCTCCGCAGTTCTTCCTGTGCAAAGCGCGGCATGGCTACTGCCACCAAGGCTGCAGGCTGCTTGCGAGCGGAGACGCATACCGACCGGTGCTCTTCCAGTTCGTTCCTTGCGCGCTCCAATTCCACGCTTGTATAGGCCGCGAATTTCCTGCTGAACCGATAGTAGACGGAGGCAAGCGCTTCGATGTACTCGCGTTGCCTGATCTCAAGTGCTCGTTCCAGATTCTGACAGCGTAGGCAACTCATTTTGCCACCCGTTCGTCCGCTTGTTTGCGCTGATTCGACGCAGTTTCGTGTTAGTGGGCCTTGTGTCCCCTTTCGACAAGCAACCAATGTGGCTAGCAGGCGGGGAGGGACCCTGCTTCTGAGTGTGTGATGGACCACGCGTCCCATGGAGAACTGGGGCCTTACGCCTCTGGGGGTGTTGCGTCGGAACCGGCGGAAGCTGCTCTTCGCCGAGGCGGGGACGTAATTTACGTTGACACCATCGGAGTGCCATGTCTGTGCGCCACGTCACATTTCGATGGGAGGTTTGCCTTTGGAACCAACTACCAAGCCCCTTCAACCGTGTGCAGCGTTGGACAATGCTAGTCATCGAGGAGTAGCATCCCGCCGACTTTCCAAGGGCGTGCGCAAGTACGTTGTGGCGGACTCTCCGCGGACTCTTCACTTCTGGACTGGGAGGCAACCATGAAAAGAATGAAGCGACTATCTTTAGCCATATTGGCGCTGGGACTTGTTTTCACGTCCGGATGCAGCAGGCACTCGACCAAAGAGGTCTATTACCTGATTGCAACAAACATGCGACTGCCCTACTGGCAGACAGCGGCGAGCGGCTTTAACAAAGCGGCGGCACAGTACAAAGTGACCGCAAAAGTGGTTGGACCTGACACCTACGATCCGGCGTCCGAAAGAGTTGCATTGCACAGTGCGATCGCGACGAAGCCTGCCGGCATTCTCATATCAGTCGCGGAAATCTCTGAGTTGCAGTCAGAAATTGATGCGGCCATCGATGCCGGGATTCCTGTAATCACGATGGACTCCGACGCACCAGGCAGCCGCAGGCTCTACTTTATCGGCACGAATAATCTAGAAGCCGGAAGGTTGGGAGGGAGGCGAGTGATTGAGAAACTAGGCGGTAAGGGCAACGTGGTCTTTTTTACGCTCAGTGGTCAGCCCAATACGGTTGAGCGGCTGCAGGGATTCAAGGACGTTCTCGCTTCGCGGCCTGATATTCACATCGCAGATGTGGTGGACATCAAAGGCGACGCGCGCTATGCCTTCGATTGGGTGCAGGAATCCATGGGGCTGACCGGCCCCAGGAAGATCGATGCTTTTATCTGCTTGGAGTCATCGTCAGGCAAAGTCGTCGCCGATGCGGTCAAGCGGACCGGTGGCGGCAGACTGGTGGTGGCCTGGGATGTGGATCGGGAAACGCTGGAGGCGATCAAGTCCGGCACGATCGACGCGACGATCGTTCAGAAGCCATACACCATGGGTTACTTCGGACTCAAGGCCCTGGACGAAGTGTTCCACGCCCCACCGCCGCATCTTACTAAGGACTTCAGCGCGGATCCCTTCTCGCCGTATCCAGTGTTCGTGGATACTGGCACCTCGCTCGTGGATAAGGACAATGTGGATCTTTACATCAGCGCGGCGGCGGCAAACAGGTAGGGCACTCCTTTCAGCGAGTGTGTTGCATAAAGCAGAATCTAGCTTGACCCTACCGTGAGCCTCATCTTTTCCTTCGCGTGACGGGCCAGCTTCTCAATCTCGTCTGCCTCGTGCTGCTAAATCCCGAGTCAGCCGAGGCCGACATGCTCGCGGGCGAAGCCTCGGATGAAATGCACGACCAAGGCGGCGCAGTGGACCAGTTCCGCGCTTCGTTTTCATGGGTCGATCAAGATACACCACGGTGGTTCTTGCGGTTCCAGCTTCGCGATCCTTGTGTCGCTGCGATCACAGGCCTTCCATCGACGGACCACATAGGACGGATATTATTCCCTCAATTCTGGCCTCTGGCCAAACTCAATCGCGTCAGTGCAGGACGTACCGAGAAATGCCCTAGGGGCCGGAATGGAGTTACGCCTGGATCGCGGCCGATCCTTCGCTGGCGTGAATTGGATCACGTGGCTTCCAGACGGCCATCATCCGCGCACAACCACCTTCGGAGAGATTCGCCGCTGCCGGACCCTGTCTGTTGCCCTCCAGTGAATCCGGGTGTAAATTGATGACGTACATGGAAGGAGGGCAATCCAAAAGATGCAGAGAGACTCTTCCAGCAGTACATTGCGTGAGGTGGCTGCGGCGTAAGTCATCGCGCCCCGGACCCCTAGGCTACCCCAGCGGACAGAATCAAACCGCATGGGACGCTACCGCATCCTTTCACGTAGAGATGCATCCCTTGATCCGATGCACAGGATGGCGATTCTTCCAATGGAGTGACAATTCTGTCACCCAAAGAGCCCGTCTACCGGATAGCGCCATCGAGTGATCGCGGCTTGGGAGCATTTGTGAAAGTGTTCGGGCAATCGCGGCGGCGCGATGGCCATATTCGAATACCCACAGTCCACCACGACGGCCCAGGCGAATTGTCTGGGCCGTCGTTGTTTGTCTACTTCAATGACCTTCAAGATGCACAGATTACGATCCGCACGGCCCGTGGCGCAGCATACGCTCAGGGGCGTCATGCAGCACCCAGGTTCGCTTTCTGTCGCAGAGCAAGCTCAATGCGCTATGCTGGACCGCGAACGGCGGCCCCGCACGGCTGCCTGCGGAGTAAGAGATGAGCGAATTTGTGCTGAACGTCAACGGCGCTCAACTCCACGTGAACGCGCCTGAGGATGAGAGCCTGCTTTCGGTCCTGCGCAATCGGCTGAATCTAACCGGGACAAAATACGGAT
>Ga0182024_10019798_pt1 | contig 12360 bp, 11 predicted proteins | sample P32metaG_FD_120480 | JGI IMG/M metagenome (GOLD analysis project Ga0182024, IMG submission 120480) | Permafrost microbial communities from Stordalen Mire, Sweden - P3-2 metaG (Illumina Assembly) | ecosystem: Environmental > Terrestrial > Soil > Wetlands > Permafrost | place: Sweden: Stordalen...
CGGGCGTGTCGACGTCGAGTGCCAACGCCATCTACTGTCCTGCCGACCGAAGCCGGACATAAGCCTCGGACCAGGTCGCGTGCCTCCTTCTCGCCGCCCGCGCCTCGTGTGCCTTGCAGGTTCACAGCTAGCGATCACGTCAGAACGGCCGCACAAGGCAGCGTTCAGCCTGCTTGCGCGGGACCGAAAACAGCATCCGTCCCACAACGCGCGGACACCTCCTCTGCCGCTAAAGCGACACTCTCGCGTGGCTACTGCTCCGCGAACGGATCGGGCTTACTGGGCATCCTGTGTTGTCGGCGGATGTCGGGAGAGCGCCCCGAGTGCCTGCCTGTGTGAGGCCCAGCGAAAGAGGCGATCACATAGTTTCATGCCCAATGGTGATGCCCAGCACGCTCAGGTGAACAGACTGCCCCCAAGCAGAAATCACTATCTGCGCGTGTCTGCAGAGGTTTTACAGAGTGGAGCCAACCGGGATCGAACCGGTGACCTCCTGCTTGCAAAGGAACGAGCGAGCGTAGAGGCGAGTTGTCCCAAGTTGTCTGATCGCCTACATACATGGGCTTATCGACGGGTGGGTGGCGACGGCTGACGATTCGAATGGGCAACGGGGGTTGCCCATAGGTTGCCCATGCCTTCGCGCTCGACGCTCGCTTGCCGAAGCCCAGCGCCCCGTGGTAACGCGCCCGACAAAGCGAACGCGGCCGCGTCGTCCGCTACTTCAGCGCGCTCACAAGCAACGCCACTCCAAACAGCGCCACCATGTGCAGTGCTTGGTCGATGAGCGCTACGACAGTGGGGTGCGCCGACGTATCCATCCTCTCGGCGCTCCGGATGTAGATGGTGACCAGACGGGCATCGTCCTGTAGGAAGTGGGGGATCGCGATGCCAGCGGCCACGAACAGCGTTTGCCAGCCGAGCCACGAGGAGATCCACACGAAGGCCGGGACATAGGCCAGCGAGTAGATAAATGTGTGCGAAAGGAGAGCAGCACCCGCGACGCGGTCGCTGCTCAGGCCGCCGCATTGCCGCACGAGCGCACTGGGGAGATGGTGGGTCCACTGGCCCAGCCTGTAGTGCTGCCGAAACAGGGTAGCCGGTGGACTGGCTCGGCCGATCCGCACGATGGAAGCGCCGACCTACTTCGGCGAGATCGACATCCTCCAGCCCATCCCAAGGACTGCGAATGTGGTTCGGTGCTCGCGATCTGAGCCGTCCTAGGGCATTAGGCTTATGCAAGGGTGACAAGCACGGCGAAACTGGGTTTGGAGCGGTACGTCCCGCGCCTGCGCTTCCTCAGCAGCTGAGGGTGGGGCCGGATTCCCCCCAGGCGCGAGTAGGCGGTCGGCTTCGGAGACCCCGCTCAGCTGGCCGGCGCGGCAGAGGATTCGGCGCGAAGCTGGGCTATGGTGTTTGTGATTGCTCTGATGCTCTCGAAAGTGGTTCGCTGCAGGACGGACTCGGGGAAGGTGATCGCGAACCGCTCCTCGAGTCCAAGCATCACCGAGACGCTGGCAAACGACGTCATCCCGGCGGCGTAAAGATCGGAGTTGCCGTGAAGCTTGCGCGCGTCGGTGGCGAGGCCCGCAAACTCGTTGAGGACGTCCCGTATGGCCTCGTCCAGCTCACGGTCGGTCACGGCGCAAGTCTACGGCCGGGGGCGCGTGGTCGTACTCGATGTTCAGCGTCCGGTCGACGCTGGCGATCGCAGAGGCCAGCTCCTCGAGGCTGGAGACCGTGCCGGTGACCGCAGCGACGGCTCCGTCGGTCCCCTCCTCGGGGTCCACGGTCTGCCCTGCGCCGCGCTTCACGCTGAGGCTGTCGACCCACTTTTCCGCGCGGAGCTCATCGATGCCATGAATCTCCCGTACCCGTCGCGCGGAAAGAGGCGGTTGAATCATCCGCCAGAAGCTGAGACCACGGCAATCCGCAGGCGCATCGAACTCGACCGTCTCGCCGAGCGCGATCCTGCAAGCAATCGCGAAGAGATTGACGTCAGTGTTCTTCAGCAGCAGGAAGGGCGGGCGACCGCCCACCCTTCCATTGATCTCGATCAGCCGGGGGCCGTCGGGCGTCAGCTTGATCTCGACGTGCACGACAGCGTCGCGGATGCCAAGGGCGTCGATCCCCGCAGTGGCGAGCTCGAGGATCTGAACGTGTTGCCCGGCTGGGACGGAGGCGGGGCTGAAGTTGCCGGTCTCACGGTACGGTGGGGCCAGCGGAAACCGCCCGGTGATCGCCACGTGGGAGATGCGGGCATGGCTGACAACGCTCTCAACCGAGAGATAGCTCGCGAACCTGGGGTCGCTGCTGGGATCGTCGAGCATGTGCTCTTCGAGCAGCTGATCGATCCGCTCGTCGTAGAGCTCAAGGAGCTGATCTTCGCTCTCGACCGCGACGATTCCCCTGCTGGCGCTGCCGTGAACTGGCTTCAACACCGCGGGGTAGGTGGCGCCGCTGACGGCTGTGGTGAGACTCTGAGCGTCCATTCCCGCGTGCAGCGACCAGAAGCGTGGACCCGGGACGCCTGCGGCATCCAGGGCGGCACGCTGCTTGCCCTTGTCGCGGATCACGGCGGCCACGCCGGGCGGATGGTGGATCAACCCAAGCCTGTCGGCGAGGCTCGAGGTGAGAATCAGGTGGTCGTCGACGAAAGTGGCAATCCCCTGTAGGTCGGCGCCGGCAAGCACGCGCAGCGCCGACTCGAGATCGCCGCTCGAGATCTGGATAACGTCCCCGATTCGTTCGAGCAGAGGTCGGATCCGTCGATCCTCGGGATCGTCGTCGACGAGCACCCATACGAGCTCGGCTACCTCACCGACGGCCTTGCGAAGCTCTAGCGGGAAAAAGGACCGCCGATGATGCAGCACGGCCACCCGGCGACTCATCAGAGTTCCTTGCGAATCAGGAGCGTGAGTGCCTGTGCTTCGAGCGTGCGGTCGTTGTTGATCATCAGCGGCGCAGCTGCGACATCGCGCGCGAGACGCCCAAGGCTCTGCTCCTGATGGTTCTGGTAGCCGTCGAGGCCGCAGATCAGCGTCGCTCGCTGAACTATCTCGACCGCGAGATTCGACGATCCCACCTTGAGGTTGTCCATGTGCGCTCCGAAACGGAGCTCGCTGACCTCGTCCCGATCCTTGACCCGTTCCCAGAGAGCGGCGCCGCCCGTCACGATGGCGCGAAGCTGGTGAAGGACGACGTTCAGCTCGGCGAGTCGCACCGCTCGGGTCGGTGGTGGCGTGCCCGGCGCCGGCGGGCCGGATTTGCGAATCAGCGCGCGGACGGTCTCGTGCGCGCGCTTCCCGGCGGCTTCCGCGATGCCGAGCCAGACCGAGCTCAGCAGCACTGCGCTTGTGCCGATCCCGGTCCGCACGAAGATGTCGAAGAAGTCGGTGAGGATGAGCTCCGGGGCGAGAACCGCTCTCAGCAATCCCGGACGACTGCACGTCCCGCGCATCCCAAGCGTGTCCCATTCGCCGGCCGGTTCGAGCGTGAACGTGGACGGCAGGCAGACGGCCAGGACCTGTTGGTTCGGTGGACTGGCCGCATCAGGCCTCGCGGTTGCAAGAATGCCGTCCGCATACTCGCCGTATGAGACCGTCGAGGCGTGCTTTTCGAGTCGTTGGGCGTCGCCCTCCGGCTCCAAGGCGCAGATGCTTCTGCGCCGCTCGCCGTGCAGCCCGACCTCACTGTTGGCGTTCGCCAGCAGCAGTTCGCCACGCAGCAGAGGTGGCACGACGCGTTCCAGTGTCGGCCCGGGCCCGTGCCGCATCAGGGAGGCGACCTGGATGTGGTGCATAGCCAGGATCAGCGCACTGGATCCACAGTACTGGGCGAGGATCCTCACATCCTCAGCGGCGTCGCTGAGGTCGGCGCCGCGGCCACCGAGGCGCTCCGGCACGAGGATGCCCAGAGCACCTGAGGCCCGCAGCTCGGCGAACGTCTCCCCTGGGAAGCGGGCAGCGGCATCAACATCGTCAGCGACCCTTCCTGCGGTGCGCTCGGCGATCGCGGTTACGCTCGTGGCGGTTGAAGGGTTCGTCGACATGCGGACTATGCGTGTATATCGCCTACGGCGACTGCCAGTCCCAGCGGAGTGCTAGGCGTCCCCTGGGACCGTCTCGCGCCAGTGCTTTAGGAACGGGTTACCCGCCTAGCCGCCAGATAGCGGCGGCGTTTGATTTCGGCTCCGGATGCGCGCGAGATCCAAGCGTTTTGGTAGCGCATGCTGGTAGCGGCTGACTCTGTAGCACCCTCGCCGCAACACTAAACATGGCGATTCGCAGGGATTTTTAGGATGGAGCCAACCGGGATCGAACCGGTGACCTCCTGCTTGCAAAGCAGGCGCTCTCCCAGCTGAGCTATGGCCCCTGGACGTTCGAGTTTACTGCCGGAACCTGAGGCCCCGACCGTGGCCGCAGACGGTCACGGCGTGCTGGAAGGCGGGCGAGGAGGATTCGCCGATCAGGCTCTGCTTGTTGGCGGTGCCGGGGCCGGGAGCTGAGCCGGGGTCCGGGAAGTTCGGGACGCCATGGGCGCGCATGCAGGTTGCGAGCTCCAGGCCCTGCCGCCTTTCCTGTGCGGTCAACGCGGGCGGCGGACCGCTGCCGCCGGGAAGGAACTCCTTGCAGGCGGCCTGCGCCTTCTTGAGCGCCGGTCCGCTGAAGGTGACACCGTCGACCGTCAACTGGTCGGTCGACGAGAGCACCACGCCGCCGGGGAAGCCGAGACCGCCCGAACCCTGGATGGGATCCGGAAAGTTGGAAAGACCGTTGGCGCGCATGCACTTGGACATCGCGTAGGGGGAGTTCCTCGACCCGTATGGGGTTTTCTTCGAACTCGGCTTGTGATTCGAGCCGCCGCAGGCCGCCAGCAGTGACGCGCACGCGACTGCGGCCATGAGAGGTCGGATACGCACGCCCGTATGTCTACGGAGCCGGTGGTAACACCGGGGTTACGTCAGCCGTCGAAGTCGAAGTCGCGCGGCGGGTTCTGCTCGAACCAGAGCCGGTCATGCTCGGGAGTGTCCTGCAGGAACTCGGGCGTCTCCTCGAGGAGGTCGTCCTCGTCGGCTTCGCCTTTCTCCGCCTCACCGTCGACTTCCGCGTCCCCCTCGTGGAAGGTGCTTCGGACATCGAACTCGTGCGTCGGCTGCGGCTCGTGGTGGCGTGTCGGAGCCTCGTCGCGACGCTCAGACTCCGGCTCGGCTGTAGCGGGCGGCACGGGCTCGGTAGGGACGGCCGTCTCAGGATCCGTGGCGGCCGGCGGTTCGGCCGTGAACCGCGGGCGCGCCGGCGGCGCGTCGAACCGCAGGTGCGGTGGCTCGGTCACCTCGTGCTGCTCGTGCTCGAGCGGCTCATCGTGCTCCAGCAGGTCGTCGCGCGCGAGCGGCTCGTGGTGCTCAAGCAGGCCATGCGTGAGCGGGTCGTAATGCTCGAGCGGGTCGTGGTGGTCCAGCAGGTCGTCGTGCGCGAGCGGGTCGTCGTGCGCGAACGCTCCGGGCGCCTCCGCCCCCGGGGTCTGCTCCGCCGGCTCGGTCAGCGAGGCGGGACGCGACCGGCGCAGGAAGCGGCGCTTCGGCTGGTCCTCATCCTCCTCGGTGTGCACGCCATCCGGCTGAAGGTCAAGGCGTGGCGAATGTTGCTCGAGGTTCGACTCGGAGTGCGGCGCCGTGCTGTCGTGATAGCCGAGATCCTCCGGCGGGCGCAGACGCTCGTCGTGGTGCTCGGGCGCCTCAAAGTGCGCCGCACCAATGGTGGGATCTCGGCGAACCGGTCCAAGCGCCTCGCGCTCGAGCCGCTCGACCTCAGCGGGGTCGGCGCCACGTGCTCGCTTGAGATCCAGATGCTCGCGGATCGCGTCGTCCAGCAGACCCATGCGCTTAAGCCTATCGAGTTGGACGTGATCTGCAGCAACCGGGCCACCGTCCAGCGCCGCCGGTCGAGGCGCTTCAGCCTGGCCGCTGGCCAGCGGGCCAGCGGCTGGGACAGCCCGTCGAGCTAGCCGCCGAATCCGCATGGCTTCGCGGCGCGCTGGCATACCGGCGGCCTGATTGCGGCGTGGCTAAACTCCACGGCTGCCTGGCGGCGATGCCGCCGCATGGGGCTATAGCTCAGATGGGAGAGCGCCTGGATCGCACCCAGGAGGTCGCCGGTTCGATCCCGGCTAGCTCCACTCCTGCACTCGTCCGCCAGCGCTGGATTTACGTGATTCCACTGTCTGGCTGGACGGCGGCGGCAGGGATTGTGACGGTGACGGACAGGCCGCCCTCGTCGCGGGGTTGGACGGCGATGCTGCCGCCGTGGATCGTCGCGATCGACGCGACGATGGCCAGGCCAAGCCCGTAGCCGTCATGGGAGGCGCGGTCGTTGAGGCGTTGGAACGGCTGAAGGATGCGATCGGTGTCGGCAGGGCTGATGACCGGCCCGGTGTTGGCCACGGTGATCCGGCTGTTCCCCGCCGTGGTCTGGGTGCTCATCCAGATGTCACCGGTGGCGGTGTTGTACTCAACGGCGTTCTCAATGAGGTTTGCGACGAGGCGTTCGGCCAGCACCGGGTCGCCCGATACGGTGGCGGGCTGCAGTGAGGCGTGCACCCGCCGGTCACCTAGCTCGGCGGAATCGAGGACGTCATCGGCGACGGTGGCCAGGTCGACCTCCTCGCGGACGGTGAGCCCGCGCTCGTTGCGCGCGAGGATGAGCAACGCACTGATCAGATGCTCGGCGTGATCGACCGCGGTGCGGATGTCGGCGGCCATGCCGTTCAGGTCGGCTGGTGTGCTGTCGGGGTTACTCGCGACGACGTCGACCGTCGCGCGCATCACGGCAAGCGGCGTGCGCAGCTCGTGCGAGGCGTTGGCGATGAACCGCTTCTGGCCCTCGAAGGCGGCCTCGAGACGGGCCAGCATCGCGTCGAACGTCTCGGCAAGTTCGCGGAGCTCGTCGTGCGGACCGCCGAGCGCGACTCGCGCGGACAGGTTCTGCTCTGAGGCAGCGCGGGCAGCCGCGGTGATGCGGTGAACCGGGCGCAGCGCGCGCCCGGAGAGAACCCAGCCGAGGATCGCGGCGAGCCCGATGACCACCGCAACGGTTATGAGCGAGTACAGCAGCAGGTGCGAGAGGGTGAGCGAACGCTGGTGCTGCGCGCCCAGCGCCTGCAGCGCTGCGTTGCACTTCGCGACGATGCCCGTGTCGGAAGGAGCGCGCACATGCGAGGACGGGCAATGCGCCGCGAAGCTCGCCAGGCCAGGCTGTTGGCGTTGCCCCGGCACGCCCACTCGCGCCACCAGGGTGTAACTGACCGCCACGACAATCGCCCCGCATACGGCAAACAGGCCCGTGTTGAGCAGGGTCAGCCGTGCGCGGACGGTCAGCCGCGGGCGACGGCTCACATCCGGTACCCCTTGCCGACAACGGTTTCGATCAGCGGCGGGTCACCCAGCTTGCGCCGCAAACGCGTCAGCGTCACCGAGATGACGTTGCTGAATGGATCGGTGTTCACGTCCCACACGCGCTCGAGCAGTTCCTCCGCGCTGACCAGGACACCGTCGGCGGCCAGCAGCGTCTCCAGAACCCCGAACTCCTTCCGCGTCAGCGACAGCGGGCGGGAGCCACGAGTCGCGCGATGCCGCGCGCGATCCACGGTTAGGTCACCGCGACGCAGGACCGGCGGCGCCGACGGCGCGCGGCGCGATAGTGCCCGCACACGGGCGACCAACTCAGCGAACACAAACGGCTTGCCGAGATAGTCGTCGGCCCCCAACTCCAGCCCGTCGACCCGGTCATCGACATCAGCAGCAGCGGTCAGCATCAGGACCCGTGGACCCGAGCCGGCCACCGCTCGGCAGACTCGATCACCATGGACCGCCGGCAGATCGCGGTCCAGCACGATCACGTCATACGTCGTCTGTGCGGCGGCGCCCAGCGCTGCTGCGCCGTCGTAGACCGCGTCGACGGCCATCCCGGCCTGGCGCAGCCCCTGAACGATGCGGCCGGCAAGCGTCGCATGATCCTCAACCACGAGCACTCGCATGCGTCCAGTATCCACGGAACGGCGTGACATCCGCCCAACATCGCCGGTAGCTGCTGCGCGGCGCCAGGCCTACGCAAGCGCGAATGGGCAGGCGAGCACGAAGCTGATTACGCCGGCCCGGCCGGAACGCCGCACGGCGAACCGGAGCCCGAGGGCAGCGCGCGAAACCCCCGCCCCGCGTTGAGAGACCTCAGCCAGCGGGGCGGCACTGTCAAGCTTGTCCGACCAATCCACTCCGGTTTCAGGAGGTCAGCGATGACAACTAGCTCCCCGACAAACAGCAGCGACGCGCCACAGATCGAGCCCATCGCTCTGACGGCGAATGAGGGCGATGCCCGTTGGTTCCTCGGCACCCTGGTGACGATCAAGGCCTCGAGCCAGACCACCGCGGGGCGTGTCGCGGTGACCGAGAATCTCGCACCGCGCGGCAGCGGCTCACCGCTGCACGTCCATCACCGCGAGGACGAGTGGTTCTACGTCGTGGAGGGCGAGCTGACCTTCTGGGTCGGTGGCCAGATCATCACGGCCGCCGCAGGATCGTTCGTCTACGGACCCCGCGACGTCCCTCACACGTTCGCTGTCAGCTCGGACACCGCTCGCTTCCTGCTCGTCACCGAGCCGGCCGGCTTCGAGGAGTTCGTGCGCGCTCTGTCCGAACCGGCGACAGAGCTCGTCATCCCGCCCCCGGCTACCGAGCCGCCCGACATCGAGGCGATGACTCGGCTGGCGGCCGAATACGGGCTCGAGATCCTCGGCCCGCCAGGCATCCCCGCCTGACCTCGCGAGCGGCCAGCGCGCTTTGGCTGTGGGTGCTCGATCGTCGCGCGTGCCCAACTATCCCGATCCCATCTTCAGCGGAGACGGCATGAGTCAGCGCAGCGGCGGACCTGGCACGAACCCGCGATCCCCCGCATTCCAACGGGCCCAAAAAGCGTGCACGCGCGCATGACCGCGGGTCGGCGCTGACCCATGGCAAGGTTGGGTGGCGTGGTCCGGTCGCCAGGCGTCTACTGGTCCCGAGCGTTCTAAGCTTGGGTCGTGTTCACGAGCCGGAGGCGTCTCTGACGTGAGTTCTGAGAGTCCGCGCAGGCGCCCCGTGCGCTCCGACGCAAGGGGTCTGCAGGCGAGTGGGCAGGTCCCCGTGCTCGGTCGTTTCTTTCCTGCGCCCGTTGCCGCCAAGGTCCCAGAGATCATCCTCGCCTTCTGGGTCGCGAAGATCCTGACGACCGCAGGCGGGGAGGTCACCTCCGACTACCTGAAGAAGTACGGCAACTTCAAGGGTGGCGGCGTGGAGGTCGCGCTGTTCGTCGTCGGGCTCGTCCTGCAGTTCGGGACCCGCCGGTACCGGGCCTTCGCGTATTGGTTCCTGGCCTACGCGATCGCCATCGCCGGCACGGGGATCTCCGACTTCCTGCATCTCGATGTCCACATCCCCTACCTGGGGACGACGATCCTGTGGTCCATCATCCTCGCGGCCGTGTTCTGGACCTGGTATCGCAACGAGCGGACGCTGTCGATCCACAGCATCACGACGCAGCGACGCGAAGCCTTCTACTGGGCAACGGTGTTCGCGACCTTCGCACTCGGCACCGCGTCCGGGGATTTCACGGCAGCATCGCTGGGCATGGGGTACCTGCCCTCGGGGATCTTCTTCCTCGTCGTCTTCCTCGCGCCGGCAGTGGCGTGGAGGCGATACGGCATGAACAGCATCCTGGCGTTCTGGATCGCATATGTCGTCACGCGGCCGCTCGGGGCGTCGTTCTCCGACTGGATCAGCAAACCGTCGTACCTCACCGGCATCGACTTCGGCAACGGCCGAACTGCGGTGATTTTCGCCGTCGTCACATTTCTCCTGGTGTCCTACCTGGCGATAGCTCGCCCCGACATCCAGCGGCCGGTCACGCCCGGCGCCGAGGACAGGCGCGCGCCAAGCCCCGCACTCGAGTACCACATCGATAGGCCGGACTTCGAGGTCGAGTAGGTCCCAGGCAGGTTACGCGCGCCGAGCGTGAACGTGATCGCGGGAGCCGCCGCGGCGTTAGATTGCAACCTCCCGCTCTAGGTCCCAAGCAAGCTCGAAAGAACATCGCAGATGACTCCCACCCCGACGCGCGCCGATAGGTTCTCGTTTGGTCTTTGGACGGTCGGTTATAACGGCACCGATCCGTTCGGCGGTCCGACCCGGCCGCCGCTCGATGTGGTTCATGTCGTCGAGCAGCTCGCCGAGGCCGGCGCCTACGGCCTGACCTTCCATGACGACGACCTGTTTCGGTTCGGCTCGAGCGAGGCGGACCGGGAGGCGCAGATCGAGCGGCTGAAGGGCGCGCTTGCCGACACGGGGTTGATCATTCCGATGGTCACCACGAACCTGTTCTCGGCGCCGGTGTTCAAGGATGGTGGCTTCACCTCCAACGATCGCTCGGTGCGGCGTTTCGCGTTGCGCAAGGTGCTGCGCCAGATCGACCTTGGCGCCGAGCTGGGCGCCAAGACGTTTGTGATGTGGGGTGGGCGCGAGGGCGCCGAGTATGACCATGGCAAGGACATCCGTGCCGCGATTGCGCGTTATCGCGAGGCGGTGAACCTGCTGGCGGAGTATGTGACCGATAAGGCCTATGACCTGCGCTTCGCGATCGAGCCCAAGCCGAACGAGCCGCGTGGTGACATCCTGCTGCCGACCGTCGGCCATGCGCTCGCGTTCATTGAGACGTTGGAACGCCCCGAGCTGTTCGGGGTGAATCCCGAGGTCGGTCATGAGCAGATGACGGGCCTGAACTTCGTCGCCGCGATCCAGCAGGCGCTGGAGCGAGGCAAGCTGTTTCACATCGATCTGAACGGTCAGCGTGGGATCAAGTTCGATCAGGACCTGGTGTTCGGCCATGCCGACCTCTACCAGGCGTTTGCGCTTGTCGATCTGCTCGAGTTCGGCGGCCCGAATGGCGGCGAGGCGTATGCGGGGCCGCGCCACTTCGACTACAAGCCGTCGCGCACCGAGGACGAGACAGGCGTCTGGGACTCGGCCAAGGCGAACATGGCCAACTACCTGCTGCTGAAGGAACGCGCCGCTTCGTTCCGTGCGGACCCCGAGGTCAAGGAGGCGCTGGCCGCGGCCAAGGTCGATGAGCTGCGTGCGCCGACACTCGCCGACGGGGAGAGCTATGACCAGTTGCTGGCAGACCGCTCGGCCTGGGAGGACTTCGATGCGCAGGCGTACTTCGGCGCAAAGGGGTACGGATTCGTCCGGCTCCAGCAACTCGCAACCGAGCATCTTTTAGGCGCGCGCTAGGGGCGCGCGTTTTGAGGACCGGTACAGCGAGATGACGCTTGTCGCCGGGGTCGACTCCTCGACCCAGAGCTGCAAGGTGGTGATCCGCGACCTGTCGACCGGAGCGGTGGTGCGCTCCGGGCGCGCGCCGCATCCCGATGGGACCGAGGTCGATCCACAGGCCTGGTGGAGTGCGCTGCAGCAGGCGCTCGCGGCTGCGGGCGGGCTGGATGACGTCGCGGCGATTTCGGTCGCCGGCCAGCAACACGGCATGGTTGCGCTCGACGCCGGTGGCCGCGTGGTCCGCCCGGCGCTGCTGTGGAACGACACACGCAGCGCCGCGGCTGCCACAGCGTTGGCCGATGAGGTCGGTGCCGCGGATTTCGCCCGCCGGACCGGCTCGGTTCCGGTCGCGTCGTTCACGCTCGCGAAGCTGCGCTGGCTACGCGACAACGAACCGAGTAACGCCGCCCGTCTCGCCGCCGTGGCACTCCCGCATGACTGGCTCACCTGGCGTCTGCTCGGCCACGGGCCGGACGGCGAGTCGCCGCTCGGCCCGGACCTGGACGCGCTCGGCACCGACCGTTCCGACGCCTCCGGCACCGCTTACTTCTCGCCCGCGACCGATGAGTACGACCTCGACCTGTTGGCTCGCGGCCTGGGCCGCAACGACGTCGTGCTGCCGCGCGTACTGCGCCCGCACGAGGCCGCCGGTCATACCCCGGCGGGTCTCGTCGTCGGCGCCGGCGCCGGTGACAATGCCGGCGCCGCGCTGGGCCTCGGCGCCGGCCCCGGCGATGTGGTGATCTCGATTGGTACCAGCGGCACAATCTTCGCCGTCAGCGACGAACCCACCGTCGACGTCAGCGGAGCCGTCGCCGGGTTCGCGGACGCCTCCGGCCACTTCCTGCCGCTGATCGCAACGCTGAACGCAGCGCGCGTGCTGGTCTCGACCGCCAAGCTGCTCGGGGTCGACTTAGACGCGCTCGCCGAGCTCGCGCTCAACGCGCAGCCGGGATCGGGCGGTGTCGTGCTCGTCCCCTACTTCGAAGGGGAGCGCACGCCGA
>Ga0182024_10019799_pt1 | contig 12360 bp, 11 predicted proteins | sample P32metaG_FD_120480 | JGI IMG/M metagenome (GOLD analysis project Ga0182024, IMG submission 120480) | Permafrost microbial communities from Stordalen Mire, Sweden - P3-2 metaG (Illumina Assembly) | ecosystem: Environmental > Terrestrial > Soil > Wetlands > Permafrost | place: Sweden: Stordalen...
GAGCTCGACGCGGGGCTCGGGGCCCGGGGACTGCACGGCGAGGGCTACCGGGGGCACGTGTTCTGGGACGCGTCCTTCGCCTACCCGGTGCTGAACCTCCGCTTTCCGGCAGTGTCGAGAGCCTTAGTGGCCTACCGCACCCGTCGTCTGCCCGAGGCCCGGCGAGCTGCTGCTGAAGCTGGCCATCAGGGGGCGATGTTCCCGTGGCAGAGCGGCAGCGACGGACGAGACGAAACACCGGCCTTGCTCTTCAATCCTCGCTCGGGTCGTTGGATGCCCGACCGGTCTCGGTTTGAGCGGCACGTGGGCTTGGCGGTCGCCTACGACGCCTGGCAACACTGGCAGGTCACCGGGGACCTGGAGTTCGTGGCCGGACCGGGCGCCGAACTGATCTTCGAGGTGGCTCGTTTCGTCGCCAGCGTGGCCTCTCGGGGCGACGGACGAGGCCGCTTCAGCATCGCCGGTGTGGTCGGGCCCGATGAGTTTCATGACGGGTACCCATGGTCGGACGACCCGGGCGTCGTCGACAATGCGTACACCAACGTCATGGCGTCATGGCTCCTGTGGCGTGCTGGTGAACTGTTCGAGCGCTTGGCGGCCCAGCATCGGTCGGAGACAGCCGAGCGCCTGGGGGTGGACGGTGCGGAGGTGGCTCGATGGGACTCAATCTCCCGCGGGTTGAATGTGCCGTTCCACGATGGGGTCATCTCCCAATTCGCTGGCTACGAACGGCTCGAACCTTTCGATCTGGACACGTATCGAGACCGGTACGGCACCATCGGTCGCCTCGACCTCATCCTCGATGCCGAAGGCGACACCGTGCGGCGTTACCAGGTTGGCAAGCAAGCCGACGTGCTGATGCTGCTCTATTTGCTGTCGGCGGAGGAGCTGCGCACCCTGTTCGGGCGCATGGGCTACGCGCTCGAGCCCGAGACGATCCGAAGGACAGTTGACTACTACGCCCGACGGGTGACCCATGGCTCGACGCTGTCCAGCGTCGTGCACTCGTGGGTACTTTCCCGAGCGGATCGTCGTGGCTCGTGGCGGTACTTACAAGAGGCCTTCACCTCGGACGTGGCCGACACCCAAGGCGGCACCACCAGAGAGGGTGTGCATCTGGGCGCGATGGCCGGCACCGTGGACATCCTCGAGCGCTGTTACACCGGAATGGAGGTTCGAGATGAGACCTTGTGGTTTGATCCGCTCTTGCCCGACGAACTGGCGGGTCTGCAGTTCAATGTGCTGTTTCGGGGCTGCGAGATCGCCGTCGACGTCGAGGGTCGTCGGCTCCGACTCGAAGCGGCTGACGGGCGCGCCAACTCCGTCACCGTGATGGTGTCGGGGACACCCGTCGTGTTGCACCCGGGCCGAGTGACCGAAATCGACCTGGAGAACACGGAATGAGTCAAGAGCGATCTGGTGGAACGCCGGCAATCCCTGACAAACCAAGGTCATCCGGACGCAACCTCCCACAGCGACATCAACATTTGAACAGGGGCGCCTCCTGGTCCGCCTAGCCGACCGGTGACCTTCGCTTTGCTGTGGACACTGGTCCATCTGATGCCGGATCGGTCTGGGTTATTCCGTTGCCGGGAGCGCGCTGTCGTGGTGGCCGAAGATGGCCTCGGCCATAACGGGCCGGCTCAGGTCCGCGAGGTCGGCGGCCAGGTTGATCAAAAGATCGTCGACCGTGATCATCCCTACGAACCGCCCCTCCTGCACCACCGCTAGTCGCCGATTGCCATGGGTGCGGAACAGCGCGAACGCATCGTGAAGATCGGCTTGAGCATCGATGGTGACAACCGGAGTGCTCATCAGGCTGTCGATCCGGGCATCGTAGGGGACGTTGCGCGCCATTCCTCGGCGTACCAGGTCACGATCGGTGATCAGTCCGACCAGATGCTCACCATCGACGACTGCCAACGCCCCCACGCCCGACTGCTCCATGATCGTGGCCGCTTCTCGGATTGTCTGTTCGGGGCGAACTCCTACTCCAGACCGACGGATCCCTTCGATGACCTGCATGATCGCTCCTCTCGTCTATTGGCACCTGAGTTGAGGGAGTGCAAACTCTCAGCCGAGCGTTGGCTCGAAGTGCTGAACGCTGGCGTCGGGGCCAGGAAAGAACAAGCTTTCGTGACCACTGTCTCCCCAACGGACCAAGTAGGGCGGCCCACCGTCCGGGCCCCGTACCTCGAGGACTTCGCAGTCGCGATCCGGCTCACCGATTCGGTGTCCGTGGATCACGATCCGATCTCCGATGCTCGCGTGCATGGGGTCCTCCTTTCCCGGCTCCCATACTCAATCCGATCGAATACGCCGGGTTAGGGCCAAAGGTCCCAACACCGAGGGTCAGGAGTCTGTCCAACCGTCGAGGTAAGAGAACCGCCGGCCGCTTAGCCGGGCGATCTCGATTCTCACCAGGTTCGCCCCTCCGTCGTCGGTTGGCCACGACGGCATTGACACGAGGCTCATCCTTCTGAGCTCATCGGGGTTGCTCACCCGGGAGGCGACTCCCTGGGCCATCACGCTCCAGCCACTGGAGGTCGCCGGTACGTAGGCATCTGCCTGGAAGGCGACGACGGCCTTTCTGGTCGCCGCGTCGAGCTCGGTGCCAGCAACGGTTCGCAAGAGGATGGACTGGTCATCCAGCGCGTAGAACACCGGGAGAATGACGGGCAGCGCACCGATACTTATACCCACTCGACCAAGTGAAGCCTGCCCGAGGAGCGCCAGGCACTCCGCATAGGTCAGAACTTCTGACGCGGCAGGATCTTCCATAGATGGGTCGATCATGATCATTACATCTGTGGTCCGGCAGGGCCGAAGGTCCCAATCTTCAGGCGGACCGCGCAGGGCGACTATCCCGTGCTTCTTCTACGCGGAGGTCGACTTCATAATCAACGGAGGCGGGCGGCTCGTATCGTCGGGAGTTGGGTCTCGGCACCCCAGGGCTGGTGGTGGGAACGTCCGGCTCTCGGGACTTTGGTCCCTACCCGGCGTTCAGTTCGTCATTCATAGTTGAGTGAGCGCGAGGCATCTGCGGCCGCTGCCCGCCGCACCGGCTCGGGACGGCAGTCGCTTGCGGGACGACCAGACCCTCGAAGGAGACAGACGTGACGAGTACGCAGCGCCAGTCGAACAACCGAATCGTCGTAGGAGTGGACGGCTCTAACGCTTCTTCGGCTGCTCTCGAGTGGGCGGGGCGCCAGGCGGAGGTGACCGGATCCGTACTCGAGCTCGTGACGGCGTGGGAGTGGCCGACCACCTATGGAGCGCCGTTCACCTTCACTCCCGAATGGAATCCGGCCGCGGACGCCGATCTGGTCATCCAATCTGCCGTGAAGGAGGTGCGCGAGGCGCATCCGGACATCGAGATCCGCACGACCGTCGAGGAGGGGCATCCGGCACCGGTCCTGGTCAAGGCGTCTCAGGGCGCTGACCTGCTCGTCGTGGGCTGCCGCGGTCATGGCGAGTTCGTGGGCATGTTGCTCGGCTCGGTGAGCGAGCACTGCGTCACCAACGCCCGCTGCCCCGTGCTGGTCCTACGGGGTGGGCGATAGCCTGCCTCCTTCAGTCTCACGCCACAGTGAGACGACCTCGGTGAGGTACGCAAGAAACATCGCGTCAACCGACAAAGGAGCTGTACCTGTGGGCGCGATTGCGATTCGAACCGAGGGCCTGTCCAAGCGTTACCGCACCTCCGAGGCGTTGCGAGACCTGAACCTTGAGGTGGCCGAAGGCGAGGCGGTCGGCTACCTCGGACCCAATGGCGCCGGCAAGACAACCACCATCCGTCTGCTGCTGGGCCTGATTCGTCCGACAAAGGGGCGAGCCGAGATCTTCGGGCTCGACTGTCAGCGTCAAGCGGTCGAGGCCCATCGGCGGGTCAGCTACGTGGCCGGCGAGGCGAATCTCTGGCCTTCGCTGACCGGCGCCGAGACACTGCATCTGCTGGGCCGGGTGCAGGGCCGAGTTGACCAGGCCTATCGCGACGAGCTGATCACACGGTTCGACTTCGATCCCTCGAAGAAGGTTCGGGCGTACTCCAAGGGCAACCGCCAGAAATTGATCCTGATTGCTGCGCTCATGACCCGCCCCGACCTTCTTGTTCTCGACGAGCCGACCAGCGGGCTCGATCCCCTGATGGAACAGGCGTTCCGTCACTCCATGCACGAGGCGAGGGAGCGAGGTCAGACCGTCTTTCTGTCCTCTCACATCCTGAGCGAGGTGGAGGCCCTGTGTGACCGGGTGGGCATCCTTCGCGAAGGGGTGCTGGTCGACATGGGAACGCTGTCGGAGATGCGCCATCTCTCCGCCCTCAGTGTGGAAGCGACCTTTGACGGGTCCGTCCCCGACCTCTCGCATGTGCCCGGTGTGGAGTCGGTGCAGACCGAGGGGCGGGTGGTCCGCTGTCAAGTGCGCGGGACGGTCGAGCCTCTCTTGAAGGTGCTGGCGGCTTCGGGGGTCCACGAACTGTTGAGTCGCGAGCCGTCGCTAGAGGAGCTGTTCCTGGCCCATTACGGGGCCCGTCCCGAGCCCGAGGACGAGCCGCCACGTGCAAGCTGACGTGGTGACCGGCCCGCCGATGCCGGCGGGCCGCTGGCCCGGCTCGGTGATCGCCCGATTGACCGCGCGGAAGGCAGCCCGTTCGGGGGTGCTGTGGGGCTATGTCTTCGGGGTCTACGTGGCCTCTACGGCGTTGGGGTATGCGGCGACATACAAGACCCAGACCGAGCGTGACCACTTGGCGACCACGTTCGGGACGAACGCGGCGATAGACGCGCTCATCGGCCCGGCCCGGCAGATTCAGACGGTGGCCGGCTTCACTGCGTGGCGGAGCTTGGGCGTCCTAAGCATCGTTGGGGCCGTCTGGGGGCTTTTGGCGGCGACCAGGCTTCTACGCGGGGAAGAGGATGCCGGTCGGTGGGAGGCACTGCTGGCAGGCCAGACAACCCCGAGACGCGGCGCCGCTCAAGCGCTCATCGGACTAGGAGTCGGAGCTGCCACGCTGTGGATGCTCACCGCAGTTGTCACTATCGCCGTGGGGCGCTCATCGAAGGTCGACATCGATGTGGGCGCGGCCATGTTCTTCGCGCTGGTACTGGTGGCGAGCGCCGTTATGTTCCTTGCCGTTGGGGCATTGGCCAGCCAGCTTGCGGCCACCCGCCGCCAGGCGGCCGCCTACGGCGGTGCGGCACTCGGGCTGAGTTATGCCCTGCGATTGGTGTCCGACTCCAGCACCCGATTCGGCTGGCTGCGGTGGGTGTCGCCTCTGGGTTGGGTCGAGCAGCTGCGTCCGGTTACGGCCTCAAGGCCACTCGTACTTCTGCCGATCGCCGGATTCACGGCGGTCTTGGTCGTCTCTGCCATCTCGTTGGCCGGCCGACGCGACTTGGGTGCGAGTGTGCTGCCGGATCGCAACACCGCCGAGGCACGCACGCGGTTGCTCTCGGGGCCCCTCGGCTTGGCCATCCGCCTGGCCCGACCCACCGTCGCCGGGTGGGCGGTTGCGATCGGGGTGTTTGCGCTCCTTCTTGGCTTCATCGCCAAGGCTGCCGGCGAAGCGATCTCCAGTTCTTCAAGTGCCGAGCACGCGATCTCGCACCTCGGTGCCCCCGGGAGCGGGCCCGGGGCCTTCCTCGGGGTGACCTTCTTGATGGTCGCGCTGGTGGTGGCGCTCATGGGTGTCGCACAAGTTGTCGCGGCACGGACCGAGGAGTCCGGGGGAGAACTGGACAACCTCCTCGTCCGGCCGGTCCGCCGTTGGTCCTGGCTCGTCGGGAGGCTGGTCGTGGCGATCGCGGCCTGTGTCATCAGCGGCCTGATCGCGGGCGTTTGCTCCTGGGTTGGCGAAACTAGCCAGCACTCTGGCGTTCGCTTCACGACCTTGCTTGGCGCCGGCTTCAACATCGTCCCTCCGGCGGTGTTGCTTCTGGGTGTCGGCCTGCTCACGCTGGGTATCTGGCCACGCGCGGTTTCGATCACCGTTTACGGGGTGCTCGCCTGGTCGTTCCTAGTCGATCTCATCGGCGGAATCATCGGATTGAACCACTGGGTGCTCGATAGCTCGGTCTTCCATCAGATCGCGGTGGCTCCGGCCGTGGCTCCGAACTGGACGACGAACGGGATCTTGGTGGCGGTCGGTCTGGCCATGGCCACTATCGGCGGTATTGCTTTCATGCACCGGGACCTGCAGGGAGCTTGACCGCGGGGACTCGATATCACGATTCGGGGTTACTCGAAGGACTGTGGACCTGAAACCGATGTCGGCGTCCCCAGTTCGTGGCTGGCATCACATCGGCCAAGCGATCGCAAGATCGTTGGAGGACCTCACTCCGATTTGCGTAAGGATTCCTCGGAGGCGCCGTGTTGTCCCACCCGTATCAGGACTGCGGCAACGTTCGCATGTAGCGCCATCGACTCCTGGTCTTGCACGAGCACTGTGAACAGCTGTGCCATCGAGATGATCCCAAGGGGAAAGTCAGCGACATCAAGGACGACGAGATGCCGAATGCCGAGGCTAATCATCATCGCCCCCGCAACGGCCGGGGTCGTCGACGCCGGCACCCAGTACGGATGACTTGTCGCGACGGTAGCGACCTCGTCATCTGCGCTGCACCTCGATACCCATGCGCAGGCAAGGTCGCGTTCGGTGACGATACGCAGCGGCGTTTCCCTCAGCAGTGCAGACGACACATGGCGCTCGGCCAAAAGCAGTGCGACCTCGGCCAACGTGTCCGCCTCCGAGACCACGGTTGGAGGATCGAGTGGCAAGTTCTCCAGGGTCTCCCTGAAACCAGCGGTCAACCACTCAGCCATACCACCAGGTTGGTGCCAGCGCTACCTCACTGTTAGGGCCATTTGGCCCAAGATTTCCTGGATGTCTAATTCCAAGGGGTCACCCGTGGTCGTAGGCGACGAGGGAGCGCAGCTTTTTCTGGCCGGCCGTTGTGGTTGTGCCAGATGGCAGCGGTCAACGCGAGGAGACGCTGCAGGACCCTGGTCATGACCCCACCAGGGGTCCGTCCTCCGTGGCGCGGGTCTTCAAGGTGGCGTTGACCGATTCGAGAGCTGGCACAGGGGCTTCAGCAATGGCGTCGTCGTCCGATGGTGCCCGGGGGCGGTCGCGGGACGAACCAGGGTGACGCCGCGCTCGTTGAGTTGGGTCTCGAACTCCTTGGACGCGTAGCCCTTGTCGGCCAGGATCGTCTGGCCGGGGCGCAACAGGCCCGGCTGGGACTCGAAGAGCTTCCGGGCCACCTCGCGCTCTGGAGCTTGGGGTGGGCCAGGCAAAGGTGACCGGCAGCCCCGTTGGGGTGCATACGAGATGACAGTCGCTGTCGCCTTGATCAGCCCGAGAGCCACCTGCTCGCTTCGCGGCCTCTTCGACTGTGCTCTTTACGACTGGGGTGATGCCAGCTCTTTGGCAATCGGCGACACGACAGCACCCAGCTCGAGGACCAAAGAGACGAGAAGGTCATCAACGGTGATGATCCCCGCCAAATCGGTGTCCTCGACGACCGGAAGCCGTCGCACGCCTGCCTCCCTGATCGTCCGGAAGGCCTGGAAGACATCCGCCGACCCTTGAATGGTGACGGGTGCTTCTGTCATGACTTCGCTGATCTCGGCATCCGACGACCGGCCATCGCCGACTCCACGAATCGTGATGTCACGGTCGGTCACTATCCCGAGGAACTTGTCACCGCTCACCACGAGCAGTGACCCAACTCCATGATGACCCATGAGCCGAGCCGCCTCCTCGAGCGTGCATTCGGGAGGCACGGTAACCGGAGCGCTCCGTAAGCATTCTCTTATCAACATAAGACGCTGTTCCTTTCCTGCGTGACCTGTTCCATGCGTTGGCTGAGTCTGAGCGAGATTCGTTGCCGGGGTCACATTCGGCAGCGGTCACGACGCCTTGACCGCCTCGGCCGTCGAAGCGAACTTGGAACATACGGCACCTCGCGTGGACGGGGGACTAGTCCGCCGTGCCGACCAGAACCGCGAGATCGGCGAGCCGACTTGAGTACCCCGACTCGTTGTCGTACCAACCGAGCACCTTGACCAAGTGACCGTGGGCCATCGTGAGTGCGGAGTCGAAGACGCACGAGGCAGGTGAGTTCACGATGTCGCTCGACACGAGGGGCTCTTCGGAATATTCGAGAAGCCCCGCGAGGCGACCAGATCGCGCCGCGGCGCGGTATGCCTCATTGATATCTCCGACGCTCGGTGTGGAGCGCAGCTGCGCGACAAGATCAGTGATCGATACGTCGGGCACCGGGACACGAAGTGCCAGGCCGTCGAGGTTGCCAGCCACATTCGGGAGGACGAGTCCGGTTGCCTTGGCCGCGCCGGTTGTGGTTGGCACAATGTTCATCGCCGCCCCTCGGGACCGTCGGGGGTCCTTGTTCAGCGCGTCGACGAGGCTCTGGTCGTCCGTGTAGGCGTGCACAGTGGTCATAAAGCCGTTTTCCAAGCCAAAGGCGTCATCGAGCACCTTTACGAGAGGGGCCAGGCAGTTTGTTGTGCATGAGGCATTCGAGATGACGAAGTGCCGGGCCCGATCGAACGTATCCTCGTTCACTCCGATGACGAACGTCGCGTCAGGGTTGGTGGCGGGCGCGGAGATCACAACACGGGTCGCGCCAGCTTCAAGGTGTTCGGCTGCCCTCTCCCTTTTGGTGTATTTGCCGGTCGACTCGACGACGACATCGATCCCAAGCTCTTGCCACGGAAGATGCTTAGCCTCGGGTTCCGAAAGCATCTTGATGCGGTGTTTTCCGACGATCATCGCATCGCCGTCAACGTGTACAGGCTCGGGGTATCGACCATGCACGGAGTCTCGGGCGAACAGTCGGGCGAGTGCCTCGGCGGCACCAAGGTCGTTGATCGCCACGACCTCGAGCCCAGGGTGAAAGGCCAGCGCCGAGCGCAGCAGAGACCGTCCGGTACGTCCGAATCCGTTGATCGCCAGTCGCACTGTCATGGCTCGCTCTTTCGTCCGACAAGATCGACTGATCTCACCCCCCTCATGGTGCCTCTCTCACCGTGCTCGGGATAGGGCCGAAGGTCACTCGGCGTCACATTCCGCTGGTTGCCAGGACGGACCTGCAAGAGAGCAAGGCGGAGTTGAGAGGTGACGCCCGACCTTGAGGATCTTGCACCCCGACCGGTGGCGAAGACAGGGAGCTAGGTGCACTCGGCGGAGGCCTCGGTGTCCGTCTGATTGCTTGAGTGGGTTCCCCTTCGGCGTCGGTTCACCAGCCGGTTCGGTTTTCCAGGACGGCGGCCCCGTTCACTCTGTCGCTCGCAAGGTCCTCGAGGGCCTGGTCGGCCTGGTCCATCGGGTAGGAGATGGCCGAGACCCGAATCGGGATCCGGGCTGCGATCTCCAGAAAGTCGTTGCCGTCACGACGGGTGTTGGCGGTGACGCTGCAGAGGGTGCGCTCCTCGAAGAGGTGCCGCTCGTAGTTCAAGGCTGGGATGTCGCTCAGGTGGATGCCGGCGATGGCCAGGACGCCACCGCGGTCAAGGGCGGCCAAGGCCGGCGGGACCAGCGTCCCGACCGGGGCGAAGAGGATGGCGGCGTCGAGGGGTTCGGGTGGTGGGTCTGCCTCGTGGCCGGCGCTTGTCGCCCCCAGTTCCAAGGCCAGCCGCTGGGCATCGACCGACCGGGTGAGCACATGGACCCGCGCCCCTTCGGCCAAGGCGACCTGGGCGGTGAGGTGAGCCGAACCGCCGAACCCGTAGATCCCGAGTCGCCCGCCCGGTGGAAGCTGAGAGCGGCGGAGGGCCCGGTAACCGATGATGCCTGCGCACAGCAGCGGTGCTGCCTCTTGGTCGGTGAAAGTGCCCGGGATGGCATAGGCAAAGCGCTCATCGACGACCACGTACTCGGCGTAACCACCGTCGAGGTCCCAGCCCGTGAACAGGGGCGCGATGCACAGGTTCTCTCGGCTGGCGGTGCAGAATCGGCACGTCCCACAGGTGCGGGCGAGCCACGGGACGGCTATCCGATCTCCCTCTTCGAAGCGGGAGCATGCCGGACCGATCTCATCGACGACGCCGACCACCTCATGGCCCGGTATGACGAGGTGCTCTTTGGGGGAGAGATCGCCCTCGGCGAGGTGCAGGTCGGTACGACAGACACCACACACACGGACGTGGACGCGCAGCTGTCCTCTACCTGGACGCGGAATGGGCCGCTCGATGCGCCTCAATGGCTTGCCGCCGATTGGTCCGGGAGCGTCCACCGCCCATGCGTGCATCATTCCTGGTGTCATCCGCGAAACCCCGATCGATTCTCAGTCCTCGACTATGACGCGAACGGCCGGCACGCCGAGATCGGCCTCTAGGCACACGCCCTGTCCTCGGTTCGCGACCGTCAGTGGGTCGGGGTTGCTGAGCCCTGTTGGCTCGTCATCTCGACCACCTCCAGGTGACGGTACGCCGATCACCCGTCGTCGGGCAGGGTCGAATGCCCCGATCTTGAGCTCCGAATGACCATTGCCCCTAGCGGTCCGGCCCGACGGTTGGGACGATGGGGGAGTGAGCCCGCGTCGATACCGTGCCCCGGAGGTTCCCGACTCGACCTTCGAGGCGGTCATCTTCGACTGGGACGGCACCGCGGTCCCAGACCGGCAAGCCGACGCAACGGCGGTACGCGGTCGGGTCGAGGGGCTCTGTAGGGCGGGGGTACACGTGTTCGTCGTGAGCGGCACGCATGTCGAGAACATCGACGGCCAGCTCGAGGCCAGGCCACGGGGTCCGGGACAACTGTACCTGTGCTGCAACCGGGGCTCCGAGGTCTTCGAGGTCACCGGAAAGGGTCCAGTTCTCGTGTCCCGGCGCGTCGCCAGTACCGACGAAGACCGAGCGCTCGACCGGGCGGCCGAGGGGACCGTTGAGCGGCTCCGGACGCGAGGTTTGGAAGCCAAAGTGGTGACCCAGCGGCTCAATCGCCGCAAGATCGATCTCATCCCCCTTCCGGAATTGGCCGATCCCAAGAAGGCGGACATCGACTTGCTCGCCGATGCGGTCAGCGCTCGGCTGGCCACGGCCGGGATCGCGGACCTGGCCGAGGTGGTCGCCCTCGCCGGCGACGCCGCGCGCGCGGGCGGGTTGGTCGACCCGCGGATCACGAGCGACGTGAAGCACGTGGAGATCGGGCTGACCGACAAATCGGACTCAGCCCGGTTCGCGGCCAGCTGGCTGGCCGCGCGAGGCGTCACCGGTGCGCTGGTACTGATCGGGGGTGACGAGCTCGGACCCATCGGTGGGGTGGCCGGAAGCGATTCGATGATGTTGGTGGACGCTTTCGCTCGTGCCACGGTGGTGTCGGTGGGGATCGAGCCTGGTGGCGTCCCCACTCCGGTGGTGCACCTGGGCGGCGGCCCAGCCCGTTTCGCGGAGCTGCTCGACGGCCAACTCGCACGCCGAGCCGGCCACCGGGTGCCCCAGATCGACCCGGACCCAGCCTGGGTTGTCGCGCTGCCCAACGTCCAGGCCAAGGAACGAGTCGCCGAGGCGCTCGGCACTCTCGGCAACGGCTTCGCCGCGACGCGAGGTTCCCGGGAAGAGGACGGACCCGGGACCTCGCCGCTCTTTCTGGTGAGTGGGGTCTACACAGAGGACAACCGCTTGGTCCCCGGGCCGACCTGGACCGGCCTCGAACTGGAAAGCGGTCGCGACCGATCCACCGAGCGCCGGTTGCTCGACCTGCGCACCGGTGTCCTGGTCCGTGCCGGGAACGATGGAAAGGGGCTGCGGTCCATGCGCTTTGTCTCCGCCGCCTCGCCTCACGCCATGGCTTTGCGAGCCGAGGCGGTCGAGCCCTGCCTTGAGCCCGGCGACCCGCTGCGGCCGCCCGGAGACACCGTGGACTTCGAACGAGAAGACCGAGGTGAGGTGCGCATGGCCCGGACGGGTCAGAGCGGTCACGAGATCGCAGTGGCCACCCGCGAACGCGTTGGGACTGTGGCCGGCCGGCGGGTGGTCGAACGGATGGCCGCTTGGGCCGCTGGCTCTGGCCAGAAGAGCTTCGACGACGCTGAACGGCAGCTCCTGGAGGTCGAAGCGATGGGCTTCGACCAACTGCTGGCCGGGCACAGAGAAGCGTGGACGGGCCGGTGGACAGACGCACAGGTAGTGATCGATGGGGACCCCGAGGCCGAACTGGCGGCGCGGTTCAGTCTGTTCCACCTCCTGTCGGCGGCCTCCGACACCGGGGAGAGTGCGGTTGGGGCCCGCGGATTGACCGGCGACGCCTACGCGGGACATGTCTTTTGGGACGCCGACGTCTTCGTGTTGCCGGCGCTGGCGGCCATCCGGCCAGCGGCGGCGCGGGCAATGCTCGAA
>Ga0182024_10019800_pt1 | contig 12360 bp, 9 predicted proteins | sample P32metaG_FD_120480 | JGI IMG/M metagenome (GOLD analysis project Ga0182024, IMG submission 120480) | Permafrost microbial communities from Stordalen Mire, Sweden - P3-2 metaG (Illumina Assembly) | ecosystem: Environmental > Terrestrial > Soil > Wetlands > Permafrost | place: Sweden: Stordalen...
CCCGACGACCAAACAGCACGTGTGCGGCGCGGATGCCTCCGCTACGTTCGATCGCAGTGAGTTTGGAATTGACTACGACGCCGACCTCGGCTTCAAGCAGGAAGTGAAACTGCAGATCCAGGTTGAGGCTATTCGCGCCAGCTAACTGCCGCCCGCGACGAAATTACGGCGCGCCGGGAGAGCAACGGCCGTTTGATTTTTATCGGGCGGTCGCCTCTGGCCGCGTGGCGCGGGCCCTCGTGTAGAGTCCCGCTCGAGGTGTCTGCACGTGCTCGACCCGGAACTTCTCGACATTATGGTCGACGCTGCCCTCGAGGCGGGCGCCGCCGCGCATGACATTTTTCGCGGTGACCACAAGCTCGCGCACAAGAAGGACAACTCTCCCGTCACGGCCGCGGACCATGCCGCCGAAGCCATCATCCTGAGGCGCCTCGGCGCGCTCCTCGCCCACATCCCCATTATCGCCGAGGAGGAGGTCGCCGCGGGACGCGTGCCGGTTATCGGGAAAACATTCTTTCTCGTCGATCCGCTTGATGGCACGCGCGAATTTATAGCGGGGCGCCCCGAGTTCACAGTCAACATCGCGCTGGTGCGTGATGGCGCGCCGATGCTGGGCGTCGTCTATGCCCCGGCCACGGGGGAGCTCTTTGGCGGCGATGTGGCCGCCGGCCACGCCTTCCGCGCCGCGCCAGCGCGCGACGGCACTGAAGGGGCCGCACGTGGGCCGATCCACGTGCGGCGCGCGCCGCCCGCGGGGCTGACGGTCGTCGCGTCGCGCTCGCATCCGAGCCCCAAGATGCGTGACTACCTCATGGGATACGTGGTGGCGGACACCGTTTCGATTGGCTCGTCGCTTAAATTCTGCCTGCTCGCGCGCGGGGACGCGGATCTGTATCCGCGCCTCGGAACCACGATGGAATGGGACACCGCGGCGGGGCATGCCGTGCTGCTCGCGGCGGGCGGCGCCGTCGTGAGCGCCGACGGCGGCCCGCTCCTCTACGGCAAAGCCGGATTTTTCAATCCATGGTTCATCGCCACGGGCTCTGTCGCACCCCTACCGCTCGCTCAATGAGCGCCGCGCTTGAAGACCGCCCGCCGCCGCCGCCGCGCCGCGCAGGCCCAATCCATCGCCAGCATGTGCAAGGTCGCCGTCGAGTGTGAGACTCTTTTCTGCGCGTGACGAGCGCACCGGTCATTTCGTCGCGTTAACGCCACGTTAAACGTTCATTCAACGCATGCGCTGCCGATTCTGACGATGAATGCGTATCAAGAGTATTTCGCAAAATGCTAATAGATATGGCTTTATATTTTTTAGCATAATCTTGATTCCGGATATCGCATGATTCAAGATATGCTGTAGATAGGGGATTTAGACTGCGTTGAGCGAGCATTCAACGGCTTGCTTACGCCGCCTTGTAGATCGACGTCAAGAATCGGGGACCACTATGCGGAACACCCGGTCGGCGCACTTAGCCAGCGCTCCATGTAGCGCGCAGCACGCGCGCTCGTTGCTGCCACGCGCCACAATGGCGCGGTCGCGCTTACCGGTCCATTCATCGGCACGGCCTTGTTCGAAAAGAACTTCAAAGATCTCAACATCAATTACTGCACCGTATTAGCCATGGGCCAAGCATGAATCACGAACAAGCCAAAAATCGACGTCTCCGCGGGACGCGCTGCAGGGCACGCTGGTGCCCTTAGGTCACAGGCCGCCAACGCCGGCGCATCCGTCGTGCACATCAAGTTCTAAGGGGATCAAGCAATGAACTCGAAGATCTCATATGCGATAGCGGCCATCTTGGGAGGCGCATCCTGCGGAGCGTCCGCTGCCGAGCCGGCGACCGATAGTGCCAACGCGGGTACGGACGCGATCGCGGAGGTCACCGTCACCGCGCAGCGCCGCACGGAGAACATGCAAGACGTGCCGATCTCGATGCAGGCCTTAACCGAAAAAACGCTGCAGCAACTCAACGTGTCGACGTTCGATGACTACATCAAGTTTCTGCCGAACGTGACGGTGGCGAGCAACGGGCCGGGCCAGAACGAAGTTTTCATGCGCGGCCTGAGCGCCGGTTCGCAGCCGAGCCAAGGCAGCGGTTCGACGGGCTTGTGGCCGAACGTCGCCATCTACTTGGATAATCAGTCCGGGCAGCTGCCGAATCGCAACCTCGACATCTATGCCGCCGATCTCAATCGCATCGAGGTTCTGGAGGGTCCGCAGGGAACGCTGTTCGGTGCCGGCGCCGAGGCTGGCGTGATCCGCTACATTACGAACGAACCTAAGCTCGACGTGACCGAGGGCGACGTCAAAGCCGGCTACGGAGTGACCGCTCACGGCGATCCGAATGCCGACGTGACCGCAGTGTTGAACCTCCCGCTGATCGCCGACACGATGGCCGTGCGCGCAGTGATCTACGACGACCAGCGCGGCGGCTACATCAATAACGTCCCGGCGACGTTCGCACGCGCGAACACCGACATCGGCATCCACTATGCGAACTTTCCGGCGGTCAACGGACACTGCCCGGACGGCCAGCCGAACAGCGGCTTTTGCGTACCGCCCGGCAGCCCGACCATCAATAACGCCAGCGAGGTGGCAAACGCCATCAACCCCGTGACCTACCAGGGCATGCGAGTGGAGGCGCTCTACAAGGTCAACGATGACTGGAACGTGCTGATCACGCAGTCGTACCAGGACATGGAATCACAGGGCGTGTTCTACCAGCAGCCCAATTCCTCAGATGGCGCGCCACTTGCGCCGCTCGAAGTCACGCTGTTCAACAACGCCTCCGACAAGGACAAGTTCGAGAGCACCGCGTGGACGGTGAACGGCAAGTTCGGCGATTTGAAAGCCGTCTATACCGGCGGCTACCTCGTGCGCAACGTCGACCAAGTCGGCGACTACACGAATTACGCGCGCGGCGTGTATGCCGACTATTACCAGTGCTACGGTCCCGGATCAGGCTACAACACCAGCCTGAAGTCAACCTGCTTTTCGCCGAGTGCCACCTGGCACTCGGTGGAACGCAACACGCATCAGCAACATGAGTTCCGCCTGAGCACTCCGGACGAGTGGCGTTTCCGGGCGATCGCCGGCGCGTTTTGGGAGGCCAACGAACTATTCGACCAGACCGGCTGGAATTACAAGACCGTTCCTACGTGTACCTCGAACGGGGCGGGCGGCACGCCGGGCAACAGCGGCTGCTTCGCGGATATAGGCACGTTCCCCGGGACGACCGTCCAGAGTCCGGGCATCCAACCCGCCCCCACCTCCTTCTATCAGGACACCGTGCGTGAAACCAAGCAGACCGCGTTCTTCGCGTCGCTCGACTACGATCTGATTCCGAAGGTATTGACGTTGACGGCGGGCACGCGGCATTTCCGCTTCGACAACTCCTCGGCGGGCAGCGTCCTTGCCAGTTTCGGCTGCTTCCAGGGCGGCGCGCCACCCGGTGGATGCCACGCTCCACTTTACTCTTACAACCTCAACGCGGCGAATCTCAGCGACACCGAGTCCGGCTTCAAGAGCCGTGGGAACCTGACCTGGCACGCCACGCCGGACACCATGGTGTACTACACCTTCTCGCAGGGCTTTCGCCCGGGCGGCTTCAACCAGAACGGCGGTTCATTCCATGCCTTCACGCCGGCCCTCGAGCCGCAGTACATCATTCCCAAGGTGTATTCATCGGATAAGTTGACGAACAATGAAATCGGCTGGAAAACGGAATTCTTCGACCATCGCCTGCAATGGAACGGGGCCGTGTACCGGGAGAACTGGGACGACGTCCAGGTCGCGTTCTTTGATCCCGGTGTGGTCGGTAACATTTTCTTCAACACCAACGGCCAGAACTTCCTCGTCAAGGGACTCGAGTCATCACTGGTGTTCCGTGTCGTGAATGGGCTGACGCTGCAGGCCGCGGGATCCTGGAACCAGAGCCGCCAGACGAATTCGCCGATACTGCTCGACAACAATCCCGCCAGCGCCAATTTCGGCAAGCCCATCACGTTTGCCTGCAACCAATACGGCGCCAATTGCGGACCGGTCACGAACCCGTTCGGTCCCGTCGGCGCTCCGAGCGCCGACGCGCCGCCGATTCAGTTCAGCCTGCGCGCGCGCTACGAGTGGGTCATCGGCGCATACCTGCCCTACGTTCAGGCGGGCGTCACCCACAGCGGCCATTCATTCACGCAGGCGGGATCGAATCCTACGTTCGCGGAAGCCGGAGCAGTCAGCACCGGCCGGTTGCGGTTCGAGAATCCCGCTTACTCGACCGTCGACGCATCATTCGGCGTCGCAAAGGATGCCTGGACCTTGAACTTCTACGGCGAGAACCTTGCGAACTCGAACGCCAGCACGTTCGTCAGCACGGATCAATTCGTCGTCGCGCAGACGCCCCTTCGGCCGCGGGTCCTCGGAGCGTCGATAGCGTACAAATTCTAGGGACGGATAATTCGCCCGCCTGCGGCGCGAGCCGGGTGCTGGTCCGAGGGACCTGCCGCATGCCCCCCAGGCAGGGTCTGCCGTGGCCGCCAAAGCGAGACGGTGCTTGGAGCGGCTACGGCAGCTACTCACAACCGCGCTCAGTGGAGAGCGCCCTTTCTCGGCACCGTCTATCGCTCGATGAAGTGAACCCAATTGCCGCTAGCGGTGAGAAAACCTCGTGAGTGCGACGACAGTCAGGCGCGGCAGTCCGCGCGCCTCAAGCGCGCCACGCTGCGCGATTTTTCGATGGTTCATGCGGATCCGCGGGCGCGCGCAACACTCACGACGGCCGCGTCAAGCGGCAGGCGCGTGGTGAACTTCTTCGTACGCAGCACGAAGCTCGTGTTCACCGAGCGCACGGCTTTGGTCTGCAGCACATGAGTACTCAGAAAATGCTCATACGCTTCCATGCTGCCCGCGACGATGCGCAGCAGGTAATCGTTCGGGCCGCTCATCGAGTGGCACTCGAGTACTTCCGGACGATGGGCGATCAGCTGATCGAACTGGCGCACGCTCTCGGGATGATGATTTTCCAGAGTGACCTGCGCATAGGCGAGGATGGGCAACCCGATGGCCGACGGGTTGAGGAGCGTCGCGTAGCTTGCGATGAACCCTTCCTCTTCCAGGCGGCGCAAGCGCCGCCAGCACGGTGCGCTCGATAAGCCCACGCGCTTCGCCAAATCTTGGTTCGAGATGCGCGCATCCGCCTGCAGTTCATCGAGGATACGCCGGTCCACGCGATCGAGAGTCTTGGTCATCATCTGCCTCACAGAGCAAGGATATTGCCAGATTGAGGCGATTTTGAGCAATAAGAGCAAGATAATTTCCGCCAATGGCGCATAGCATTGATCGTCGTCTTAATGGGAGGCTCCAATGCAGACCGACTGGGCGCGGGTCGCCTGGCTCGTGCAGGCCTCTCGTACGCTCGATGCGATTGAGGAAGGGCAGCTGCTGCCTGAGCGCAAGATCCTCTATCAGTTCTGCGCCCGCGGACACGAGCTTGGGCAGTCGCTGCTCGGACTTCTATTGACGGATCCCCACGACGGCATCGGCGCTTACTATCGCTCGCGACCCCTCATGCTGGCGCTGGGGTTCGACTTGCAGGAGGCCGCTGCGGGGCCATTGGCGCGTGCCCGGTCGTCAAGCGGCGGCCGCGACATCGGTGTCGTATTCAACATGCCCAGCTGCGGCGGCGCGACGGTGCTGCCCGGATGCGGCGGTGTCGGCGCGCAGTACACACCGGCTGTCGGTTGGGCCCAGGCCATCCGCTATCGCCGCGACGTGCTCCACGACGTCTCGTACGCCAAGAGCATTGCCGTCGCCCACGGCGGGGATGCGTCGACGGCGACCAACGGCTTCTGGTCTGCCCTCACGATCGCGACGACCCTGCGCCTGCCGATACTGTTCTACATCGAAGACAACGGCTTCGGCATTTCCGTACCTTCGGATTTGCAGACCCCGGGCGGAAATATCGCAGCTAACCTGCAGTCGTTTGCGAATCTTGCAGTCTTAAGCGGTGACGGTACGGACCCGAGCCAAGCGGCCGAGCTGACGGCGCGCGCGGTGTCTCTCGTGCGCTCGGGCGAAGGGCCCGTATTGCTGCGGCTTACCGTGCCGCGCTTGTCGGGTCACTCGGGACAGGATACGCAGACCTATAAGACCCCCGAGCTTCTCGCCCGCGAGCGCGCGCACGACCCGCTCGATCAGCTGCACCGCTTCGCAGTCCCGGCGCTCATGGCCGAGGCGGACTGGCTGCGCATCGAGCGCACGGCGCGCGAAGACGTCGAGGAGGCGGTGGCAGGCGCCCTCGCGCAGCCCGCGCCGGCGGCCGAATCGCTGCTGCGTCATGTGTTCTGCGAGCTCGATGAAGCGGGCGCGCGCGAACTGCAGCGGCAGGGCGGGATCGCGCCGGAGGGTCATGAGTTTCCGGCCGCATCGACGACGGCGGCGCCCGAGCCTGCGCGCATCAACATGCTGACAGCGATCCGCCGCACGCTCGATGTGGAGCTTGCCACCAATCCGCGGCTCCTCGTGTTTGGCGAGGACGTCGGGCCCAAAGGCGGCGTACACGGCGCAACGCTCGGGCTGCAGGATAAATACGGGCGCGAGCGCGTGTTTGACACCAGCCTCTCCGAAGAGGGCATCATCGGCCGCGCCGTGGGCATGGCACTCGCGGGCTTGGTTCCCGTCGCCGAGATACAATTTCGCAAATACGCCGAGCCCGCGGCCGAGCAGCTGAACGACTGCGGCACACTGCGCTGGCGCACCAACAACCGCTTCGCCGCGCCCATCGTGGTGCGCATTCCGGGGGGATTCTTCAAATGTGGCGATCCGTGGCACAGCCAGACCAATGAGGTGGCCTGGGTGCACGGCATCGGCTGGCGGGTGGCGGTGCCTGCGAATGCGCAGGACGCTGTGGGACTGCTGCGTTCGGCCATGCGCGGCAATGATCCGACGATTTTCTTTGAGCACCGCGCCATGCTCGACGGCGCAGCGGCGCGCCGGCCGTACCCGGGCGACTCATTCGTGCTGCCCTTTGGCGAGGCACGTCTGCTGCGTGCCGGAGCGCAGCTCAGCGTCATCACCTGGGGAGCGATGGTCGAGCGCTGCGAGCTTGCGGTGGCCGCTTCGGGGGTCGATGCAGAACTGCTGGACCTGCGCACCTTGTCGCCCTGGGACCGCGAGGCCACGCTCGCCTCGGTCAAAAAGACGCGCCGCTGCCTCATCGTGCACGAGGACAATCTCACCGCAGGTTTTGGCGCGGAGATTGCCGCGACGCTCGTTCAAGAGGCATTCTTCCATCTGGATGCACCCATTGAACGCCTCGCCATGCCGGATATTCCAAGTCCACACAGCCCCGTACTGCTCGAGGCCGCCCTGCCGAGCGTGCGCGGCATCGCAGCGGCCATGCAGCGGATCGCGCAGGCATGAGCTCCTTATTTGAAGTGCGCGCCCCTTCCGAGGAGAGCGAGGGCACGCGCTCGCAGGTCCTGCGCTGGTTGAAGGCGCTCGGCGAGCGCGTCGCGGCGAACGAACCCTTGGTCGAGCTCGAAACCGACAAAGTCACCGTGGAGATTCCCGCGCCGGCGAGCGGTGTCCTGCAGCAGATCTTGAAGGGCGCGGGCGAAGAGGTCGCGGCCGGGGATCTCCTGGGGCACATCGAGCTCGACGAGGCCTCTGCTGTTGAGCCCATTGCGCACGCACCGCAGCGAGTCCCCGCAGGCGCGGACACACCGACTCAAGGCACTCTTCCCCGTGGCGCTCGCGACCAGCTCAGTCCCGCCGTTCGCCGCCTGATGTCCGAGCACGGGCTCAATCTCAACGAGGTGCAGGGTTCGGGCCAGGCGGGCCGGATTACCGCGGACGATGTGTTGAAGGCCGCTCAGGCCCGGCAGAGTAAGGCGGCCGCTGTCCCTGCCGCGGGAGGGGCGCCGGATGCGCTGCCGTTGCGTCGCGTGCCGCACTCGCACATGCGCAAGCGCATCGCCGAGCACATGGTGCAGAGCCTGCTGCATACCGCGCCGCACGTGACGAGCGTCTTTGAAGCGGACATGAGCGCGGTCAACGCCCATCGCAGGAAGAACTACGCTAATTTCGAGGAGCGGGGTGCAGCGCTCACTTTGAGCGCCTATTTCGTGGCTGCGGCGGCGGATGCCATACGCGCCGTGCCGGAGGCGAACAGCCGCTGGAGCGACGACGCACTGGAGATCTACGAGACGATCAACATCGGCGTGGCCGCGGCGATCGAGGGCGGCGGACTCATCGTTCCGGTGCTGCGCGCGGTGGAGTCGCGCGACTTATTTGACATCGCACGGGGCCTCAATGTCCTCGTCGCGCGCGCGCGCGCGCGCGAACTCACGCCTGCCGACCTGCGCGGTGGCACTTTCACGCTCTCGAATCACGGTACGAGCGGCAGTCTCCTCGCTGCGCCCATCGTCATCAATCAGCCGCAATCGGCCATTCTCGGCATCGGCAAGCTGGAAAAGCGCGCTGCGGTGATCGAGGAGGCGGGTGTCGAGCGCATTGTCGTGCGCTCGAAATGCTATGTGACGCTCACCATCGATCACCGCGTCTTGGATGGCCAGGACGCCAATCGCTTCCTGCAGGCGTACGTTGCGCGCCTGGAGTCCTGGCCGCTTTAGACGACGTGGCTGCGCAATGAAACGGCTTTGACCAGCACCCACACGGGAGAACCCGTGTGCAGGCCGAGCGACTCGAGCGCATCGCGCGTGACCCGCGCAAGCACGCTCGCGCCACCGATGTCCACGGACACAAGCTGCGCCTCGTTTTCGTCCTCGCGGATGCCGCGCACGACGCCGGCGATTGAATTGCGCACGCTCAACCCATGCGCAGGCTGCGTCGCCAGGATGAGATCGCTCGCGAAGAGCTGCACGCGCGCGCGCGCGCCGACGCGCGCATCTGCTGCCGCAACGAGCAGCGAGCCGCGGCCGAGATCAAGCCGCGCCAGCCCGCGGGCCGCATCAGCTTCGCTGATCACTCCCTCAAGCACCGCTCCAACAGAGTCTGGGCCGACGATGGCGGCGAGCTCAGGCCGCAGGCTCATCTCATGGATACCGCCTGCGGCCACGACCCGACCGGCCTCCATCAGTACGACGTGATCGGCGAGACGCAGAACCTCCTCGAACTGATGGCTCACGTACACCATCGGGATGGAGAGCTTGTCGCGCAGCGCCTCGAGGTACGGCAGGACCTCGGCGCGACGCGACGCATCGAGCGAGGCGAGCGGTTCATCCAGGAGCAGGAGCCGTGGCTGCGAGAGAAGCGCGCGCCCCAATGCCACGCGCTGCCGCTCGCCGCCCGATAACGTATAGGGACGTCGCGCGAGGAGCGATGCAAGGCCCAAGAGCTCGGTGACTTCATCGAAGCCGATGGGGTGCGGCGCCGCCGGTGCGCGCTTCTGCCCGTAGCGCAGATTGCCGCGCACGCTCAAGTGCGGGAACAGGCGTGCGTCCTGAAACACATAGCCGATGCGGCGGCGCTCGGCGGGCAGCGAATATCCCGCCGCCGTGTCCACGAGCACGAGGTCCTCGAGGCGAACGTCCCCCGAATCTGGCTCGAGCAGGCCCGCCAGAATCTCAATCACAGTCGTCTTGCCGGACCCTGAGCGCCCAAAGAGCGCAACAATTCCCGGCGTCGGCGCTTGGAACGCGACGTCAAGGTCAAAGGCGCCCCGGCGCTTGGCGACGCTGACGGCGAGCATCAGCGCCCCAGCCAGCGGCGCACGCGCCGCGCAAGCCATTCGGCGATCAAGAGGCCCGCGAACCCAAGTGTAAAAGAGATGATCGCCAAACGGACCGCGAGCGCATCGCCCGCCGGCGACTGGATCGCGGTGTAGAGTGCGAGCGACAAGGTGCGGGTGCGCCCGGGTATGTTGGCGACAAAGGTGATGACGGCGCCGAACTCGCCCAATCCGGCGGCAAACGCCATGACCGCTCCGGCGAGAACGCCCGGCAGCATCAACGGCAGGGTGATGCTCGCGAAGCGATCGAACGCGCCCGCTCCCAAAGTGCGCGCAGCGGCCTCAAGACCGCGATCCACATTGTCGAGGGAGATGCGAATCGCGCGCACCATGAGCGGAAAAGTCATGACGGCGGTTGCGAGCGCCGCGCCGTTGGTGCTGAAGGCGAGCTCAACTCCGAAGTGCTCGTACAGCCAGTGGCCGAAGGGTCCGCGGGTGCCGAACAGTACGAGGAGGACGTACCCCACGGCGACCGGCGGCAGCACAAGGGGCAGGTGCACGAAGGCATCGAAGAGCATGCGGCCGTGGAAGCGCGCGCGCGTCAAGAGCCAGGCGACGAGGATCGCCGCCGGCAAACTGCACAACACGCTGCGGGTGGCAACCTCCAAACTCAGCCGCAGGGCATCAAGTTCGGCGGTGCCAAAAAACTCATGCATGAGTGATCGACCGTCGCCGCGGGTTCAAGAGCACGGCGTGCGTCGCGATGCTCAGGGTTGGCGCGCGGTCAGGTCAAGCTGTACCGAAGTCCCACCGTCGCCAAGGCCAATGCGCCGAGCGCTATTCCAACCACCGCAGCTCGACGCGGCAGATACCGAGTCACAAAGGTGGCAAGGGGCGCGCCTGCCAGTGCGCCCAGCAAGAGCGCGGCAGGCGATTCGTAGGCCGAGCGACCCAGCTGCAGCCAAAGAACGATATTTAGTGTCAGGGTGACGAGGAAGACGCTCGCGGTCACGGCGTGGCGCGTGCCAAGCGAGCGATCTACGAGCTGCGCGGCAAGTCCCACGACGAGGAACCAGCCGAATTCGCCCGCGACGATCATCCGGTGCGCGCGGAAGAACTGGGTTGCGCGGCCGTCTTCTCCTCCGCCACGCCCAGCCGCCTTTGCAGCAACGGGCTCGTCGTCGTGTACTGCAGATGCACCTTCTCACCGGGGCGCAAGTACTCGCGCACCGCGAATGCCGCGAGCGCCGCCTCGTGGAATCCGGAGAGGATGAGTTTTTTCTTGCCGGGATAGTCGTTGATGTCGCCGACCGCAAAGATGCCGGGGATGCTCGTCTGGAAGCGCGCCGCATCGACGCTGATGGTCTTCTTGTTGAGGGCGAGTCCCCATTGGGCGATGGGCCCCAACTTCGGATGTAGTCCCCAGAATACGAGGAGATGCTCGAGCGCCACGGCGCGCGTCACGCCATCGGGCGTCGTCACGTGGACGCCGTGCAGCGCGCCGTCGGTTTCGATGATGGAGTGCACCTGTCCCGCCAGGAAGTCGAGCCTGCCCGCATCGCGCAGGGCAAAGAGACGCTGCACGGATGCCGGCGCCGCGCGGAATTCGCTACGCCGGTGCACGAGAACGATGCTGCGGGCCGTATCGGTCAGCGCCAGCGTCCAGTCGAGAGCCGAATCGCCGCCGCCCAATATGACAAGATCGCGCCCGCGGAAAAGCTCCTGATCCTTCACCCGGTAGTGAACGCGGCTTCCCTCGTGGCGCTCGACGCCGCTGACCGCAAGGCGGCGCGACTGGAAGGCGCCGACACCGGCCGCAACGATGACGCTGCCGGCGTCGAAGCGGGCGCCGCGGCTCGTCTCGACGTCAAAGCGCCCGTCGGCGCGGGGCTGAACGCTCGTGACTTCCTGGCCTAAATGGAACCCCGCGGCAAAGGGTCGGATTTGTTCTGCGAGGCGCTCGATGAGCTCGCGCGCCGTGCACACCGGCACAGCGGGAATGTCATAGATCGGCTTTTCCGGATACAGCTCGCTGCATTGGCCGCCGATCTGGGGCAGCGAATCGATGACTTCCGCGCGCAGCCCGAGGAGTCCCAACTCAAAGACCTGGAAAAGACCGATGGGACCTGCGCCGATGATGACGGCGTCGGTGACGGTGGCAAGCTTGCCGCGTTCAGGCGACAAGGACGTTCCCCAGCGCAAGCGGCGTGCGCCAAGGCCTCGGCGCGGCTGCGGCAAGGCCCTTCTCCTGGAGCCAGTCGCGGTTGAAGAGCCTTGATTGATAGTTCGCGCCGCCGTCGCAGAGCACCGTGACGATCGTGTGCCCGGGCCCAAGCTCGCGCGCCACGCGCACCGCTGCCGCGACGTTGATGCCGCTCGTGCTGCCAAGGAAGAGGCCTTCCTCGTTCAACAATCGATACACGAACCGCACCGTCTCCGCATCTTCGACGTGGACGGCGTCGTCAATGCGGGCGGGCGCAAGATTTGCAGTGATGCGCGCAATGCCGATGCCTTCGGTGATCGAGCCCGTGCCGGTGGCCTTCAAGGCGCCATGGCGCACATAGGCATAGAGACTGCTGCCCGGCGGATCCGCCAGGACGCAGCGAATCTCGCGGCGGCGCGAGCGCAGGAACTCCGACACGCCGGAGAAGGTGCCGCCGGTGCCGCTCGCGGCTAC